>Ga0049082_10000198_pt1 | contig 15661 bp, 11 predicted proteins | sample GreLakmeHU45MSRF_FD_66718 | JGI IMG/M metagenome (GOLD analysis project Ga0049082, IMG submission 66718) | Freshwater lentic microbial communities from great Laurentian Lakes, MI, USA - Great Lakes metaG HU45MSRF | ecosystem: Environmental > Aquatic > Freshwater > Lake | place: Great Lakes... | reverse complement strand
AAAGATAATGGCTTCGAATCGGTTGTGGAGATAGGTGCAGGTGGTGGCGGCAGTGGAATTACTAGTCTTAATGCGCTAACGGGAGCAACCCAGACATTTGCAGTCGGAACCTCTGGAGCAGACTTTGAAGTCGGGAGTTCGGGCACTACGCACACTTTCAACATCCCAGATGCTAGTGCTTCTGCTAGGGGGTTAATTACCACAGGCGCGCAGACAATAGCGGGGGCAAAAACATTCAGCTCACCGCCAGTATCTACTGTTGCGATAGGCACGGCACCCTTTACCGTTACCTCAACTACGCAGGTGGCGAATCTAAATGCAGCGACCGCAGGTAATGCGGAAACCGTTACAACCAATGCGAACCTAACGGGCCATATCACCTCAACAGGCAATGCAACCGTACTTGGATCGTTTACGTCCCTTGAGCTCCTTACTGCATTAACCGACGAAACGGGCACGGGCGCTAGTGTCTTTGCTACTTCGCCAACACTTGTAACTCCTATCCTTGGAACACCAACTTCAGGAGACATGACCAATGTGACGGGAACTGCTGCTGGGCTTACGGCAGGTAATGTTACAACCAATGCCGACCTAACGGGCCCAGTTACCTCTACGGGCAATGCAACTGCTATAGCTGATGCGGCGCTATCTATTGGAAAGACCTCTGGGCTACAAAGCGCTTTGGATCTAAAAGCTCCTCTTGCCTCGCCTACATTTACTGGAACGGTTACCGTACCAACCCCATCAAATGCAACCGATGCGGCAACTAAGGCATATGTCGATACCATTACATTTCCGATGGATCTTAAAGGCAGCGTGCGTGCTGCCTCCACCGCAAATATCGCTATCGCATCTGCTCTTATTGATACCGCAGTTATTGACGGCGTTACTGTGGTCACGGGAGATAGGGTGCTTCTCAAGAATCAAACTACTACAAGCCAAAACGGTATCTATGTGGTTGTGGCTTCTGGTGCTGCCTCGCGCTCTACTGATGCTGATGTTAGCGCAGAAGTAACGCCGAACATGTTCATATTTGTCGAAGAAGGGACAGCAAACGGGGATACTCAGTGGGTATTAACTACAAACGCTCCGATCACGCTTGAAACCACTGCCTTGACGTTTTCTCAATTTGGCACGGCCCCAGGCATGGGTATTCAAACACTAAACGCTCTGGCTTCTACTAGTCAAACACTTGCAGTCGGAACTACGGGAACAGATTTCGCTATTTCAAGCTCAGGCTCTACGCACACCTTTAACATCCCTGACGCTAGCGCAACGGCTCGTGGGCTTATTACTACGGCAGCGCAAACGCTAACGGGAACTAAGACCCTTGAGACTAGCGCAGCAGCAAATAAGGGGCTGATCGTTAAAGGTTTTGCATCTCAAAGCGCTAACCTATTAGAGCTTCAAAATAGTTCGTCACAAATTCTTAACAAAGTAGGATCAGACGGTTCTTTATCATTGTATGATTCGGCTGGGGCGAACGGCTATACGCTATCAAACGTAACGGGCGCTGCAAAAATTCAGCTTGCTGCTGGTAAAAAGTTTGACGTAGCCTCTACGGGTCTGTACGGATTCGCTTCGTCTTTCAACATAGCAGACGAGGGTGCTACGAATGCGTTCTCTAAAGGCAAGTGGACGCTCCGACCTACCTCATCCTCAACATCGGGAATGAATATCGTTCCTAGTTACAGCGACGCAAACTTTTTCGGTGGCGTTGGAATTTTGGTTCCGAATAACAGATATATCGGCGCTCGGTTTCACATTTTTAACATCACAGATGCGGGAAATCGCGGCGATACCGACCCCATGGACAACTACTCAGGGCAAAGCAAAACCAGCTTACTAATTCACGGGTATAGCAACCACACGGCAAACCACATTGAAATACAGGATCAGAGCAATAACAAAATGTTTGCCATCAATGGTCAAGGTTCGGTTGTGGCTGGCTCTGCGGCTCACATACCATTACGAGTTACGGGCTTCGCATCACAAACAGCTAATGTGTTTGAGGCACGAGATAGTACCGGAACTGCATACGTTACAATGAACGTAGATACTAGCTTTGCGACCGCCGGGCAAACGGCTGCGTTGTTTACACTCGCACCAAATAACAATAGAAAAGCCCTAATAGCTCGCGCCTCTGCTGCTCCAAATGGTTCAACATTTGAAGTGCAAAATAATGCGGGGACTGCTGTCCTGACTGTGGGTAGTACAGGAACTATTGGACTTAAAGCAGGTGATTGGAACATTTCTGGTCCTTCGTATTTAAATATTGGAGTCGGTTCTTCCGGCAGCTTCTTTTCAATAGGAGGAAACGGGCAGGTTGGACTAAACTACGGCACCACATTTGACGATTCATCTCAACTGAGTATTGTTACTAGAGCCACTCAAAGTGGTAGAAAAGGTATATCTGTTAAATACGGCGCAGGTGCTCCTTCAGGAAACGGATATGAATTGTTGTCGTCAGCGGCCGCGCAACTTTTTGCCGTTAGTTCTAGTGGAGGAATTTCTGCCGGAAATACAACACTTACCAGCACTGCTGCTGCAACCAAAGGGCTGATCGTTCAAGGCGCAGCATCACAAAGCGCTAATTTATTAGAGCTTCAAAATAGTGCTGGAACTGCGGTTGCTCAATTCACTAATGCTGGCGCAGTGACATTTGCTAGCACTGTCACCGCAGCAGCAGGAATATCATATATACGAGCGCTCTACTTTGGCGCAAACGGGGCTGGGCTGCAACAGCTACACGGTAGTGCCACCGTAAACGGAATAGCTCTAGGCAGAGATACGACCGTTGGCGAGTCTGGTCTTTCCCTTGGTTCGTACATGACGGCTTCAACAAATCAAATGCGTCTTGGATGGGGTGGTGGTTCGTTAGGCTATTCTTTCACTGGGCAGAGCAACGGAATGGTTGGTCTCGGAACAACGTCACCAGCAGGACAGTTTCATGTGGTAGCAAAATCGGACATGAAGGGTTTGATCATGCAGGGAGCTGCGAGTCAAACTGCTAATCTGCTTGAGCTTCAGAATAGTGCTGGAACTGCGCTTTTAACCGTTAGTTCGGGCGGAACCCTTCACGCAGCAAGATACACAGAAACTGTGGCTAATGCGTTTACCACCACCCTTACGCCATCAACTGGAACATTGACGGTTGACACGTCTACAGGAAATGCTGTACTAGGCACTCTTGCTGCTGCGGTAACAACTTGGGCATTTACAAACGTACCAACTGAAAATAGCAAGGTTACTTCCGTGGCGGCTGTTCTTGTTGGTAATGCATCATACACATATGGAGATGCTTGTTCTGTAAACGGAGTTGCTGTTACTAACGGTATTATGTGGAGCGGAGGAACTGCACCAACGGCAACTGCTGGTACTGATATGATAACATTTGTTATAGTTAAAGACAGTGCCGGAACTATTAAAGTGCTAGGTTCTGCAACAACTAACTTTAGCTAGTATTACACAATAGGAACAGATCATGCCACTTTCATTCGGATTCGGAAAATCTCAGTTTAGTATGAGGGGCACTCACGTTGCAAGAAATATCAACAACATTTGATTTAACTAAAACATATTTTGGATTATAATTCTTGACCAACTAGTTTACTAATTTTGTGCTATATGAAAACCCATCTATACGACATACTTAAAAATTACTCACAGTCTGTTGTAGATGGTTTTTCATTTTCTGGTATGCTCAAGAGCATGGCACTACTGATTGCGGCATTTTTGGCTCCAATAGCTTCCATGGTATTTGCCGTCATTTTTTTGATATTTGTGGATTTAATCACGGGCATCTTAGCATCTTTGAAAGAGAAGAGTCGCATCACCAGCTCGGCAATGTCAAGAACCATAGCAAAAACATTAGTTTACTGCACCGCTATAGTTGTAGCATTCGTATCGCATAAATACTTATTGGTGGGATTTGACTTTCCCGTAGAAAGTATTGTATCGGGTTTCATAGCTCTAACAGAGATGAAATCCATAGTGGAAAACCTGAACAGGATCAGCAAACAATCTGTTCTTAAAGACTTAATACTAATATTTTCCAACGAAAGGGAGAGACGCCTGCCACCGAAGAAGACCAAAAAAGACGAATAGCATCATCGGAATCATATGGCAATATTTGAAATAAATTCTAGTAATACAAATATTGACATTCAAAAACTCAAAAGAGAAATAGAAAGCACAGGCGCTGGAACGGTTATTAGCATTACAACATCCTCTGTTGGTGTTAAAGTTAAAATAGAAGCGCCCGCCCCGCCCAGTTCAGCAATAACATCTTTAATAAACGCACATACCAGCCAAAAAAGAAAAAGAGTGTTGGTTTCTGCTCTTCCAGATGGCAACGGAGCTGCTAGTAACAAAGAGCACGTAGAAAGTGCGGTAACCGGAGTTCTGTCCGACGTGGCCGCTCTGATTAACACCAGGGTTGCGGCCCTGGTTAATTCGGCACCCGTGACACTAGACACCCTGGGCGAATTATCGTCTGCGCTAGGAAGCGATCCAAATTTTGCGACAACTATATCCACTAGAATAGGGTTATCAGAGGCTGCCATAGCAGTCTTACAAGGCGGCACTGCACCTACGTCAAATCTTAATTCACTAACAGATGTTACGATCACGACACCTGTTAATAATCACAGCTTAATATATAATGGTTCAGAGTGGGTAAATTATTCAATGCCAACCGTGGCCATTTCTGGTATCTATGCGGACCTAAACAGTAAGCCTTCTCTTGCAACCGTAGCAACTAGTGGTTCTTATACTGATCTTACTAATAGGCCCGCTCTTGCAACCGTAGCAACTAGTGGTTCTTATACTGATCTTACTAATAGGCCCGCTCTTGCAACCGTAGCAACTAGTGGTTCTTATACTGATCTTACTAATAAGCCTTCTCTTGCAGCCGTAGCAACCAGTGGTTCTTATATTGATCTTACTAATAGGCCCGCTCTTGCAACCGTAGCAACCAGTGGTTCTTATACTGATCTTACTAATAGGCCCGCTCTTGCAACCGTAGCAACCAGTGGTTCTTATACTGATCTTACTAATAAGCCCGCAGAATTTCTGCCAGGGATGATAATGCCCTATGCGGGATCGGTTGCTCCCACTGGTTGGTTAATATGTGATTCCACCACCACCCCCGACAGGAATACCGATGCTGCCCTTTTTGCTGTGATAGGTACTACATACGGACCCGGTAATGGAAGCAGCACGTTTAATGTACCAGACCTTACAAGGCGCTCTCCTACAGGAAAGGGTGCCAGCGACACGTTAGGCGCAAGTGACGGGCTTGCTTATGCTAATAGACTACATACGCATAGCCACACCTCGCCCGCCCATTATCACGATATGACAACTAGTTCGACGCTGTCTACGGATATTGCACACGCACACAACGAGTCGTCGGTAACGGGGACAGTTGGCGGAAACGACGGCACACACGAACACATGCTTAGTATCTACGGTAGGGGAAGTGGCTCCAACGATAGCCTTGCCTTCCTAAATAGGAGCACATCAGCGAGTTCCGCAACGGACTACATCCTGACCAACAGCAAGGCCGCAACTACTCTCTCCGGCCACGGACACGGCCACAACCTTAAGGCGGCTGGGCAAACACTTGATGCATCGGCGACAACGAAACGTACACCAACAGGGAAGATAGGTCTAGTAACAGGGGGGGTCGACGGAGATGTTCAAATGAACACTGGCTACACCAGTATCCCGCATCTTGTGGTAAATTACATAATCAAGCGGTAACGCAACAGTTTACTTGAAACATAAATAGGTATTGTCGCATTGATAGACCCATATTCCAAAAAGAGCATAGAACATTATGGCACAGACACAGAGTTTTATATGCAGGGAAAGACCAGTGGTCATGGGCCTCGATCTGGTCTTACAGAAAACCACGATTAGAATATCTTCTATTCCAAGCCCAAACACAGAGCAGGTGTTCTATAATGGCGTTCTGCAAAATGTTGGTTCTAGTAACGATTATACCATAACAGGGGATACAATAATCCTGAATAGGATACTACTAGCAGACGACATTATACTGGTTAGCTATAACATCGATGTTATTGTAGCCGATCCTGTTGCAGAAGTAACAGCCGAATCAAGCCTTAAAAGCAGAAGGTCATTAGTCCATTGGTGTCTACGCCGACTGGGGGCACCTGTAATTGACATCAACATAGACGACGATCAGGTCGAAGATAGACTAGACGAAGCCTTATTATATTTCAGAGACTATCACTTTGATGGAATAGAAAGAGTATATCTAAAATATCAAATTACCGCATCAAGATTGTCGTTGGAGTCTCCGCACACTGGTACGCTAAACAAGGAAGATACCATAACCGGACAGACCAGTGGTGCTACTGGTGTTGTATATGACAAGTCCTCAGATAACAGGATAATAAGATACAGAACTACGTCCAGTAATGTTTTTATTAAGGGGGAGTTTATACAAATAGGACAAGACATCACTAATACGGCCAAAATACTCAACTCAGATTCGGCAGTTATAGCAGGCGATGTTGATAATCAATATATCAACGTCGGCACAAAAGTAATTTCGGTCACAAATATTCTGCCACAACCTGCCTCTAGCCTTGGCGGAAACTCTGGCGGTATGTTTGATTTTCAATATCAGTTTGCGCTGAACAATATGTTTAACCTGGCCAGCGCCGATCTGGTCACATATCAAGTATACAAGCAGTTTAGTTCACAACTAGAATTCATGTTCAGGGGAGCAAAAGGCATCAGGTTTAATAGAAAAACAGATCGAATACACATAGACATTCAAAATTGGTTAGTAGACCAATATATAATAATCGAAGCCTGGACAGCCTTAGACCCAAATACATATACGGAAATATACACAGACGAATTTGTGCGCGAGTATGCATTTAATCTAATTAAAATGCAGTGGGGAACGAATTTAAAAAAGTTTACTGGTATTCAACTACCCGGCGGCGTTGTACTGAACGGACAACAAATATACGACGAGGCCATCACAGATTTGGAAAAACTAAGAGAAAGAGTCCGAAAAGAATTCGAATTGCCCGCAGATTTTTTGGTAGGATAGATCATGTCTAGTAAATATTTTAATCTGTATCACCAAAAACAAGAGCAGAGCCTTGTAAATGATTTAGTAGAAGAAACTATAAAAATACATTCAATTGATGCAATTTATATACCAAGACAGTCGGGTAAAATTGACCCATTATTTAGAGAGGATGTTCTAGCAAACTATACCGATTACCATCACGTAGAGTTATATATCAAAAATATAGATTCATTTGATGGGGACGCCGACGTATTCAGAAAGTTTGGTTTAGAAATTAAAAATCAAATAACATTAACCATATCACGTAGAAGTTTTGCCAGAGTATTCGGCAAGGAGCAATCTAGACCAAAAGAGGGTGATTTAATTTATATACCATTAAGCATAGCAGATGCATTGTATGAAATCAGGTTTGTTAAGGAAGACACCACCTTTTTCCAACTAGGAGAATTCTATTCATTTGATCTACAATGTGAACAGGCAGCGTTCGAAGACGAGAATATAAAAACTGGTATACCAGAGATCGATTCCATAGGCGACGAAATCTCCCAACAGATCATATTGAATATGGCCGAAATAACTATACTAGACAGCACAAACACACCTGCATACGGTGAAATAATATATCAGGGACCCTCGCTGTCAGCAGCCGTGGCCAAGGGAGCCGTTGTTTCAATTAACCCAGAGGGAGGCACAATAATCATCAAAGACCTGTATGGATCATTCAGCTCTGCAAATGGAACAATACGCGGAACAACCAGTACGTTTGCGGGACTTCTAACAGATGATGATCCGACGGGTTCTGTACAAATAGTAGGCGACTTCGGCGCACAGAATAAGCAATTCGTTGTCATCGACTTCACTGAAAACAATCCATTCTCAGACGATGATGAGGCGTTTTAAATGTTTAACTCACCATTCTATCACTATACATTAAGAAAGGTTGTCGCCAGCTTTGGATCCTTGTTTGCAAGCATATATATTGTAAAGAAAGATAAAGATAATAAAGAAGTTGAAAGACTTAAGGTACCTCTTGCATATGGACCCGCAGAAAGATACCTCATAAGAACAACAGAGGATCCAAACCTTGATAGAAACTATGCTATAAAATTGCCCAGAATGAGTTTTGAAATAAAAAGTCTTGAATATGACTCAAACAGAAAACTAAACACAATACGAAAAAACATACAACCAGTGCCAAATAGTCCTGGATCCGTGATCCGCCAGTATCAGGGGGTGCCGTATAAACTATCCCTAGAGTTATCAATAATTTCCAAATACATAGACGATTCCAATCAAATAATAGAACAGATACTTCCCTGGTTTACCCCTGCTTACACAGTGGCAATAAAAAGCATTCCCAAGATGAACTATCGAGATGATGTGGCAATTACTCTTAATGGTCTATCGCTGCGTGATAACTACGAAGACGACTGGTCAGTAAGACGGGACGTTATATGGGTATTATCGTTTGATGTACAGGTTATGTTCTATGGACCTATATCAGAGAAGCCAGTGATCACACAAGCAATGACAGATATTATTGCGGCAACAGAACTAGAAGAAGACATACAACAACTGGAGCCCGTGGCGCGTATAACAACCAAACCCAGCCCAGATAACGTAACTTACGTAGAAGAATATGGATATATAGATACTATAATTGACACATTAGGAAAAACTGTTATTATCGACGACGAATAAATAAGGGTATGAGCGACATTGATATATTGAAAAAATATGATACCCATGAAAATTTAGTGGCAACAGAGGATGACCTAAAGTCTCTTACGCTGAACAAGCCTGCATCAACAGAGGAGGGGAAGTTACATCCGCAGAACACGGAAGTTACTAAACAGGTTCAATTTGAGAAAAAAGATCTAACAATTGCACCAACGACGGAAGACGAGTTAAACACCGACTATCAATATATTCGCAACAATCTATACACAATCACAGAACGATCTATTGATGCCTTAAATAACCTAGCACAGATAGCAGACCAAAGCCAGCATCCTCGTGCATATGAGGTGGTTGCCTTGTTGGTGAACACTATTGCAAATGCACAGAAAGATCTTCTAGGGATACACACAGCCAGGGTAAAAATAAACGCGATTAATAACAAGAACAATAAGTCTGCCGATGTTGTTAATAATAATCTATTTGTTGGGAACACTGCACAATTAGACGAAATTATTAAAAAAATGACAGGGAAGTCAGATGAGTAAAGACCCACCGCAAATAACACTGGATGCTATTAGAAACTATAAAAACAACCCCAATCTAAAGGGAGTGGGTGTATCTTTCATATTTACTAAAAAGCAAATAGAAGAGCGCGTTAGGTGTACGAATGATCCTGAATATTTTATTGAAACATATCTAAAGATTGTGCATGTAGACAGGGGGTTAGTTCCCTTTAAGTTATATGATTTTCAAAAGACCCTTCTACACGCCTATATTGATAATAGATTCGTAATCGCAAAACTCCCTCGTCAAACAGGTAAATGTGTTGACAAAGATACTATAGTTGTGCTAAGATATAAGAAGAAATATATTATAGAAGTTTCGATAGGCGAATTTTATGAAAGCATTAAAAATGAAGACATCAGTAAATTGCTTGCAGTGTCAAAAACCATTTGTGATGATCACGAAAAGCAAATGTTGCAGTCAACCATGTCAGAAGGAATATCAAAGACAAAAACAACTGAAGCATATGCAAGCAAAGAAAATGGAGCAGAATAAAAATCTTGAAGATGCAGTGGAATGTAGAATTTGTAATTTAAAGTCACACGACTTAACTTCCCACATATCTCGTATACACGGAGGCGTTGAAAGTTATTATGCCACATTTCCTGGGGCGCAGATAAGAAGTGAAAAATATTTGGAGGGACAGTCAGATAGAATAAAGGGAAGTAAGAACCCGGCATATCAACATGGCGGAAGGTTATCGCCGTTCTCTAAGAATTTTATTCATGCTGATGAAATCGACATAACTAAACTATATGAACAAGTAGCCAGTTCAAGAAAACAAAACAATAACGACACGACTTCTCTGGAATATTATACGAGCAGGGGGGAAACACAAGAACAGGGTAAAAAATCTCTATCAAAAAGACAGAGCACCTTCTCACTAAAGAAATGTATCACAAAACACGGCAAGGTAGAAGGCAAAAAGGTTTGGGTGGCAAGACAGGAAAAATGGCAATCAACATTAAACAGTAAACCAATAGAAGAAAGAATACTAATCAACCAGAAAAAAATGAATCCTGATTATTGTATATCTAAGGCCGAAAAGGAGATAGGGGATTTTTTGGTAGAAAGTGGTCTCGTTATAAAAACCCAATATATTATAGATCAAAAAATTTGTTGGATATATGATATTGCGTTTGGGAAAAAGATAATTGAGTATCACGGAGACTATTGGCATTGTAATCCTAAATTTTATCAAGGTGAGTATTTTCACAAAAAATTAAAGATGCAGGCCAGGGAAAAGTGGGCGCATGACCTGAGAAAATCTGAATTTGCAATATCTAGTGGATATCAATATCTAATTATCTGGGAACATGACTATAAAAAAGACCCACAGAAAGCATTGGAGGAGTGCATATGCTTTCTGAAAACGTAGAACGGAAATTTATAGATTCTATATCAATAGAAGATTTTGAGATCCAGACGGATACTGGGTGGCAACCACTTACGACAGTTCACAAAACTATTGAATACACCGAATGGGAACTTATAACATCTTCTGGTAAGAAACTCGTAGCAGCAGATGATCATATTATATTTGACCAAAACTTTGAAGAAATCTTTGTAAAAGATTGTGTGTCGAATGAAACACAAATTCAGACTGAAGCTGGGCTAGAATTAGTTACTTCCTTAATAAAACTAAAAACATCGTCTAATATGTTTGATGTTACTGTGGACTCACCCGACCACAGGCTGTATACAAATGGAATTCTGAGCCACAACTCAACCGTCACAGTGGCGTATATCCTACACGCCGTATTATTTGGACCGATGCAGAACATTGCCATCCTTGCTAATAAAGCCAGCACAGCGAGGGACATTCTTGGTAAATTACAATTAGCATATGAACACATACCACTATGGATGCAACAAGGTATTGTATCATGGAACAAGGGTTCAATCGAGCTTGAAAACGGATCGAAAGTTATGGCTAATGCCACTGCTAGTTCCGCCGCACGAGGCAGCTCGTACAATCTTTTATTTCTTGATGAATTTGCCTTCGTCCCGAAGAATATAGCAGAAGAATTTATCACTTCCGTATATCCCACTATCAGTTCAGGAACCACAACAAAGGTTATTATAGTATCTACACCAAACGGAATGAACCTGTTCTACAAGTACTGGACAGATGCGATCAATAAAAGAAACCTTTACGTCCCTATTGAGGCGCACTGGTCGGTGGTTCCTGGTAGGGACGCTGCGTGGGCTGCCGATCAGATTAAGCAACTTGGCGAGGATAAATTCGCACAAGAGTTTGGGACAGAATTCCATGGTTCATCAGGAACCCTTGTCAGTTCATCAAAACTGGGAACTATGGCGTGGCTACCACCGGTTGAGAAAATAGGTGATCTGTCCATATATGAACGACCGATAAACGAACACATATATGTATTATCAGCAGATACATCAGAGGGGCAGAGTCTGGACTACTCTGCCTTCGTGGTGGTAGACTGTACACAGGTTCCATACAAGGTTGTGGCAAAATACTACAACAACGCAATAGAGCCTATGTTGTTTCCAAACGTAATATATAACGTGGCACAGACTTATAATAGCGCACATGTGTTGATAGAGACCAACAGTATTGGTCTGCAAGTGGCACAAATATTACACGAGGATTTGGAATACGAAAGGCTGTTCTCCACCACAAACATGGGGAGGGGGGGACAAAAAATATCAGCCGGATTCAAGAAAAACTCCAAATTGGGGGTAAAAACCACTACCCAAATTAAGTCTATTGGGTGTTCCAATCTTAAGTCCCTTATAGAGAATGATAAGCTTCTCATACAAGATTTCGACATCATATCAGAGCTAACCTCCTTTGTCTCCTCCTATTCTAGCTTTGCCGCCGAGCCTGGGTGTCACGACGACCTTGTTATGAGCTTGGTTCTATTCTCTTGGTTGACTGGCCAGACCCTGTTCAAAGAGCTTACCGACACCGACGCCAGGCGTAGATTATACGATGAAAAGGTCAAAAACATAGAAGACCAAATACTTCCCTTTGGATACATAAATGATGGTTCCCCCCAGATATTGTTCGTGGATAGCGACGGAACCCAGTGGCACACGGTAAACATGGAAGGCGAGGGGGAAGACCCAGATGATCAATTTGGGGACTTTTAGTGATTATTACAAGATCGCCATTTTTATAAATAAGTCATGCAATAGACCTGAATATATCAAAGCTGCCCACTGAACGGCACTGATATAACTCGATTTTTTAAGACAAGGAGAAACAAGATGGCATTTCAAGTATCACCTGGGGTATTAGTCACGGAAAAAGACCTTACAACCGTGATTCCTGCAATTTCTGTTTCTATCGGGGGTCTGACTGGGTTCTTTAAGTGGGGACCAGTAGACGACGTAGCCCTAGTTAGCACAGAAAATAACCTAGTTCAAAGATTTGGAAAGCCCGATCCAAAGTCGGCCTCGACGTTTTTCACCGCAGCGAACTTCCTCTCATATGGAATAAGACTCAAATTAGTAAGGGTTGTTGGTGAACTTGCAAAGAATGCAAAGGCCGTAGGCACAACAGCACCGTTGGTAAAAAACGACAGCGACTATGCAACGCAGGTAGGAACCTCCTCCCTTGCCGGTAGAATTATGATTGCCAAATATCCAGGGGATCTTGGAAATTCTCTGCGGGTTGCTATGTGTACTAGCGCAGAAGCATATAAGAAAACCTTATCAACAACTGTTGTTGGATCTAGAGGTTCTGATCAATTAACAGCAGGAGATGACGTTGAAACCGAGGTTGCAGTGGGTAGCACGGTTAGAGATCCTATAACAGGCCAGCAGAGGGTGGTAATTGCAGTCGAAGAAGATACTATAACACTGGATAGAACATTGGACAAAGATATTATTTTAGGCTCCGGTGCTCTGGTGGTTAAATGGGAGTTTGCAGATCTTGTTGGGGTTTCTCCTGGAACATCTTCACATGCTGCTAGTCTAGGGGGATCAAACGATGAAATACATATCGTAGTAGTTGATACCACAGGAAAAATTAGCGGAGCACCAGGAACAATTCTAGAAAGATATGCAGGTCTATCAAAGGGAAGCGATGCAAAGAGAGAGGACAATTCCTCGAACTATTACGCAACCGTTCTCAATAACTCATCCCAGTATATTAGATTTGCCTCGCATGTAGGGTCGGCTGTTTGGGGCACAGAGGTATTAAACAAAAACTTTAGCAACACATCGGTAGATTCGGCTTCGCACAACTACACACTAACAGGTGGGGTAGATCATAACGCAGAGGGCAACGACACATCACTGGATAATAATATCATGGATGGGTATGACCTATTCAAGGACGCCGACTCTGTTGATGTATCTTTTATACTAACGGGCGAGGTTTCTGCGGCAGTTTCACAATATGTTGTAAATAATATATGCGAAACGCGCAAGGATTGTGTTGCTTTTATTTCGCCACCAAAAGATAGCGTGGTTTCTAATAAAAACAACGAGGTTGAGGATATTAAGGCATACCGAAATGCACTACAACTCAATACTTCCTATGCATTTCTTGATAGTGGGTGGAAGTACCAATATGACCGATATAATGACATGTTCCGATGGGTTCCACTAAACGGTGATATTGCTGGTCTTTGTGCCCGCACAGATGATACCAACGATCCTTGGTGGTCACCCGCTGGATATAACAGAGGCGTTATTAAAAACGTGGTCAAGCTTGCATGGAGTCCATCCAAGTTTGAGAGAGATGAGCTATATGTCAATGGAATCAATCCTGTTATAACAACTCCTGGCCAAGGAACTGTGTTATTTGGTGATAAAACTCTGTTGGCAAAACCAAGTGCGTTTGATCGTCTAAACGTTAGGCGTCTGTTCATCATTCTGGAAAAATCTATTGCACAGGCAGCTAGGTTCACTTTGTTCGAATTTAACGATTCGTTCACCAGGGAGCAGTTTAAAAACCTCGTTGAGCCGTTCTTGCGATCAGTGAAAGCAAGAAGGGGAATCTATGACTTCCGTGTTGTCTGCGACGAGACCAATAACACATCAGAGGTTATCGATGCCAATAACTTCATAGGTGACATCTATATTAAACCAGCACGATCTATTAATACAATTCAACTAAACTTTGTTGCAGTAAGAACAGGGGTTGAGTTCTCTGAAATAGTTGGAAAGGTTGGATAAATAATACAAGATTTTAACTAAGGAGAGAATACATGTCATTTAATATAACGGATTTTAAGACCAGGTTGCGCGGAGGTGGTGCTAGACCATCATTATTTGAAGTTACATTGGGGTTTCCAGATGACGTGGAAGGATCGTCCGAAATTTTTCGTTTTATGTGTAAGGCATCCTCCATTCCTGCTAGTACGGTGGCTCCAATCGAGGTTCCATATTTTGGTAGAAAGGTAAAATTTGCTGGAAATAGAACCTTCCCTGAGTGGACAGTGACCATTATCAACGACGAGAATTTCAAGGTTCGACGAGGATTCGAGCGCTGGATGTCAAGAATCAACTCACATGAAACCAACGTTAGAACACTAACAGAAAGAATCAACCTATCGGGGTATCAAGCAACTGGAACCGTTAGACAATTTGGAAAAACTGGGGGACAGGCTGTATTGGCAGAGTATACTTTTGCTAACGTGTTTCCATCCGAGATTTCTCCAATTGAATTAAACTGGAGTTCTGAGAACGAAATCGAGGAATTTACCGTAACCCTGCAATATGACTATTGGAAGGGCGGCGGAGAGAGCGATGGTATCATCGGCGGTGGTGGCGGTCTTATACCAGTATAAAACACACTAATATCAGAGCTATAAATAACAGTGATGCCCCTCTTCTTTAGAGGGGATATACTGCTTGTGTGATGATATTAGGAACTATACTATGGCATTTGAATTATTTGGTTGGCAGCTAAAAAAATCCAAAGAAGAACTGAAAAAAGCAGATTCGTTTGTTCTCCCAGAAAATCAAGATGGGGCAATAAACGTCGAGGGACCCGCTGGTGCATACGGCGCATACGTAGATTTTGACGGCACCATAAAAAACGAGTTTGAGCTTGTTACTCGATATAGAGAACTATCATTACTACCAGACGTTGATTTTGCAATTGATGATATTGTAAATGAAATGATTGTTATGGATGGCAACGAGGATGCCGTAAAATTAAACTTAGAGCAAGTAAAGCTTAGTCGCTCAGTTAAAACAAAAATTGAAGAAGAATTTAAAAACATACTCACGCTCCTTGACTGGAGCAACCAGGCATACGAGATTGTAAAGAAGTGGTATATTGACGGGCGTCTATATTATCACGTCGTATTAGACACAAACACAAAAAATAAAGGAATATTAGAACTTAGA
>Ga0049082_10000193_pt1 | contig 15750 bp, 22 predicted proteins | sample GreLakmeHU45MSRF_FD_66718 | JGI IMG/M metagenome (GOLD analysis project Ga0049082, IMG submission 66718) | Freshwater lentic microbial communities from great Laurentian Lakes, MI, USA - Great Lakes metaG HU45MSRF | ecosystem: Environmental > Aquatic > Freshwater > Lake | place: Great Lakes... | reverse complement strand
TACAGGACAAGTAACAATTGCAGGAGATGCTGGAGTAACAGTTAATTCAACCCCAGGATTAAAGCTAAGAACCCAATGGTCATCTGCAACTCTCTTTAAAAGAGCAACAAATACCTGGGTTGTATTCGGCGACTTGACAGCTTAAGAAAATATAAGGAAAACTAAAATGGCATCTGGTAAAAGAATAGGTAGAAAGTCACAGGCTTCAAACGACTTTCTAGAGCCGCTTGCGCCAACAATCGGGACTGCTACAAATGTTGGAACAGGCAGAGCATTTAACAATGGCGCTGCCACAGTTACATTTTCTTTGCCTGCTCTATCTCCTGCTGCTACATCGTTTACTGTAACTTCATCTCCTGGCGGATATACTGGAACTGGTGCATCTTCCCCAATTACAGTAGCTGGACTTCAATCTAACACAGCCTACACATTTACCGTAACAGCTACTAACGCTGCTGGAACTTCCCAGGCATCTTCAGCATCAAATTCTATTACAGCAACAACAGTCCCAGCAACTATGTCTGCCCCAACCCCAACTGCTGGAGTTAATCAAAACTCTATTGCTTTTACAGCACCAGCAACCGGTGGTAGCGCAATTACTGGCTTTACCGTAACAGGCAGTGATGCCACTACTGGATCAGGTGCTACCTCTCCAATTACTATTGCAGATACCGCTGACACTTCTCAGACATATACAGTTACAGCAACTAACGCTAACGGAACAAGCGTTGCCTCCCCTGCATCTGGGTCAATTACAACCTTAGCGCCGTTCTTCCCGCCCTTCTTTCCGCCCTTCTTCCCACCGTTCTTTCCGCCGTTCTTTCCACCTTCATTCCCGTTCTTCCCACCGTTCTTCCCACCTGATTTTCCGTTCTTCCCACCGTTCTTCCCACCTGATTTTCCGTTCTTCCCACCAGGTTTTGGGCCAGATTTTCCATTCTTCCCGCCGCTTTTTGGTTTTGGTGCTAAGGGCTCTTTAGGGCCTAGCGTTCTTGTTAGAACTGAAAACGGCCTAGTTCGTGCGTCAGACCTACAGGTTGGAGATGTTATTTTATCTCTAGACATACCAGGGCTACCTCAAAACTTTACAGCTCTAGGCACTACTGCAGAAGATTTAGCGGCACTGTCTTGGGGTACAGACGTACTTGCGTCAGCGACTCCAGCACTTACTACGATACAGAGCATCTCTATTAATGAAAGAGTTGGAGCAATCTCTGTAAATGGAGAACTCTTTACAAGAGCGCACTACCTATTTGTTGAGCGAGATGGGGTTGTAAAGGTAGTAACTGTCCCAGAAATTCTTATTACGGACAAGGTTTATAACTATGATGCAGCAGCATTTGTTGACATATATGACTTAGAGGAGTTGGATGTGACATACTACGCCTATAGCATCAACTGTGAGCCATTTGACCTATTCTGGACAGAGAAGTCGTTAACATTTGATAATATTCAATCAGACTAAGATTGGGCATGCTTAAATCGGACTAAGATAGGGTATAAAAAGTGATTATTCATGAGAACAACGAGTCTACAAAAAAGACGTATGAAAAAGCACCATACCCAGAAGAACTGTCTGGGTCTTGGGTCCGCCTTACCGTATTAGAAAATCATCCAATTCTTGCTGGGTTGAGCTGCGCTTATTTTAATGATGAGTACCCTAGCGGAACAGTAGTAGTGTCTAACTATATATCAGATACGTACCCAGATATATACGCTACTTGGCATGAGGACGGCACAACAAGCAGGTTATTTGTATCCCCAAAACTAAGAAATAGCGGAAAGGGCAGAGCCGCGCTTATTGTTGGGGACCAGCTCGTTAATATGTTCTTTAACAGAGAACTGCAATACGGCTACGGACAGCATAAAAACGGAGATTTTATTGTAAACGGTACCTACGCTCTAGATAAAAAAATAGAAAATAGAGCTGTTGATGACTCTACAATGTTTGATTTTAGAGACGCGGCGTTTCCAGTGATACACTTTGATAAAAGGTTTATAAGATATGAAGAGTAAGTATCGGAACATTAAGGTATTCACAAGCACAATAGATAGCCTAAAAGCCGAAGAAATTATAAACCTAAAGAAGATAACAAGTAAAGAGTTATACAACTATGACGACTTTAAAAAGATAAAGGACGAAGTAGTACACAGCCCTAAAAATATATTTCAAGAGTATAGCTCAGAGACGCATAAAGTATATAAAGAGATATCTAAGTTATTAGACGAGGCCTGTAAGCACTACTCTATCTATAAAGATAGACAGTACTTCTTTATCAAAGGGAAAGTGTTTAAGTACACAGAAAACCACAATAATGAGGTTTTTGATTTTCCAGGGGGCGATGTGCCCGTATTTCACGGGTTTGTAGTACTTGGTCCAGAAAATATAGAGCAAACATATTACGCGGGTACTGATAAAGAGCAGTTCAATTTTAGTAAAAACACAGCCACTCTCTCAGCCCCAACAAACCTTATAAACACCAAGGTTAAAGACCACTGTATGACTATAGAATACTATATAGCCCCTTTGTCCTCTATTGGGCAAAACGACCAAGGACTCTGGGTGCCAATACTGTGAAGTCTTACAGCGTAGACGGGTTTTTAAACCCCAGTGATTTTTCTCAAGTATCTGGCCTTTGTATTGAAAAGACTAAAGAGTTTACTGAGGCTCATTATGCAGCTGGGTATGGGAGATACGGGGTCTTTATAGACTTCCCCAAAGAAATAGAAGATGTTTTTATTGCAAAAGCAAAAGAACATTTTAAGCTAGACGACCTATTAATCACGTACATGCAGTTAGTTAAATATCAAATAATTAATGGAAGTACGCCAAAGCTTACGCCACATATCGATAAGTTACCATGCACCCACATTATTGATTTGTGCGTTGACACAACTTTAAAAGATTGGGGACTTTTAGTTGAAGATACCTTGTTTATAGATAAGCCTAATTCCGCAGTATTTTTATACGGCAATGAGGAGATGCACTCAAGGCCAGAGTACTCATCAGACAACCAAGAAGACTACTCTTTACAGCTTTTTATTAACTTTGCGCCAGCAGACTTTTGGTTTTTTAAAGGGGACTACAAAAAAGCCCTTAAATACGGCGTCCCTACACCAATTATGTATACTGGAGATACAAAAAACATCACTTTAATACAAAAATAGCTATTTAAAATTGGAGTAATTATGAACACGCATGAGGAATACAACAGTCAGTGGCGCAACAAGGATAGGTCAGAGACCGCTTCTAATAGAGTTGCTTTAAAAAACCTAGACCAAGGAGTAACCTCTAAAAACTTAGGGCTAGGCCTAAACGTTTATGAAAACACGTTTTCTCAGGAAGATGCTAAGAGGTATATTGATGTTCTTGAGTCCAACCTATCAACAGGCGGGAAATATAAATGGTCAGAAGCGCAGGTTACAAATTCTACTACCCCAATTAAAAAAGCAAGGGACTGTGTGGACTTTAAGTTTAAACAAGAAAACCTTGGACCAAGAAATGAAACAAATGCTGAGCTTATAGACCTACATGAAGAGATATATCAAAAGCTAAAATACTGCATAGATGACTATGCTAAATATTGGGGCATAAGTGTTGTGTACTACGAAGCGTTTAACTTTGTAAAGTACGATGGGGAAGGTACCCACTTTAACATCCATGCGGATCACGGACCAGCATATAACTGTACGGTGTCTGCTGTTATTTATATTAACGATGACTATGAGGGTGGAGACATACATTTCCCAAGACTTGATAATTTAGTTTATAAACCAAAAGTAGGAGACATTGCAGTCTTCCCCTCAAACTATATCTATGAGCATGCCTCCCTCCCAATGGTGTCAGGGACAAAATATTGCGTTGTTGTGATGACAGACATTAATAAACTAGGGCATAGATAGTGTCTTTGGTTGCCATATTTAGGTCTTTTAGGCCATGGATAGATAAAAAAAGTATCTCTGTCCCTACCCCAACACAAACAGAAATCCCAGAGTGGTATAGGAATGCGGACAGGTTTGCAAAAACGCCGACTGGGGAATACTACAAAGCACCAAAAGAAGTTTGCCCGTTCCCTAAAGAGGGTACAGAGGACGACTACGGAAAGATTCCTACATGGAAAGCGTGCCCTGCTATTCTGGATGCGTTTACAACTGGGTACCTTTTTAAAACTCCATGCGATTTAGTTTTTTATAAAAATAGCCAGGGGGTTATAGATGTAAGAATTGATGACCCTAGGTATAAGGACTTTTGTGCTAAAAGGCCCCCAATGCTCAACTTTGAACATCCAAAAGGGTTTTACCAAAACCATTTTGCTTGGCACTCTCCGTGGGGACTAGAGCTTCCAGAGGGGTATAGCGCATTGTTTATGACCCCGATGAATAGGTTTGATTTACCATTTTTAAATACTACTGGGATTGTAGATTCTGATAAAGTTCATTTGCTTGGAACTTTTCCCTTTTTTATCGCAGAAGGCTGGGAAGGCACGTTACCAGCAGGAACCCCATACATGCAGGTACTCCCGTTTAAAAGAGAAAACTGGGAGCATCAAATAGACATTTTAAACCAACCTGAAATATATGATAAGATGATTAACAACATGAAGTTTTACCGACAGCCTGATGGCGGGGTATATAAAAATAAAGTTTGGTCAAAACGAGAGTATAGATAAGGAACAAAAATGCAAACTTGGACAGAAAAGAAAGACCTTGGAAATGGAATACATGTTTACAAGGGTGTTATAAAGAAAGAATTTGATGTAATAAACAGACTTGAAAATACTCTTGGGTCAGTTGCTGATCGCGGGGAACTATCTCCCGAAGGCAAAAGATATCACTGGAACCCTGCGTATGTGGGATACCAAAAACTAATGCCAGACTATAGAGACTGTGTAGACTTTAAATTTAAGAAAACAGATATAGAGTTAGATAGAAGCGACGATTCTTTAAAGTTACAGGCTTTGTGGCAAGACATTTACGCAGAACAAAAGGCCGCGGTTGAAGATTATTGTAAGTTATACAACATTATGGAGTTAAAGTACTGGGAAGCATTTAACTTTATTAAATACGGACCAGGGCAACACTTTAAAGAGCACCATGACCACGGATATTCTTATAACTGCACAGTATCTTTGGTTGCATACGTCAATGATGACTACGAGGGCGGAGAGCTTTTCTTTAGATTACAAGATTTAAAAGTTAAACCAGAAGCTGGGGACCTGTTTATTTTTCCATCAAACTTTATGTACCCACATCAAGCCATGCCAGTAACCTCTGGAACTAAATACTCTATTGTTACAATGCTTGATTACAGCAAAAAGTTCCACACCCCAGAGATGTATAGCGCAGACGCAGATTAATGTTTAACATATCAGTTGAAAAACTAGATGGGTGCTCGTTTGATATTAACCCTATGTCAATTAAACGGGATTGGATGGAGGCAACTCCAGATAGGCATGCCTATAGATGTTTTCCAGTAACCCAAGCAAACGTAATTGGGTGGAACCTTACCTGCAAAGATGATATTGAGTTTGAGTGGGATGGGATAACGGACCACACAGACCAGCATATAAAAATAATTAGCCCAAAAAGCGCTTATGCTGGAAGAGGCCAGTCATCTATAAGTTTCCACACAGGTTTAGTTTTTAAGACAGACGATAACGTCAGTATGTGGACAATAAACCCGGTAAATTATTTTAATGATGAGTTTGAAACAATGTCCTCTTCAATTAGTACCTCTTTTTATGACAACCCTTTGCCTTTAGCTCTTAGAGCAAAGACTGCAAATAAAAGAGTACTTATTAAAGCTGGAACTCCCATTGCCACAATTATTCCTATATCTTTATCAAATTTAAACGGTACAAACATTGAAATTGTTAAGTACCCCGACCACGATAAAAAAAGATTAATTGCAGGTATGTCATATGGAGCTGCAACAGAGGCAATAAACGTTGAGGGAAAGTGGGCAGATTTTTACAGAGATGCCGTAAATGAAAAAGGAGAAACTTTGGGCGCTCATGAGGTAAAAGCACTAAAATTAGGGGTAATAGACAACACAAAAAGTGATATAATATAAAAATGGAACAAAATAAGGGCTCATACAAGGTAGTTCAAAGAACCCCATCTATAACCCCGTCTGGCTGGTTTGGGGATAGCAAAGACATGATTGTTGAGCTAGAGGGGTTCATGACCCAAGAAGAGATAGAGTTTTTAGAAAAAGCTGCTAAATCTTTAACCATTTGGGACGTTACTCAAAGCCATACAAATGAGAACGGGACCGTTACCTATGACGCTGACTATTGGAAAGATAGAGTCGCGACCACGCCAACCTTAAATAAAAATGACCCAAAGATAGCCCCAGTAATTGCAGGGCTATTTAAAAGACTGAAGCCGATTGTTGAAGAGTTTTATAAAGTAGAAGTTGTCCCTACGGGTACAACTATTGTTAAGTGGCTTCCTGGGCAGTTTCAAAAGCCTCACGCTGATAAAGAGCTTCATGAAGGTCCCGATGCTGGTACCCCTAATGACTTTCCAAACTATGACCTTTCAAGCCTGTTCTATTTAAATGATGATTATGAAGGGGGAGAGCTGTACTTTCCTCTACAAGGTGTGCAGTTTAAACCTAAAAAAGGCGCTGCTTACTTCTTCCCAGGAGACAAAAACTTCATTCACGGCGTTACTGAGATCAAAAGCGGCTTAAGGTTTACATGCCCATTCTTTTGGGAAATAACAAAGCACACAGGGGACAGACAGCCATGAACCTAAACAATAAAAAAAGAATAACAAAAGACATCGTATTGTACGAAGGCTTTTTAGATGCAGAGACTTCGGCCAAGATTGTAAAAGTCTTAGACAAGCACGCAGAGAACGAAACCATATCATGGATGCCAATATCTTTTTATGAGTCATACTCTTCAATACTGCCAAAGGATGACGACCAAGAGGTTATAGATGCTGGGTTACCTCCAACCATTTTTTCAGACATTGAAAGTACAATGTCAGAAGCAATTGCTTCAGTCCACGACCTAGACCCAAAAACAATTTGTAAGATTGGGTACCACACACAAAAATGGGAGCCAGGAGCGTTTGCAAGAATGCACTCTGATAATACAGACGCTGAAGGGAACTCAGGCGCGTTTACAAGAAGCCGATACGCAGGATTTTTATATTTAAACGATAACTTTGAAGGCGGATTACTTAAGTTCCCAGGTCAAAACATAGAGATTAAGCCAGAAGTTGGATTGCTTGCTGTATTTGACGGCGGGTTCAACAATATGCACGAGGTATCTTTAATAACTAAAGGCGTCAGATATACCATCGGTTCTTTTTGGGATGACAGAGAAGAAGACGCATACCCGCAAGAAACTAGGGATATGTGGGCTGCCGAAATGAAAGCGACTAGAGAGAAACAAAAGTTAGAAAAAGAAGAGTGGCAAAAGCTTCTTAAAGAAGGATACAAACTTGATGCTAATGGGAATAAATATAAGGTAGAGGATTAAAATGAAAAAAGAAATATTAAACGAAAAGGTATATTACTATGAAGACAGCGTTAAGAATTTTACTCAGCTAATGGAAACCATTGCTGAGTTAGATGAACTAAACGGTAATGCCCCCTGGGAAACCTGGACAGCGTCAAACGACAAAAATGATGTATATGGGCAAACAAAAGCTTTTGACATTAAGAGCATTAATAACTTAGACGAGCCATACAAAAGTAAAATGTCTTTTATATATAACACTATTATGGAGTCGCTCCATGATGTGTGTAAAGATTTTGCAACGTCGATAGGCGATACAGATGAGCCAAGGCTCTTTCCAGTCTTTAATATTAAAAGATATAACTCTGGGGTCGGCATGGGGGCGCATTTTGACCAGCTGGACGGGGATGAAACATTGAGGTACTCCTTAGTGATGTACCTAAACGATGATTTTAAAGGCGGAGAGATATCATTTAAGCTATCTGAGTATAAAAATATTGGTGAGTTTCCCTCCCCAAGTCTTGACTACGATGTTGCTGTAGCAAAGGGCCAAATTGATTTTGGCATAAAGCCTAAAGCGGGAAGTACTATTATATTTCCATCATCAGCCCCCTACCATCATATTGCTCATCTTGTAAAAACAGGATTTAAATACATGGTTCCCGCGCATTGGATTCATAACAACATGCCGTTTCATAAGAAACAGAGTATGTAATTGAAAACAGCAATTGTAACTGGAGCAAGTAAAGGTGTAGGGCTAGCAACAGTCAAGCTCTTGTCTGAAAGTGGCTATAAAGTCATTGCTGTTTCAAGAGATTTATCTAAAGTCTCTGAGTTAGCATCCGATAATGTTGAGGTGTACAGCCTAGATATTACAGATGCTAAGGCAATAAGGGCCTTCTATGAACACCACAAAAACATAACCCTAGACCTTTTAGTTAATAATGCTGGGGGTGGCGCTGGACCAACTCATATCATAAATGAAACTATGGATAACTTTAGACGGGCCTACGACATAAATGTGTCTGGCCCAATGTACTTGTCACAGCTATTTGTCCCTGCTATGAAAAAGTCAGAGTCTGCAACTATTATCTTTATAACTTCTTTGTGTGGTAAGACGCCTTTTAGAGGCGGCGGAAACTACAGCAATGCAAAAAGAGGGGAAATGGCATTAGTAGATACCATGAGGATGGAGTTTCCAGAGTATGGTATTAAAGTAACAGAAGTTTGTCCTGGGACTATAGATACTCAAGTTGAAAAGAAAGACAACGCATTAACAGCCGAGGATCTAGCGGAAGCTATTAGATGGATTGGCTCGCTTCCAAAGCATTTTAATATAAATCACTTGGAGTTAAGCCATATAAACAACTCTCCGAAGGGTTGAGGTTGCCCCTTTAAAATAAGAGGCGACCCTTATAATAGACAAATGAGAGCGCATACCCCTGGCGGAAGATTTACAACAGATTTTGAGCTAAACGCTATTGCCGATGGCATAACCGCTGACTCAACCAACCCTGTCGGTACTACAGCTCAATGGTGGTCGTACAACTCTGCAGCCTCTGTTAAAGACCCAATTTATGATGTAGAGCCAGTTGGCGCTGGGCGTGTTTGGACAGGGCCTGCAATCCTCAAAGTTATTAAGGCAATTATTACTCAAGGAAGGTCCGATGTTAATGAGCGTGGTTTTTACAACGTTGATTCTTTGCGACTAGTGCTTAACGTAGACGACCTAAAAGAGGTTAGCCCAACCTTATTTGACGACCGAGGGGTTGTTAAGTCCACTATTGACCTGTCTAATAAGAACCGTGTTGTCTGGAAAAACCAGGTATACCGCCCTATAAAAACTCAGCAACAGGGTCAGATAGCCGAACGCCATACTATTATTTCGCTAGACTTAATCCAGTTAATGCCAGACGAGCTAGTTAATGACGCTCAATTTTTAGCGTACGCACAAGCATAGGAGTAACAATGGCAAAAGATGCAAACCCTTGTTGGGATGGCTACGTACAAGTAGGCATGAAAATGAAGGGTGGCAAAAAGGTTCCGAACTGCGTCCCTGCAGGCTCTGGAAAAAAGAAGGTCTCTAAACCAACGAAAGCGAGTAAAAAATAATGTGCGCAGCATGTGGATGTGGTAAGAAAAAGGGCGAGCCAGGTTTTGGCAAAGGCCCAAAGTCAAAGTCAAAAGCTAAAGGCAAGGCTTGCACTTGTGGTACTTGCAAAGACTGTAAAGGAAAGAAGACACCACTAAAAGGTAAGCAAGGTAAACTTGATTCAGATAAAGACGGCAAGCTAGAAAGCTCTGACTTTGCTGCCCTACGAAAGAAAAAGTAATGTGCGCCACCTGTGGCTGTGGAGCTCCAAAGAACGCTCACGGGATGAAGACAGTAGAAGAGGCAAACAAGAAGTTTGCTAAAAAAGCTGCTCCATCTAAGGCTAAAAAGTCTTCAATGATTAAAAAGAGTAAAAAGAAGTAGAGCTTAGGCCCCAGAGATGGGGCCTTTGCCTTATCCTTTAACTGATTCCATGCGGGAATCAAGGCGTTACCCTTGCTAGTAGTTCTGCGTTTATTCGAAGGAGATTTAGAATGACTAATTTCCGACCTATTGACCAAAAGGTTGATAAGGCTCAGGCAAATCAGTTTTACACAGTCATTGTGCAAAACATACCTGGGGCATCCAATAAAGTAGATAGCAACATTAAGGGGTTTTTAGACGCCGCTAACGCAATTCTTGCGTCGCGTTTTATCAGGGGTCGCTAGTGGATACCCAGAAAATACTTCAAAAAGCACTAGAAATAGCGGCAGAAGAAATCAGACCTGAGTTTGAAAGAATGATGAACGAGTCTGGTTGGCCAAAAGAAGTTCGAGATAAAATTACTTTAGAGGTTACAGACGAGTCTATTGGCGTCTCTTGGCCCGAAGAGTTAAACAAAAAAGTTGATGACTTAGAATACGGGACTATTGGCAAGACCCCAACTCATCTTTTACGTCGAATTGATGAGTACATTGACTCTGTAGTTAGTCGAGAAGTGTCTAAAGCAAGCTCAAAACTTTTGTTTAGTGGGTTTATGCCGGTATGACATTTATATTATCCGAAGATGCAGCCCTAAAAACTTTACTTGGCGGCCTTACAGTCGTAGACGAAAAAGCTGGAGGAACTTCCACACCTCGAGCCGTTCCGGTTTGGTACGGAACCCCAGACGTAGAGCTTCGTAATCAGACCTTTCCTTTTATTACTATTGATTTAATGGATATTCGCCTTGCTCCTGAACGCCAAATGTCTGGAGTTATATACGATAGAGACAAGGCTGGAACAAGGCCAATTACTTCTGGAGAAGCCTACAGCTACGAGTTCCCTATGACTTACGACATTGTCTATCAAATTACAACTTATGCTCGTCATCCTCGGCATGATAGGGCATTAATTGCTCAATTAATGCAGCGCAGAATACCAAGTAAATACGGAAAAATCGGTATCCGTAACGATCTTAATACTGAGACAACATACCGACACATATTTCTTGACGAGTTCTTAAAAAGAGACTCCGTTGAGGAGGGAAGGCGCCTACTTCGTAATATCTTTATTGTACGAATTGTAAGTGAGCTGACTCATGATGATGCTGTACAAGCAACTCAGCTTGTACAGAGCGTTGAAATAAACGAAACAACAAACGACATCCCTACGGATCAACTACCTATCTAACATCTGGCTTAAACTTAACCAACCTAAGGAGATATACAAATGCCAAACTACCAACGCCCGGGCGTGTTCATCGAGGAAAAGCTCAATGCACTAGCTCCGTCAGTCGGTTCAACCTCAGAAACTGTTGCTGCGTTTATTGGCGCAAATAACAGAGGACCTGTAGGTGTAACACTAGTAACCTCATGGAATGACTACGCTTCTAAATATGGAACATGGAATGTGCTTCCTTCAACACCGGGCGGAGATAATAAACTTCCTATTGCTGTAAAGCTTTTCTTTGACAATGGCGGCTCAGCTTGCTACGTCAAGAGAGTAACTGCGGGTTCACCTGTAGCAGCAACTCGTACAATTACAGACGGTGCTGGAACTCCAGTAAGTATTGCAACCATAACAGCATTAAACCCTGGTGTTTGGGGTAACAGTGTTCTTGTTACAGTAACTGCTTCTGCGGTATCTGGACGTAAAGACGTTCAAATCTATTACCCAGATAATGAAACTGTTGTAGAAAGCTTTACAGACCTTACTTTTACAAATACAACAGATGCTCGTTATGCAATTAACTTCATTAACTCTCGTTCTAAGTACGTTGTTTTAGCAAGCCTTTCAACAGCATCACAACCAGCAAACATAACAACGGCTCAAGCACTTGCAACTGGAAACGACGGAACTGTACCAACAGCAACAAATATTGCTGCTGGAGTTACTGCATTTGATACTGTATTTAACTCTTTGGTACTAAACGCTCCTGGAATAACCGTTGCAGCAAACGTTGCCACCCTGCTAGCATACGCCGCAGCACGTCAAGACGTGTTTGTAATTATTGACCCAACATCAGGTGATGTTGATACACAACTTACTCTCGCGGAGTCTTACACTAAGTCTTCTTTTGGAGCGGTTTACTATCCAAACGTTACAATTTCAGACCCAACAGTTTCTTCTCGAGGAGCTGTATGTACCGCTTCCCCATCAGGAGCAATTATGGGCTTGTACGCAGTTACGGACGCATCTCGTGGAGTATTCAAGGCACCTGCCGGAACATCTTCTCGACTAGCAGACGTAGTAGCTGTAACAACGCTTACAAACGCAGAGCTAGACTTAATGAACTCAGCTTCAGCGCCAGTTAACCCAATCAAGTACGTTGCGGGTTCTGGTTTTGTTGTTATGGGTGCTCGTACACTAAAAGCTGGCTACGTTGACCGCTACATCCCAGTTCGTCGCTCACTTATCTACTTGCGTAAGTCTCTTACAGACCTTACCCAGTACGCAATCTTTGAGCCAAACGACGCTGTGCTATGGCGCAGTTTGAACGCAACAGTTGCAGCTTTCCTAACAGACTTCTGGTCACAAGGCGGACTCCGCGGAGATACACCAGACGACGCTTTCTTTGTTAAGTGCGATGAAGAGTTAAATACTCTTGCCGTAGTTGACGAAGGAAAGGTTCTGTTGGAAATTGGCGTTGCTCTGCAGCGTCCAGCTGAATTTATAATTATTAAAATCGGTCAGTTTGACGGTGGAGCCACCGTTACTGTGACAGCCTAAGGAGATAAATAAAAATGGCTAAGAAAATCGAACGCTGGTCTACGCACGCTACCGATCCACTTCGTGGATTTAGGTTTCAAGCGGAGTTCCAAGCATCTTCAAACAATGGCACAGTATTCTCAGACAAACTGACTGGGTTTACAGGCGGCTTTAACTCAATCTCTGGGTTGACAATGACAACCGGAGATATTACTTACCGTGAGGGTGGATACAACACCACTACACACCACATTCCAGGAATGACAACATTCCAGCCTGTTGCTTTCCAGAGAGGTGCTCTATTTGGTAGCGACAACGCAATTGAATGGATGCGCGGCCTTTTTGCGGCATCTGCTGGAGATGGCCTTTCTACAATCGGCAAGGATTTCCGTTGTAACGTAGTTATCTATGTTATGGACCACCCAGACGCAAACCCTTCAGACATTGCTTCAGCAAAGATGGCGTTTAAGCTTCACAACGCATGGCTTCAACAGCTATCGTTTACAGACCTTAACGCTGGCGACAACGCATTGCTTTTTGAAACAATGACTCTCGTCCACGAAGGTTTGACCATCTACCATGTAGACTCTACTAAGGCAACAACAACCCGCGATCCTATTTCAACAGGACCAAAGGGTAAGTAACAACTAACTAAGGAGCTTAATTCGTGTCAGAAAAAATTGTAAATCAAGAAGAGCTACAAAAGATTGCCCAAGAGGCGATGGCGGGACCAGAGGTTGTAGTAACAACTGAGGCCCCGCCTAGCCCGCTGGTTAAATTACCAGGTGGTTTTATTACTGCAGATGGTGACCTAGTCACAACTGTAGATGTAAGAGAGCTAACTGGAGAAGATGAAGAAATTGTTTCTAAGTCAGCTTCTGGAGCAAAGGCATTAAACACACTTCTACTACGTGGTGTCACATACATTGGTGATGAAGAGCCCGAAAAAGAAGACTTTGACAAGCTTTTAGCGGGAGACCGGGACAGTATCCTTATTGGGATACGTGTTGTAACTTTTGGAGCAGAAGTTGCTTACCGAGCTACCTGTCAAAATTGCAATACCCTACAGGAGTTTGATATTGATTTATCTGAAGATTTAGAGTACAAAACATTAGAAGACCCTATTAATGATAGAACTTGGAATGTTACTTTAAAAAACGGAGATCAAGTAAGTGTGTCATTACCAACAGGTAAGACGCAACGAAAGCTTATGGATGCTCCTGAAACAATGACAGGATCAGAACTAAGTACACTGTTATTAACTGGGTGTATTAACTCTATTAACGGCTCACCAGCTAGACCAAACACAGCCCTAAAGCTTGGACTAGCTGATCGAGAAAAAATTATGACTGAGATTTCTGACCGAAATCCAGGCCCACGCCTTTCGGAGGTGAGCAAAGCTTGTGAGGCATGCGGAGAGTCTGTTCCTACTCCGCTAAGTCTTGGTGCTTTGTTTCGCTTCTAATTACGAAAACTTAATCGACCAATACGAAGTACTATCTCGCACATTTACTGGTTGGACATTAAAAGACATACGGGCTCTATCTTTTAGAGAACGAAACAACTGGCTTTTACGAGCTATGAAACGCAGATAGGATGTTAAATGGCTATTAACTCTGGTTGGCTAGACCAGATGAGGTCGATGGCTGACATCGGTAAGTGGCTTGACGGTGCAGATAAAAAGTATGACTCAATTGAAGAGTCAACAAAACAAATAGCTAAGAACAACAGAGATGCCGCTAGATCCCTTAATGGGGATAGCGGAGCCACTACTGCTAACGCCAGTGCTGGCACCGTAATGAACTCTCCTGGAATGCCACAGCAGCCAACAGTTGGAACCGGCCCAAGTGCTGTAGTAAACCCAGGTTCAAGAGGCAATAATGGAATGCCAGAACAACCTAGGATTAACCCAGGAGCAGTTGTAACTGGCGATGGTTGGGAAAAAAGCCCGTATGCAGATGTAAAACAATTTCCTGGAATTGGCGCACTTTTAGGTCCGCTTGTAGCAGCCGGAAAAATGGCATACACAGCAATGCCTACTGTTCAACAATCTTTTGATTACGAGTACCTGCGTAACCGCGCAGCTTTTTCTGGTATGGGCGGGCTGTCAGGTAGCCGCCAAGACCAAGAAGAATCAGTTCGTGCATTAGGAAAAAGCGTTGGGCAAAGAGGTATTCAAAACTCACCTCTTGACGCATACGAGGCGCTTAATCAAACACGTAATTTAGGCGCTAATACAGCTGGAATTGGAAATAGCTTAGCTCTAGGTAGTAGCTTAAGCCCTGGAATTGGAATGCTTGACACTGCTAAAGCTCTTACTGGGCTTAACTCGGCTAGTAGCGTAAACATGCTTCGTATGATTGGCGTCAATATTCGTGACACCGCTACGGGCAATATGCGAGAACTAAACAAAATTATTGAAGACCTATGGTCTATGCTTAACAAACAAAAACGCGGTAAGTCAGCTATTACCCGTGACGACATTCGTATGTCCCTACAACCGGGAAACGCTTTAGATTCTATTTTACAACAGTACTTTAGTACAGACCCTCTTACAAGAAAAATTATTGAAGACGGCCTTTTTGCAAAAGCCGCTGGTGTATCCGACTTAGCTAATGAAGACCAACTTGTAAACGCGGGCGTAATTCCAGACGGTATTAAGTCTAAGTCTCGCAGAGATACTGCCTCTGGTGGAGTCATTGCTACCTTTACAGACTCAATTATTCAAGGTTTTGAAACTGCCAACGCAGTTGCTAGAGCCCTTAGCGGAACCATGGAGTTCCTGTTTAACCTTCCTGGCCTAAAACAATTTGCTGGGATGTTTGCAATGTCTAAAGGATTCTTAGACACAGGCGTAAGCATTGGAAACGGCGTTGGCGGAACGGTAATTGATTTTCTAACTGGTATTCCTGGTATGGCAGAAGGTGGCCCAACAGACGCCCGCAATATGTATCTTGTTGGTGAAAAAGGACCAGAGCTTTACGTGCCTACACAAGGCCGACAAAGAGTTATTGGCGGGGGAGGCCCTGAGTTCTTCGTGCCTGAATCCGACGG
>Ga0049082_10000192_pt1 | contig 15789 bp, 18 predicted proteins | sample GreLakmeHU45MSRF_FD_66718 | JGI IMG/M metagenome (GOLD analysis project Ga0049082, IMG submission 66718) | Freshwater lentic microbial communities from great Laurentian Lakes, MI, USA - Great Lakes metaG HU45MSRF | ecosystem: Environmental > Aquatic > Freshwater > Lake | place: Great Lakes... | reverse complement strand
CGCTCATGGCAGCTGGGCACCTGCCAGCTCGACTTCTACATGCCCGAGCGCTTCGGCCTCGAGTACACGACAGCCGACGACACGGTGGAGCGCCCGGTGATCATCCACCGCGCCATCACTGGCTCGCTTGAGCGGTTCCTGGGGATCCTGCTTGAGGACACCGGTGGCGACCTGCCGTTCTGGCTGGCCCCCGAGCAGGCCCGGGTCATCCCGGTGAGCGACCGTCACGCCGAATATGCCGAAGAGGTGCGCGCGACACTTCGCGAAGCGGACGTCAGGTGCGGGGCCGACGTGCGGTCGGAGAGCATGGGCAAGCGCATCCGCGAGGGCGAGCTGGCCAAGGTGCCGTTCCTGCTCATCGTGGGCGATCGCGAAGTGGAGACACGCACTGCGTCGGTTCGGGCCCGCCATGGCGATCTTGATGGCGACCTGCCCCTCGTCGGCCTGGCGGACGCGCTCCGGGCGTGAGCGATCCGCGGCGTCGTGCGTTGGCCGGCCTGTGTGACAACTGTGCGCACCAGCGGCTGGTGCCCACGCGCACATCGGTGTTCACCATGTGTGAGGCCGAAGGGCTTCCCCGGTATCCGGCGGTGCCGGTGATGCGGTGCAGGGGGTTTCTGCAGAAGGACTGGACCGAGCCGACGCGCGAGAGCTGAGACGGCGCGCCCGACTGGATCAGCAGGCCGGGGACCGTTATCCGCGCATCTCTGCAACGAGACGTCGGGCACCCGCGGCTATCCTCGTCGTGTGACCACCGGTATCCGCAACACCATCATCATTCTCGGCATCGCCGCGCTCGCAGTGGTGTGGGACCGTGCCTTCTCGGTGGCCGTGTCGTCGGCCTCACAGATTATCTCGGTGCTGTTCGTGGTGGCCATCCTCGCGGCCGGCGTGCAGTACTTCCGGCGCAATCAGCTGGCGTGGCTGGTGCTCCGCCCGTGGCAGCGGGTGGCCGTGGTGCTGTCTGCCCTGGCCATCGCCTTTCTTGTGATCGCGGGCTACCCGCTGCTGGCCGACCGCATTACGCCATTGGGCTATCTGGCACTCATCGCCGCGCTGGTGCTGCTGATCTGGTGGATCATCCGGGACAGCCGCAAGTTGTGATGGGCTGATCGCCCGCCGTCACCGGTAGGGGCGCGAATCGTCGCAATGCACGCGCCATGGGCGTGCCGCCCGTGCATAGCGTCGATGTATGAACCGATGGCGGAGAGCCGGACAGCGGGGACAGGCCGCGGTGGAGCTGGTGGCGCTGCTGCCGCTCATCGGATTACTCGCCATTGCGGGCCTGCAAGTGGTGGTCACCCTGCACGTGTGGGGCGCGGCGAGGGAGTCGGCGCGCGCAGGGGCGCGTGGGTCGCAGGTGGGTGCGCCGGCCAGTGACGCCGTACGCGCGGCGCTGCCCAGGTCGCTCGCCCGCGTGGCAACGGTGCACCTGAGCACCGGCCTTGATGGGTCGCATCGGGTACGCGTGCGTGTGCCGGTGCCGTCGCTCGCCCCCTGGATTCCGTTGCCTGCAATTGAGGGCCAGGCGGAGTCGTCTCCATGATTTTGCGGGTCCGGGAGATGGGACAGGCATCCATCGAGGTGCTGTCGCTGATACCCGTGCTTGTGTTGCTGGCCATCGCCGCCGTGCAGGTGGCCGCCATGCTCACCGCTGCGTCGGCCGCGCAGGACGACGCGCGACGGCGTGCAGTGGCTGCCACCGGTCGCTCTGGGGCCATGATGACGGTGACGGGCGTCGCAGCCATGCCCGCCATGCCCACGTTCGGGCACGGGTTTGATCCGGTCACCGTGCGCGCGGCCATTCGGCTGCCGTGATGGCCCGGCTCACAGACCAGCGCGGCCAGGCGGTCCCCCTTGTGCTCGGGGTGATCGCGGTTCTTGTGGCGGGTATCGCCGGCACCGCGGTGATTGGCGCAACCCGTGTGGCTGCGGGCGGTGCCCGGCTCGCCGCCGATCTGGCAGCGCTGTCGGCCGGCCGGGCGCTGCTTGATGGCATCCCTCGGGCGATGGTTGACCCATGGAATATCCGCCGCCGCCTCACCTCGATCGCAGATGACGCCGCGGGGCGATCAGCCACGGCATCAGGGGCCCATGTGGTGTCGGTGCAGTTGCTCGAGGGAGATCCGGTACCGACACAGGTGGAGGTGCGGGTGCGCCGGGCTGCCCCCATGGGGCTGTGGGTCACCGCCACGGCACGCGCCGGACTGTTGGCGGTCGCGTCTGCACCCGCGGATGGCCCGGTGGGGTGGGCGACCGGGGGTGGGTACTCAGGCCCATTGATGTATCGCGATGGCAAACCAATGTGCCCGGCCGTCGCGGCGGCGTTCGACCAGATGGACCGCGCTGCGCAGGGGGCAGGAATGGATCTGATTGTGGTGAGCGCATTTCGATCGGATGCCGAACAGGCCGTGCTGTTTGCACGCCACCCCGACCCGAAGTGGGTGGCGCCTCCGGGGCGCAGTCGGCATCGCAATTCCACCGAACTCGATCTGGATGTGAGTGGCGGCGTGTACCCGTGGCTGGTGCGGAATGGCAATGCCTTCGGATTCGTGCAGCGTTATTCGTGGGAACGCTGGCACTGGGGATTCATGCCTGGGTGCGGTGGGGGGCAGCCAGGCGCCACGAGTATTGCGGTGACCGCCCTGCCGTCGTGGGTGTCGGCGAGGTATCGCGCGCTCATCACATCGTCAGCCCGGGCTGCGGGCGTGGCCCCGGTGCTGCTTGCCGCACTGCTCAAGACGGAGTCGGACTTCAATACCCATGCGGTGAGCGGTGCAGGTGCGCAGGGTATTGCGCAGTTCATGCCCGGCACGGCAGCGGGAATGGGCGTGCGCGACCCCTTCGACCCAGCGCAGGCGATCCCGGGGGCTGCCCGGTTGATCGCGAGCGGCATCCGCGAATTTGGCTCGGTGCCGCTGGCTCTCGCGGCGTACAACGCGGGTGGTGGTGCCGTGCGCCGGTACGGGGGCATTCCGCCATACCCGGAGACCCGCGCCTACGTGGCCCGCATCATGGCGCTGGCGGGGCAGGGGGCGGCGCTTGGGGCACCGGGACAGGCCGTGGTGTTGGTGCGCGCCGGTGATCTGCTGGCATGACCGGACCACTCGTATACTCGCGGGGATGGCAACCGCGCCGCTTCGCGAGCAGCTCGCAGCCCTCCCCGACGCCCCGGGCGTCTACATCTATCGCGACGCCTCTGAACGCGTGATGTACGTGGGGAAGGCCAAGTCGTTGCGGAAGCGCGTCTTCTCGTACTTCGAGGCCCCGGTGCGCCCGGGCGATGGCGATGTGACGTCGCATCCGGGCCCGAGGTCGGGCCTGCACCCCCGCACGGTCGAGATGGTGAGCCGGGTCACACGGCTTGAGGCGCTGGTGGTGAACACCGAGGAGGAGGCCCTCATCCTCGAGGGCAACCTCATTTCCACTCACCGCCCCCCGTTCAACGTGAAGTTGCGCGACGACAAGAGCTATCCCTACATCGGGATCAGCATGGACGAGGCGTATCCGCGCGTGTACTTCACACGCGAGCGGCGTCGGCGTGACCGGGTGTACTTCGGACCGTTCTCGAATGCATCAAAGGTGCGCGAGACCCTGTCGCTGATCGGCAAGATCTTCCCCAGTCGTCCCTGCGAGGGCACTGAGCCGGGGCGGCCATCGGGGATCCCGTGTCTCGATTACCACATCAAACGGTGCATGGCGCCGTGCGTGGACTACATCTCAAAGGACGACTACCGAGGTCTGATCGACCAGATCGTGGCGTTTCTCTCGGGGCGCTACCGGGGGCTGGAGTCGGACCTCGAGGTCCAGATGAAGCAGGCCGCCGCCGAGCAGCGCTTTGAGGACGCCGCACTCTTTCGCAACCGCCTGAATGCGGTACGGCACCTGATGGAGCGCCAACTGGCCATCAGCGACTCGATGGGATCGGTGGATGTGATCGGCGTCGCGGTGGATAGCGACGGGGAGGCGGCCAACGTGCAGGTGCTGCAGGTGCGCGACGGGGTGTTGGGCGACCGGCAGTCATTCTTCATCGACCCCGCGGGTGCCACGGATCCATCGACGATCGTCGAGCAGTTCGTGCTCGAGTACTACGCATTGGGGCTCGCGATCCCGCCACTGGTGGTGGTGCCCCAGGGCGTCGAGACCAATGCCATTGAGGCCCTGCTTGCCGAGCGTCGGCAGTCGGGCGTGGAGGTGAGGGCCTCCGAGCGCGGCGAGAAGCGCCGCATGCAGGAGATGGCCGAGCGCAACGCGCAGTTGGCGCTCGATCAGGACCGCGCCCGCGTGGCGCGCACCCGCGATCGGCGGACGGCCGCCCTGGGCGACCTGCAGGAGCGCCTCGGGCTGGATGCACCACCGCTGCGCATCGAGTGCTACGACATCTCAAACCTCGGGCCCACCTATGCCGTGGCATCGATGACGGTATTGATCGGTGCCGCGCCGGCGAAGGCCCACTACCGGTCATTCACCATGCAGCACGAGGGCGATGCCAACGACTTCGCGCGCATGGGTGAGGCAATCGGCCGCCGCATGGCACGTCTTGCCGCCGGCGATACCGACCCAAGCCTGGGCGCCCGGCCATCGCTGGTGGTGATTGATGGAGGAAAGGGGCAACTAAGCGCGGCACTGCGCGCCATGCGTGAGGCGGGCGTGGATGTGCCCATGGTGAGCCTTGCCAAGCGCATTGAAGAGGTGTTTGTACCCGGCCGGAGTGAGCCGATCCTCATGCCCGAGGACTCCCCGGGGCTCAGATTGCTGCAACAGGTGCGCGACGAAGCGCATCGGTTTGCCCTGCGACACCACCGCACCCTCCGTGGCAAGGGCATGACGGCAAGCGCCATGGATTCGCTGCCGGGCATCGGCCCCGCGCGCCGGCGTGCAATCCTGCAGCACTTCGGTTCACCTGAGCGATTTATGGCGGCGACCCGTGACGAACTGGAGGCCGTGCCCGGGCTGCCGCAGAAGGTGGCGCGTGATCTGTACGAGTTCCTGAACAAAACGGGCGCTCCAGTGGGCGGAAGACGACGGGTACCCAGGCCGCCGAGGCCATGAGCGGAGGTGGTGGCGAATGGAACTGACGATCATCACCGGGCTCTCCGGCGCCGGCAAGAGTGGTGCCATCGGGGCGTTTGAGGATGCCGACTACTTCTGCATCGACAACCTGCCTCCCCGCCTGCTTCCGGCGCTGGTTGACCTGTTCGAACTCGAGGGCAGCAAGGTGGAGCGCGCGGCGCTGGTGTGTGACGTGCGTGGCGGCATCTGGTTTGAGGATCTGGCGCGTGAACTGACCGAGGTGCAGAAGGCCGACGGCATCACTCCGCGCATCCTGTTCCTCGAAGCGTCCGACGATGCCCTGCTGCGGCGGTTCCGCGAGACGCGCCGGCGCCATCCACTGGCCGAGGGGGGAGAGGTGCTGCGTGGGATCGAGCGCGAGCGCATGCTTCTGGCCGACCTGCGTGATCGTGCGGATGTGGTGATCGACACCACCGGTATGACGCCGTGGGACCTGCGCGAGGCCGTGGCCCGCGAGATGGCGCCGGGAACGCGTCCCCATATGCAGGTGACCTTCTCGTCATTCGGCTTTAAGCACGGGGTGCCGCGCGAGGCCGACCTGATGTTTGACGTGCGGTTCCTTCGCAATCCCCACTACGTTGCGGACCTCACCGCACGCACCGGGATGGAACCCGATGTGGCGGCGTACGTGGCGGCAGATCCGGGGTATGCGGAGTTCATGTCACGCCTTGAGAACCTGCTCGACTTCGTATTGCCGCTGTATCAGGCCGAGGGCAAGCGCCATCTGGTGGTTGCGATCGGGTGCACGGGGGGCAGGCATCGCAGCGTGGCCATTGCCGAGGCGCTGGCAGCCAGGTACGAGGCAGACCTGAGCGCCACGACTGCCCACCGCGATGCGGGCAAGCCGCCAGAGGTGCGGGGAACGTGAACCGTCCGCATGTAGCTGCCATGGGTGGCGGCACCGGGCTGTCGTCGTTACTGCGCGGGCTGAAGCACCGCGACCTCGACATCTCGGCCATCGTGAGCGTGGCCGACGACGGTGGGTCATCGGGCCGCCTTCGGCGTGAACTGGGAATGCTTCCGCCGGGCGATGTGCGCAACGTGCTTGTGAGCCTGGCCGAGGACGAGTCGCTGATGGGGCGCCTTTTTCAGCACCGGTTCGCCGACGGCGATCTTTCGGGCCATCCGTTCGGCAACCTCATCCTCGCCGCCCTCACCGAGGTGACGGGATCGTTTGACGAAGCCGTGCGTGAGTGCTCGCGCGTGCTCAAGGTAAACGGGAGGGTGATCCCCGGCACGCTGCAGCACGTGCGACTGTGGGCCGAGCGCGACGATGGATCCGAGTCGTGCGGCGAGACCCTCATCGCATCGGGCGCCGGTGCCTGCCGACGGGTGTGGCTGGACCCGGAGCCATCTGCGCACCCCGATGCCGTGGCCGCCATCGCCGATGCCGATCTGGTGCTGCTGGGGCCGGGTTCGCTGTTTACCAGCGTGCTGCCGCATCTGGCGGTGGGGGAGATCGCCGATGCCGTGCGCGGCGCCCAGGGGCTGCGCGTATACGTGTGCAACATCATGACTCAGCCGGGCGAGACCGACGGCAAGGATGCCGTGCACCACCTGGACCGCGTGCTGGAGATGATTCCGGGAGGAGTGGACGTGGTGGTGGTGCATGCGGGTGCACTCGACGGTGCATCCGTGGCCCACTACGGCGCCCAGGGACAGCAGCCGGTGGTCGTAGATGTGGGCGCGCTTGCCGAGCGCGGCGTGCGGGTGGTGACCGCCGACGTCGCCGAGAGCGATCGCGTGGTGCGACACGAGCCCGAGCGGCTGGCGGATGTGCTGGTACCGCTGGCGGCCGAGGGCGCAGTGCGCCGCGCAGAATCGGCATCTGCGTACCCCGCGTGATGGAGTTATGAGACAGTAAACCTCCCGCTCGTAGCGGGGAAAAGACGCCGGAATCCGCCTCTTTGGAGGATTCGTAGCACTTGTGACGAATAGCGCGAGGCCCGTAGAGTGTCGTCATCACGACGGCTCGCTGTCGTGCTCCGTGTACCCACCTCATCTAATTCCGGGTCCACGGATTCCCTGTCCTATTACAAGAAGGAGCTCTCACATGGGTGCTCGCGCAAAGGCGATTTTTCCGCTCGCGCTGGTAATTGGAGTCCTCTCCTACCTGTGGACTGAGTTCTCGCTGAACTTCACCTTCCACTGGGTGACCGTGTCTGGCACGGATCTTCCCGGTGCTGTTGGCGTTCCGCAGAACTTCCACCTGATTCTTCCTACGGCGTTCATCGCGTGGGGTCTGTTCTTTGCTGCTGGTGGCGACAACGCCGCCTTCGGCAAGATCTTTCTGGCTTCACTGTTCGGCACGGTTGCAGCGCTCATTACGATCCCGCTTGCATACAAGTCGGCTATGTTTCCAGAGTTCTGGGGCATCGCCCTTTGGGTCGGTGTGTTTGCATTCATCCTCGTGATGATCCTCATCGCGGGTGACTGGTACTACGTCGCAGGGACGTTCCCGGCATTTGCTGCCGTGTTCCTCTGGTGGGTCGCGACGGGTATGGACGGCTGGGCCCCCGCTGGCGCCGATGTTGATCTTGATGGCGCAGGCGCTGGTACGGCTACTGGTCTTGGTGCTTTCGGTGGTCTTGTTTCGACCCCGTGGGCATGGGTGTGGTTTGACACCTTCGTCACGCTGGTCTGTGGTCTGGTCCTGGGTCTCATCTCGGGCAAGCTCGCAGCACTCCTCACCCCGAAGCCCAAGGAGGCCTAGGCCACACGGTCTACGCAACCTTTGCTTCGCGCTCTGGGGGACCTTCGGGTCCCCCAGAGTCGTTTTTCGGGTGATTCGTTCCCGCCGTGGGGCCCCGCCACCGGTTATGCTCGCGCTCGCTTTCGACCAAGGGGAATCTGATGGCAGTACGCGTGGGCATCAATGGTTTCGGCCGTATCGGCCGGAACGTATTCAGGGCAGCGATGAGTCGCGCCAAGGGCGACGTGGAGATCGTTGCCGTCAACGACCTCACCGACGCAAAGACACTTGCGTACCTTCTGGCCTACGACTCGATCTTTGGTCGCTATCCGGGCACCGTTGAACACGAGGGCGACACCATCATCGTGGACGGCACGCCCATCCGCGTGATGGCTGAGCGTGACCCGGGCAACCTCGCATGGGGCGACCTGGGCGTTGACGTGGTGGTGGAGAGCACCGGCTTTTTCACCAAGCGCGACGACGCCGCCAAGCACCTCGCGGGTGGCGCCAAGAAGGTCATCATCTCCGCGCCTGCGACCAACCCCGACCTGACCGTGGTGCTCGGCGTCAACGACGACGCCTACGACGCCGCGACGATGAACATCATTTCCAACGCGTCATGCACCACCAACTGCCTCGGCCCCATCGCGAAGGTGCTCGACGACCTTTACGGCATTGAGCAGGGCTTCATGACCACCACGCACGCGTACACGAACGATCAGCAGATCCTTGACCTGCCGCACAGCGACCTGCGTCGCGCCCGTGCGGCTGCGCTGTCGATCATCCCGACGTCGACGGGTGCCGCACGCGCCATCGGCGAGGTAATGCCGCACCTCAAGGGCCGGCTCGACGGGTTCGCCATGCGTGTTCCCACGCCCGATGGCTCGGTTGTGGACCTCGTGGCCACCGTCAAGGGTACGCCCGACGTGGACGAGATCAACGCGGCCATGAAGGCGGCCTCGGTCGGCCCGATGGCGGGAATTCTCGGGTACTCCGAGGACCCGATCGTGTCGCGTGATGTCGTTGGCGACTCGCACTCGTCGCTGTATGACGCCCCGCTCACCATGGTGATGGGAAACCAGGTGAAGGTCATCTCCTGGTACGACAACGAGTGGGCCTATTCGTGCCGGGTGGTTGACCTCGCGCAGAGGCTTCTGCCGTAATGCAGCGCCCTGTCCAAGTGGATTCGCCGGGTCGTTCGTGGGCGGGGGAGCGCGTGCTCGTGCGTGCTGACCTCAATGCACCCCTCGACGCCCGGCGGGTGACCGACGACGCGAGGATTCGCGCGTCGGTGGCCACCATCCGGTATCTGCTGGACAACGGCGCCGCGGTTGCAGTGTGTTCGCACCTTGGGCGCCCCAACGCCCAGCGAGTTGACGATCTGTCGCTTGCGCCGTGTGCGGCACGCTTGTCGGATCTTCTCGGCCAGCCAGTCGAGTTGCTTGCCGACTGCATTGGCCCGGTCGTGGAGGCCCGCGTGCGGGCACTTCAGCCCGGCGATGTCGTGATGCTTGAGAACCTGCGCTTCCACCCGGGCGAAGAGGCCAACGACGCGGCGTTCGCCGACCAGTTGGCGTTGGGCTTCACGGCGTACGTCAACGACGCCTTTGGGGCTGCCCACCGGGCCCATGCATCGACCGAGGCCGTCGCACGTCGGCTGGACGCCTGCGCCGGATTGTTGCTCGGCCGTGAGGTCGAGGTGCTCGGCGGGTTGCTCGGCGACCCCACTCCGCCATTCGTAAGCGTGCTGGGTGGGTCGAAGGTGAGCGACAAGCTGCCGCTCATCGAGAATCTGCTCGATACCTCCGACCGGATCCTCATCGGTGGGGCCATGTGCTTCACATTTCTGAAGGCGCTTGGAGATCCGGTGGGAACCTCGCTGCACGAGGACGGGGCGGCACAGCAACTCGCATTGCGCCTGCTTGACCGCGCCGGCAAGGTGAACTGCACGCTCCAGTTGCCCACCGACATCCTGGTGGCGGACCGCTTCAGCGCCGATGCGAACTTGCAGGTGGTGCCGAGCGACGCCATCCCTGATGGGTGGATGGGTGTGGACATCGGTCCGCGTACCTCGGCTGCCTACCGCGACGTGATCGCGACCGCGGGCACTGTGTTCTGGAACGGACCCATGGGTGCGTTTGAGATACCGCCATTTGCTGACGGCACCCGTGCGGTGGCCGAGGCCATGGCATCGTCCGCTGCCATCACGGTGGCCGGGGGTGGTGATTCGGGCGCTGCGGTCAGCGAGATGGGTCTCGCCGATCGGTTCACCTGGGTCTCCACCGGGGGTGGTGCCGCGCTCGAGATGCTCGAGGGTGCCGTCCTCCCCGGCGTTGCAGCGCTCCCGGTCGCATGAGCAGCGCACGCCGTCCACTCGTTGCGGGCAACTGGAAGATGCACAAGACCGGTCCCGAGGCACGCGAGTTCTGTGCGGCCCTCGCAGCGCTGGTGAGTGAGATGCCCGCGGTCGATGTTGCCGTGTGTCCGCCGTATACCGCCCTTGAGGCGTCGGCCAGTGCGCTCGCCGGATCGCCCATCGCGGTTTACGCCCAGAACGTTCATGAAAATGAGATGGGTGCCCATACCGGCGACATCAGCTCGGCGATGATCCTCGCCACCGGTGCCGATGGCTCTCTCGTCGGGCACTCTGAGTGCCGGGCGGAGGGGGACACCGACGCGCAGATTGCCCTGCGGGTGCGCAACGCCATTGATGCCGGCCTGATGGTGGTGCTGTGCTGCGGTGAGTCGCTTCGTACCCGACAGGCGGGACAGACCGAGGCATGGCTCACCGGCCAGATCCGGTCGGCCCTCGAGCACGTGCAGGCTGGTGACATCGCCCATTTGGTAATCGCCTACGAGCCGATATGGGCCATCGGCACCGGCGAGACCGCCTCGCCTGCACAGGCCCAAGAGGCGTGCGCGATCGTGCGCCGGGTGGCGTCCGAGACGATCGACGGCGAGGCCCTGCGTGTGCTGTATGGCGGCAGCGTGTCGGCAGCCAATGCAGTGGAACTGATGTCGCAGCCCGATGTTGACGGGGCGCTGGTGGGTGGTGCCAGTCTGGAGACCGGGGCATTTGCTGCAATTGTGGCGGCCGCTGGATGACCGGGCCGCTCGTACTCGTCGTCATCGACGGGTTCGGTATTGCCCCGGCGGGGCCCGGAAATGCCGTCACGCTTGCCCGCACGCCCGCCCTCGATGCCCTTGCAGCCGAGGGGTCAGCCACCACCCTTGTGGCATCCGGGCTGCCTGTGGGCCTGCCCGATGGCCAGATGGGCAACAGCGAGGTGGGTCACCTGAACTTGGGGGCCGGTCGTCGTGTGCCACAGATGCTGGTACGCGTGGATGAGGCCGTGTCCGCTCCCGGCGGGCTGGGCGCGGTGCCGGCACTGGCTGCCGCAATGGACCGGGCATCGGGTGCCACTCTGCACCTGGTTGGTCTGGTGGGCGATGGCGGTGTGCACGCAAGCCAGCGGCATCTGGTGGCACTGGTCGCGGCGGCCCGTGAGCGCGGTGTGGAACATGTGGTGGTGCACGCAATCACCGACGGGCGCGACTCGCGTCCCGACTCCGCGCTGCCGGCAATACGGGCACTGGAGGCCGAGGGTGTGGTGGTGGGTACCGTGATCGGTCGTTACTGGGCCATGGATCGCGACCACCGCTGGGACCGCATCGGGCGTGCGTACAACGCCATGGTGCACGGGCGCGGGGAGGGCGCGGCGTCGGCATCCGATGCGGTTCAGCGCTCGTACGATGCCGGTGTTACCGACGAGTTCATTGAGCCATGGGTCATCGGCGACCCCGCTGTCGGCCGCATCCGCCCCGGCGACGCCGTGGTGGTGTGGAACTTCCGGCCGGATCGCGCCCGCCAGATCACCCAGGCGCTGGGCGATCCCGACTTTGACGGGTTTGACCGCGGGGGCATGGTGGCGTTCGACGACATCACCACGATGACCCGCCTGCGCGCCGAGTGGAACTACCCGGTGGCGTTTGAGTCCCAGAACGTGCGCCAGGGCATGGCCGAGTCGATGAGCATGGCCGGCCGGCACCAGCTTCACGTGGCCGAGACCGAGAAGTACGCGCACGTGACCTACTTCTTCAACGGTGGCCGTGAGGCTCCATTTGAGGGCGAGGACCGCGTGCTGGTGCAGTCGCCACAGCACGTGGCCACGTACGACGAGGCACCCGAGATGAACGCCGCCGGGGTTCGCGACGCCGTGGTGGACGGCGTGATGGCGGGGACGCACGAGTTTCTCGTGGTCAACTTCGCCAACGCCGACATGGTGGGCCACACCGGCGTTGTGCCGGCAGCCGTACAGGGCATTGAGGCCGTGGACCGCTGCATGGCTGACATCCGCGCCGCGGTGGCCGCCCGCAACGGCCTGCTCATTGTCACCGCCGATCACGGCAACTCCGAATCGATGATCGAACCTGACGGCAGCGTCAATACCGCACACACCACCAACCCGGTACCGCTCTGGATTGATCGACCCGGGCTGCCCTTGCGCCCCGGGTGCCTGGGTGACGTATCACCCACCGCGTGCGCGCTGATGGGGTGGGATGTCCCCACTTCCATGACGGGCGCCGTGCTGCTGGATGGGCTGTCGTAGAATGGCGCGCATATGAGCAAACGCGCACAGGAATGGCTTCCGGATCCGGTAGGCCTTCATCAGCTTCGCTGGTGGGACGGCACCGACTGGACAGAGCACGTAAGCGATAACGGCACTCAGGGCATTGACCCGATGGAGAGCACCTCCCCGCCGCCGCCACCCAGTGCAGGTGCCCGTCGGTCGGGCCGTGCCACAGCCTCGCTGGTGCTCGGCATTGTTGGCGTTCTGGTGTTTCCGGTGGTGTGTTCGACGCTCGCAATCATCTTCGGTGCCCTCGCGTTGCGGGACATGGGTACCAACGAGAACGTGCGCGGACGGCCCATGGCCTGGTGGGGGCTCGGACTCGGAATCGCGGGTCTGCTCATCGGTATCGCCCTCATCGCGTACCGGTTCGCCTAGTGGCCCCGGTGGGCCCGCGGGTGAACGTGAAGGCCGACGCCCCCGACGGCTATCGCGCACTGGCGGGGCTCACCCGTGCAGGGCATCCCGATCATGTGCTGTCCGAGCTGATCAAGGTGCGCGCATCGCTCGTGAACGGTTGTGAGTACTGCGTTGTGCTGCACTCGGATGCCGCGCGTGCGGCTGGCGTGAGCGAGGATCAACTGATCGCCCTGGCCGACTGGCGGGAGTCCACGCTCTTTGATGACCGGGTACGGGCGGCGATGGGTCTCACCGATCTGCTCACCCGGACCGAGTCTCTTGCGGGGTGCCGTGACGCGGCGGCCGAGCCCATCTGGAATGCAGCGCAGGCGGCGTTCCCGGATGCCGAGTTGGCGCAGGTGGTGGTGACCATCACAGCGATCAATGCGTGGAACCGCGTGATGATCGCCAGCGGCGTTACGCCCCCGGGCTGATCCGCACCCGGGTCGTGATGACCCCGGCATCGTCCTCGACGGCGATCACCTCATGCCCCTGGTCGTGGCACCAGGCGGGGATATCCACCTTCACAAGCGGGTCGTCGGCAAGCACCACGATGATGTCGCCCCCGGCGGCGTGTAACGCAGCCCGGCGAAGCAGCGAGACCGGCACGGGGCACCAGGTACCCAGCGCATCGATGGTGCGCATAGTGCCGCTCACTGCCCCTCGGGGGCCATGGCGCGCAGCACGGTCACCGACTCGGTAAACGCCACGATGGCCGCCCCGAGGTCATCGGTGGTGGTTCCCGGACCGGCGGTGAGCAGCACGGCCCCTCGCGCCACGTCGTCATCTGCACCCATTGCCTCGAGGACGGGTGACGATTTGCCGGCACCGAAGGTGCATGCCGAGCCGGGGGCCACGGCGACCCCCCGCGTGGCCATGGCGAGCGCGAGGGCCTCTCCCTCCACCCCGCGGGCCGAGACCTGCACGTGTCCGGGCAGTCGAATGCCCGGGGCTGGGCCATTCAGCACTACCCGGGGGACCGCCAGAAGGCCATCCGTCAGGTCGGTGGCGCAGGTACGCATCATCTCGGCGCGTGCAGGCATGGCCGCCATGGCTTCGCTCACGGCCTGCAGAAGCGCCGCGATGGCAGGTACATCGTGCGCCCCGCCCCGTTTGCCGTGCTCCTCGAGGCCCCCCTCAATAAGGGGGTGCAGCACGATGCCGGGTCGCACCAACAGGGCACCGACCCAGGCGGGGCCGCCGAGGGATCGTCCGCCGATCACCACCACGTCGGCACCGTGACCATCGGTGACTGGCAGCAGGCCAGCGGTCTCCTCGGCATCGAGCACGATCACTGCGCCCGGCGCGGCGACTCGGGCCGCGGCCACGAGCGCGGTCGCGTCCCGTACACAACCCACCTCTGCCTGCCCATGAGTGACCACCACCAGGTCGGCGCCGCGTGCCGCGTCAGCCATCGCCCGGGGCGGCACATCGCCCACCGCATCGACGTCGGCAAGCCGAAGCGCACCGGCATGGCGTGTGAGCGACCGTGCAGTGGCAATTGTGGACGCGTGGGCCAGGTGATCGGCGGCAATCACCGGGGCGGCCGTTCCCCGGGCTGAGAGCGTGCCCTTCATCGCCAGGTTGCGTGCCTCGGTCGCACCCGAGGTGAGGATGACCGACTCCGCCGGCCAGCCCACGAGGGCCGCGACGGCTGCGTGGGCATCATCCACGACCTGCGCGGGCCCGCGGGCGTGGTCGTGCAGGGCCATCGGGCTGCCGGGCTCGTCGATCCACCGGGCCATGGCCTCGCGCACGCCAGCCGAAAGCGGCCATCCGGACGCGTGGTCGAGGTAGATACTCACCGGCCCTCCGTCAGACGCGATCCGAGTTCCACGGGAAGACCTGCGGCCTGAATGGCGTTCTGTGCGCCCGGCACGTCGTAGGGCGTGCGTCGGAAGGTGAGCGTGGCGGCCTCGGCGTCGAACACCGCCCACGATGCACGCGGGTCGAGATCGCGGGGCTGCCCGACCGACCCGGGATTGATGAGCCAGCGCCCGCGCTCGATTGAGATGGTCTCCTCACCGCGCACGAGTCCGCCATCCAGCCGTCCATCATCGCCCAGGCACCACGCGCCAGCCAGGTGTGTGTGGCCCACCATCATCACGCGGGCGGGGTGGGCATCCATGGCCGCGCGCACACCATCGCCGTCGAGCACGTACTCCCATACCGGGTCGCGCGGCGATGCATGGAAGAGCGCCACGTCCCCGTCGGTGTCGAGCGGCTCAAGGCCCGCAAGGCGATCGAGCGCATTGCGGTCGAGCTGGGTACGGGTCCATTCGATGGCGGTACGTGCCCATGGCGAGAACACATTTATCGGGACCCGTCCGGCCGCGGCCAGATCGTGATTGCCCGCGATGCATCGCTCTGACACGTGCACGCACGCACGCAGGCACTCGTTGGGGTGCGCCCCGTAGCCGACCATGTCGCCGAGGCACCAGGTGCGGGTGACGCCTGCCTGGCGTTGCGCACGGCGCACGGCTTCGAGCGCGTGCCGGTTACCGTGCACGTCGCTGATGATGGCAATGCGGCCACCAATGTCGGGAGTCGCCGAGTCGGTCACGCGGCACCTACGATATCCCTGTGAGCCGTCTCATCCAGTTTGTCGTCGTCGGGCGACTCCGCGCCCCCCTCGATGCTGCTGGCCAGGAGTTTGAGCAGCGCATCGCCCGGATGGCAGATCTCAAGGTCGATGAGGTGTCCGCCGAGGCCGTGCAGCACGGCGACTTGCAGGTATTTCGCAAGGAGGGGGAGCGCATGCGGGCCCGCATCGCGCAGGGGTCGTACGTGGTGGCTCTGGACGTGCGCGGCAAGGCTCCGGCCAGCAGCGAGGCCTTGGCAGCATGGATGGGTCGCCGGTTGGAGGATGTGAAGCCCACCACGTTTCTCATCGGGGGCGCCATCGGGCTCGATCCGGCGCTCTGCGCCGAGGCCCATGAGCGCATGTCGCTTGGGCCGCTGACGCTTCCCCATCAACTGGCGCGCGTGGTGCTG
>Ga0049082_10000186_pt1 | contig 15834 bp, 12 predicted proteins | sample GreLakmeHU45MSRF_FD_66718 | JGI IMG/M metagenome (GOLD analysis project Ga0049082, IMG submission 66718) | Freshwater lentic microbial communities from great Laurentian Lakes, MI, USA - Great Lakes metaG HU45MSRF | ecosystem: Environmental > Aquatic > Freshwater > Lake | place: Great Lakes... | reverse complement strand
TATCTTTTCTTTTATCTTTAACTAATTTTACAAAATCATCAAAAATATCTTTTTGAGCTGATTTTAAAATAGCGATATTATCGCTTTCTTCTGGTAAGAATGGATCGAGGATTGCTTTGTTTTTTCCTTCAGTATAAATACGTCTTTCAATTCCAAATTTTTTAATTAAATCAACAAAGCCAAAGCTTGAAAATATTACGCCAATTGAGCCAATAATCGATGAATTATGAGCAAAAATTTCATCGCCAGAAAGCAATAGCCAATAGCCTCCAGAAGCGCAAACATCTTGAGCGAAGGTAAATACAGGTATTTTATTATCAATACTAAGTTCGCGAATATAATTGTGAATTAATTCGCAAGTAACAGGTGAGCCTCCTGGTGAATTAATCGATATAGCAACAGCCTTTAAATTTTTCTGCTCAAAAGCTTTTTTTATTAAGGGAGAAGTATTGCAGAAATTAATTCCTGATTCTAATTTTGAGTCTTTTCCAATAACACCTTGAAGATTGACAACACTGATTACAGATTGTTTTTTACAATTAAAAATATTATATAAAATTTTTCTGAACCAGCAATTTGTATTTACAAAATTTTTTAAATTTATTGACATATTTTTTTAATTTTCATTGAGTTCGACGGGTTCGATATTTTTTTTAAAAATAGAAAAATTATTCAGTTTAATCTCACCATAAATAATTTTTTTTGTATAATTAGCAAAACAAAAAATTAAATGTAAAAATAATATTCCGCCACAAGATAGCCATAGTCCGCTATAATTTAAGGCATTTATAAAAATTCCAGTAATTAATAATCCAAAAACCGAGCCAAGTAAAGTAATTTGTGAAAAAGCGCTATTAACCGCAAGCCTTTGTGATGATTTATATTTCTCATTAATTAAAACAATCGTAGGAAGCTTCATTCCAGATAAACAAGCAAAAAGAATAAAAAAATAATTATGAATATTTTCATAATCTTTTAAATTCGAAATTTTATAAATACAGCAAAATGAGATTATCGAAAATAAAATCATCATTAATCTTAAATTAAAATGATTGCATAAATAACCAAGTGGGATATAGGCTGTAGTTCCAAGGAGAAGATAGGTAAGTAACAATGAAGCTTGCGAAGTATTTAAACCAATTTTTAAACCATAAATTATTGCAAAAGCGCTACATGAAGACATTACAAAACTAAAAGTAAACCCTGAAAACATAATTTTTGGTGAATTGATTATATAGCGATAGATACTAATTTTCTTTTGTTGACGAATAATCGAATCAATCTTTTTAAGACGTAAAATAATTACTGCAGAAATAAAGAAAAATAATGAAGCGCAACTAAATTTTAATAGACTTTCGCCATTACCAACATAATTAAATATAATTGTTCCTAAGCTATTGCCAAATGCAACTAATAAACTTCCTATGGAAATTGAAAAAGAACGAAAACTGATTGGAGCTAGGTCAATCATTACAGTATTTCGGGTGACACTGCTTACGAAAAGCGATGTTCCCATTGTAAAAATACAAAATAACCAAATTGGATAATTAATAAATTTATACAAGCTTAATGCCATAATTGAAGCGATAATTGAACTAATGCAAATGCTTTTTATCATGCCGAATTTTTTTCCAATATTAGGGAGAAATCTTGAAAATAATACTCCCGCTAAAATTTGGCTAATGGTTGATAACGATATTAGAATTTCATTTTTAACATTAGCTTCCAGTTTTAATGCAATTAAAACCATCATAATTCCATAAGCTAATGAAGAAAAAAAAATTGATGAATAAATGGTTAAGTGATCAATGATTAGAGCTTTAGTCCAAACAAATTCTCTTTCATTCTTTTTTAAAATTAACTGCCCAAAACTAAAATTATCAACATTAAGATAATTTCTTGATGTTGAGATTTTATTCTTAGCAATTTTATGATTTTGTGATAAAAAAAACATCTAACTAAAATAACGAATATCAGTTATATGACCTGAAATAGCTGCAGCTGCAGCCATAATTGGACTCATCAAATGAGTTCTGCCACCGCGACCTTGTCTACCTTCAAAATTTCTGTTTGAAGTAGATGCGCATCTTTCACCAAATTCTAGCTTATCGGCATTCATAGCTAAGCACATTGAACATCCGGGTTCACGCCATTCAAAACCTGATTCAATAAAAATTTTGTGTAAACCTTCTTTTTCAGCTTGTTGCTTTACCAATCCAGATCCTGGAACGATCATTGCTAATTTAATTGATTTAGCAACATTTTTGCCATTAACAATTTTTGCAACTTCCCTTAAATCTTCAATACGACCATTTGTACAAGAGCCAATAAAAACCTTGTCAATATTGATATCGGTTATTTTCATTCCTGATTTCAAACCCATATATTCAAGCGATCTTTTTACTGCTTCACGTTTATTATTATCCGTAAAATCTTCGAGAGCTGGAATATTTGCCGTAATTGGTAGAGTATCTTCAGGGCTAGTTCCCCATGTGACTTGCGGAGCTATATCATTAGCATCAATAATAATTTCATGATCAAATTTTGCATCGTGATCAGATTTAAGTGTTTGCCAATATTCAACAGCTTTTAACCAGTCATCGCCCTTCGGAGTAAGTGGTCTATCTTTAACATAGTTTATGGTAGTTTGATCGCAAGCAATAAGACCAGCCCTAGCTCCTGCTTCAATTGACATATTGCAAATTGTCATCCTTCCTTCCATTGAAAGCGATTCGATAGCGCTTCCTGCGTATTCAATTACGTAACCAGTTGCTCCGGCGGTACCAATTTTGGCAATGATATGTAAAATAATATCCTTGGAAGTAACGCCAAAATTTAATTTGCCATCAACTCTCACAAGCATATTTTTTGAACGCTGTTGGATTAGAGTTTGAGTTGATAATACATGCTCAACTTCTGAAGTTCCAATCCCAAAAGCTAATGTTGCAAATGCACCATGGGTTGAAGTATGTGAATCGCCGCAAACTATAACCATCCCAGGTTGGGTTAAACCTTGTTCTGGCCCAACAATATGCACGATCCCTTGCTTATCATCATCGAGATTAAAATATGAAATTCCGAATTCACGACAATTTTCTTCTAGGGTTTCTACTTGAATTCGCGAAGTTTTATCCTTAATTCCAGAGGTTCCAAAACCACGATCTGCTGAAGTGGTTGGCACATTGTGATCGGCAACTGCAAGGTGCGCATCCTTTCTCCATGGTTGACGATTATTGATGCGTAATCCTTCAAATGCTTGTGGAGAAGTTACTTCATGAATAAGTTGGCGATCAACATAAATTAAACATGAATCATTTTCTTCATTGATTAAATGCGACTCCCAGATTTTGTCATAAAGAGTTTTAGCAATTTTATTGTTATTCATGGTATTACAAATGAATTTAATATATTTTAATAATATTTAATATTTAAGGTTAATCCTAAAAATTAATTACAAGTTAAATAAAAAATAATTAGATAACTTCAATAGGTTCAAAACTAAATAAAATTAATTTAAATGCAAATTTAATTTTACCAAGGATATACGCATATCTAGATTCTTTCTAGTAATTTTAAATCTTTAAAAAACTTAAAATTACAAAAATATTGCCAATTTAAAAAAATTATTTATGATATTTTTTTTAACAAAATAATTTTTATGCGAGTCTTATTTTTAGGTGATATTGTTGGAAGAGCAGGCAGAGAAGCGGTTTGTAAAAATTTAAGTCAAATTAAACAAGATCATAAGATTAATTTTACGGTTGCGAATTGTGATAATGTGTCTGCTGGTTTTGGAATTAATCGTAATGCATATGATGAATTAGTTGAGGCTGGGGTTGATGTGTTGACGGGAGGAGATCATATTTGGGATCAGCGTGAAATTAATAGTTTTATAAATGACGCTAAGAAATTACTCCGTCCTCATAATTTCCCAAAATCATGCCCTGGAGTTGGAGCTAGAATTTTTGTGGATAGTCAAGAGCGTAAAATTTTAGTAATGCACCTACTTGGTCAAGTATTTATTAAATATCATGTTAATTGTCCATTCGCATGCGCCGAAGAACTATTAACAAATAATGTACTTGGCAAAGATGTTGATGTCATTATAGTTGATTTTCACGCCGAAGCTACATCAGAAAAAATGGCAATGGCCAAATTTTTAGATGGGAAGGTTAGTTTAGTAATTGGTACTCATACACATATACCAACTAATGACGCGCATATTTTAAATGCTAAAACGGCTTATCAAACTGATGCTGGAATGTGTGGAGATTATGATTCAGTAATTGGCATGGATAAAAATATCCCTTTGCAGATGTTTTTGCATAAAAGAAAATTCGATAAATTTCAGGTTGCGCAAGGTCAAGCAACTATTTGTGGAGCTGTGGTAGAGTTAAATAAATCAGGTCTTGCAACGCAGATTTATCCAATAAAAATTGGTGGAATTTTGGGGCAAGATTTTAAAAATAAAAATTAAAAATTTATTATGAATGAAGAATCGAAAAAAAAAATTGCCGAAATTATTCGCGTAGATCATGCTGGAGAAATGGGTGCGAAAGTAATTTACGAAGGACAAATTTTGGCTTTAAAATTAAAGGGCGATTTTAAAACGCTTGAAATAGTTAAGAAAATGCATGATCAAGAGTTGCATCATCTTGAATTTTTTTCAAAAAAAGTAATTGAACAAAAGGTTCGCCCAACATTAATGCAACCACTTTGGAAAATTGGGGGATTTTTATTAGGATTTACCACGGCAATTATTGATAAAAAATCTGCAATGACTTGCACAACAGCAGTTGAAGAAGTGATTGATGAACATTACCAGTTGCAAATAAACCAATTAGAAGAAATTAAAGATCAACAAAAAAAATTGGATTCTACAGATAATCAACAAGAGTCATTAAAACATAGTCAAAATATTGAACAATTATTGCAAAATATAAAACAATTTCGCCAGGAAGAAATCGAGCATCGCGATATAGCTTATGAAAATGATGCCAGAAATTTTAAACTACATAAACCGCTGGATTATTTTATAAAATTTAGCACAAGATTAGCGATTGAAATTTCTAAAAAAGTTTAATTTAAATTTAAAGTTCGACTTAAATTTATTGTAATTTTAGATTATGATAATTTGTAGTTATCTAGTATTTTTTTCATAAAGTTAAATTTTTCTTTTGTCATTTCTCCTTCACAACGCCAGATAATTTTACCTTTTTCATTTATCAATAGTAAATAAATCCGATCACCTTGAATATCTAAAATTTCAAAAAATTTATCACGATTAGTAAAAATTGTAATTGTTCTATTTCGTGCATCATCTTCTTTTATTCCAATTCGCATGCCATTATTAATCCATGCGCGAGAAAAAGCGTTAAGTTCATAAATTACCGGCAATTCATAAAACTTTAAGGAGAGATAATCATAATCCTTGGTTAATTTTAAAATAGAGGGAATCCAACTATCAATAGCAGTTTGATGTTCTCTTTCAAAACCCAATGCAACAATATTTAACTTTCCAGAAAAATCTTTTGGTAATTTAAAATTTTTGCCATTTAGATTTGCACCATTGATGAATGGAAAATGCGATGGTTTATTTAATTTAATTTTAGAATTTTGTGAAGGACTAATCAGGCAAGAAGATAGACAAAATAGTACGCTCAAAGTGTAAATTGTTTTCATATTTAAATAAATTTTTCTTTAATTTTAATTAGGTCAACGCATGCTTGTGCGCAGAAACCACCTTTATCTTTTTGATTTATATCGGCGCGAATAATTGCTTGATTTTCATTTTCTACGGTAATGATTCCATTAGTAATTGCCAATCCATATTTGGTTGCGAGGTAAGATATTGAACTAGAGCTATTGTTGCAAACTATATCATAATGCGATGTTTCGCCTCTTATAACGCAACCTAAAGCTATGTATCCCAAATAATTTTGGGCTTGGGCTGAGTTGCAAATCATTGAAATACATGGACCAATTTCCAGCGCTCCCATAAGAGTAATTACCTCATATTCATAACCTAATTGGCGTAATTTAGAAATTGCACCATTTAAAAGCATTTCAGAGATATTTTTATAAAAAACGGCTTGAATTATCAAAACTCTTTTCATTTTTTTTTAAAGTTTTAATGTAAAAATCAGTCAATAAATTAATTCAAAAAAAATCAATTACAATCTTAAATTGCTAATCATGTTATTTTGAAATTTTTTTATTTTATGCATTTGAAGCTTGAAATGAAGGGTTTAAGAACGAAAATATTTTTTCTTTTTTGAATTTAAAAAAATAATGTCGAATATAAATTATTATAGATAGAGCTATTTTATAAAATAAAATTGAATAAAAATTAAACGGAAATCTTCGTTATAAATTTTAATCTTTATTAAAAATATTCAAAAATGTTATTTATTAACAATAATAACTTAATTCTAAATCTATTACATTAAATTATAATTCTTTTAATAATGTCAAATAATCTTGAAAATATTACCAAAGAAATTCTGCTTTTAAAACAAGCAATATCAAGTCATGATGAAGCATATCATACATTTGATTCGCCACTGATTTCTGATGATGAGTATGATAATTTACGCAAAAAATACGAAGATTATAAAATTCAATATCCTCAATTATTTACAAATGAAACCGAGAAAATTGGTGGAAAATCATTGCAGATTTTTAATAAAATTAAACATACTCATCCCATGTTATCACTTGCAAATGGATTTAGTATTGAAGATATAGCTGATTTTATTGCCCGAATTAACCGCTTTTTAGGTTTTGATAAAAAAAATATTTTGAATAATTCGCAAATTGATCTTTTTGAAAATATTAATCAAATACCCAATTTCATAAGCCCTGATTCTAATCTTACGCCATTGAATTTTAAAATTTTTTGCGAAACTAAAATTGATGGATTATCATTTAGTGCAAAATATGTTCATGGCAAACTTCAATATTGTGCTACTAGAGGTGATTCAATCGAAGGTGAGGATGTTACTAAAAATGTTATCACTATAAGTGATTTTCCGCAAATTCTTAAAATAACTAATCCTCCAAAAATACTCGAAGTTCGTGGAGAAATTTACATGAGTAAAAATGATTTTCTTGCACTTAATAAGAAACAAGAATCAGAAGGTGGTAAAATTTTTGCTAATCCACGCAACGCAGCAGCTGGTTCACTTCGTCAGCTTAATTCTGCAATCACGGCTAGTCGGAAATTGCGTTATTTTGTTTACAGTATAGGGCAATATTCACAGGATTTTAATTGTAATGGTCAAAATCAATTACATCAAAAATTTAGAGAATTTGGTTTTTGTGTAGAACCTAATTCTCTGCTTTGTTTAAGCTTAAGTGAAATAATATTGCATTATAATTCAATTTGTGAAAAACGATTTGAAATTGACTATGATCTTGATGGTATGGTTTATAAGGTTGATGATTTTGAATTACAAAAAAGATTGGGATTTGTTGCGCGAAGTCCACGTTACGCTATTGCCCATAAATTCCCAACGCAAAAAGCTAAAACTCTAATCGAAGAAATTGTTTTGCAAGTTGGAAGAACTGGAGCAATTACTCCCGTGGCCAATCTTAAGCCTATTAATATTGGGGGAGTTGTTGTTTGTAGAGCTACATTACACAATCAAGATGAAATTTCCAGGAAAGATATTCGTTGTGGTGATACGGTAATAATCCAAAGAGCAGGTGACGTTATTCCGCAAGTCCTAGAAGTTGATTTAACAAATCGTCATGCAGATTGTAAGCCTTTTTATTTCCCGAAAAATTGTTTAATATGTGGATATGAAATTATAAAATCTGTTGACGATGTGGTTCTTCGATGTTCTGGGGGACTTAATTGTAGCGCGCAACTTCAAGAAACTATAAAGCATTTCGTTAGCAAAGATGCATTTGATATCGTGGGACTTGGCAAAAAACAAATTGAAAACTTTTATATAGAAGGAAGAGTTCGCAGTTTTGCAGATATTTTTTTACTTGAAGAGCGTGAAAAAAATTCAACTAATCCACTAAAAGGAAAAAATGGTTGGGGTGAAAAATCTATAGAAAATTTATTTTTAGCAATTAATCAAAGACGCAAAATTTCTTTATCAAAGTTTATCTATGCAATAGGGATTAGACACATTGGTGAAACAATAGCAAAAACCTTAGCGCAACATTTTATATCATTTGCAAAATTTAAAAATTTTGTTGAGAAATATGCTACAATATCTCATGAAAATTTAGCAAATATTAAAAATCAAACTCAGGAGAATTTTAATGATTATCGAGAATTTTGTGCAATTGATGGAATTGGCGATAAGATCGCTAATGCTTTAATTGACTATTTCGCAGATAATCTTAACTATAAAATGTTCAATGATGTTGCAATATTGCTTGATATTCAAGACGAAATTTTGTTGTCAAGCAATTCAGCTCTTGCGAATAAAACCATAATTTTTACGGGAAGTTTAGAAAAAATGACTAGGAGCGAAGCTAAAAAAAGAGCTGAAGATTTGGGAATGAAAGTAGTTGGTGCAATATCAAAAAAAACTGACTTTGTCGTATTTGGCTCTGAAGCTGGAACAAAATTAAAAAAAGCTCATGAATTAAACTTAAAAATTTTAAATGAGGAAGAATGGCTAAAACTAATTTCATAAAAAAATTTTTTGAATTATTATTAATTTCATTTATAAAAATTTATCAATTATTTCTCTCAAAATTACTTCATCAAAATAATTGCAGATTTATTCCTTCTTGCTCAAGTTACGCAATTGAAGCTATAGAAAAAAAGGGCTTGATAAAAGGTATTTGCTTTGCAATATATAGAATTTTACGCTGTAATCCATTTAATAAAAATTTTGGGCATGATCCAGTAGAAAAACTAAAAAAAAACGATATTAAAAAAACAATTTCTAAAAAAATTGAATAGAATAATTAACTTAATTCATTTAAAAAGTTTGTGGCGAACTTAAATTTAAAAAATAAATGAAAAAATTACTAAATTTTATATTATTAATTTTAACCATTAACATCGGTTCTATTCAATTGGCAATTGCTCAAACAGATTCAATGAATTATTTTTTAGAAAAAAGAAAAAATGATATTGAGCCATTCGATAGTTCAAAAGTTAAGATAGATTTAGAGTCGCTTGGTCTTGATGTAATGGATAATAATAAAAAAGATAAATCAATTTTAATCGATAATAATCAAGCAAATCAAGCGCAACCAAATAAAAATGCAAAACAAAATGCAGTTGAAATTCCTAAACGACCAATTTTAAGTGATGAAGTGAGGAATGAAAAAAGTAATATGTCATCTCAAGCTAATCCAATAAAATCAGTTGATGAAAATAAGGTTAATTTAGCAATAGAAAAATCCAGTCAAGAAACAGAAAATAATAAAATTATAGAACAAAATGAAAAAGCTAAAACGCCAAAAATAAATCGTTATAAGGCAATAAATGAAAAGAAAAAAAGAGAATTAGCAAATCGCTTGAAGCAAGAAAGTGGTAAGGCAAAAATTGTCAATTTAAAAAAAAACAAGAATAAAAAAAATAGTTTAGTTGAAGAAAATTTAACTCCCGATTCAGATTTTACCATTGCAAAAAATAAAAAGGAAAATTCTAAAGAAATTCAAAAAAAAATTCGCACTAAGAACGAAATTTTAAATGAATTAAGAAGGATTTATCTTGGTGATGAGCGTGACAAAAAAATTCAACGTCTTCAGGAAATAGATGATGATTTTATTGATAATGAAATTATTACCCCTAGGCCTAAAGATCTTTCAGCTTTTGCTCTAGATGAGCTACCAGCCTTTCCAATTCTAAGTCCAAATAGAACTGAGGATAATTTTCATATCCCTTTTATTTTAACACCCAGACAAAAAATAACTATGCTATTTGATGCAGTAAAAGACGGAGATGTTTTAAGATTTATTGAAATTTTTAAGCAAGTACAAAACCCCAACTTGCAAAATGAGCATGGCGATACATTATTAACTAATGCAATTTTAGCGAAGAAATATGCGATTATGGCAGAAATTTTAGCACATGGTGCAGATCCAGATTTGCCGAATCAGCTAGGCTATACGCCAATTGAAATTGCAGTTGAAATGTTAGATTTTATTGCTTTGAAATTATTAGTAGAAAACCGTGCTAACATCAACTCAATCGATCGATTTGGTAGAACATATTTAATGCATAGTTCAAGAGTTGGATTCTTACCTGCCGTTGATTTATTTGTAAAAAATGGTATTGATATAAATGCTGTCGATAATGATGGCTTTAGCGCTCTTTCAATTGCTTATCGTCACAAGAAAGAAGTTGTTGTGCAATATCTGATAAAGAATGGCTCTAAGCAATGGACGGAAAGAAAAAATATTCCTGAAAAACAGACCTTAATAAATGAGCTTGAGAATCGTTGGAAGTAATTAAATATTATTTATTTAAAATAACTTATTTATTTTATGTTAAAAAAAATAATCAGCTAAGATTCTCCCTAAAATTTCTCCAATAAATTATAATTAATAAAAATTTTTAAAAAAATTGTTATTTTAATTTCATAAATTCTCATTTTTGATCAAAAAGAAATTTAATGGTAATTTTGTTTGAGATTGTTGCCTTGTTTTGTTATTTTCATAAGAAGTATAAATCTTAATAAAAATATTTCTAAATTGAGTTTATCAGGCCAAGCAAATAAAGGATTCCTAGTAAAATGCATTTTGTTAAAACAAAATGCAATCCTAATTTTATTTGTGATTTTTTTATTTGTATTTTTTAATTATAAAAATTTGTTAGCTCAAGATAGTTTTGAGGTAATTGAAAATGAAGAAAGCGCTAAAAAAATAAATAAAACAGCACAAACTTCTCGCAAAATTATCAAGAAAATTACACAAGATGCGAATAAAAAAGATGTTAACACTTCCGATGATTCTTCGTCGAATAAAAAATCTATTTCATCGCCAAATATTTACGATTATAGTCAAGATGATGTTGCTGGGATAAACACTTTAATGATGGCTGTCAATAATAATGATATTTCTGGAGTAACATTTTACAGTAAAGCTGGCAGTGCATTAATAAATCAAAAAAATATTGGCGGAGCAACTGCATTGCACATTGCTTCTCGCGAGGGATATTTGGAAATTGCCAAAATTCTTATCGATAATGGCGCAGATATTAATCTTATCGATAATGAAGGTTGGACTCCATTGATGCGAGCAAATATAAACGGTCATGAAGATGTTGTCTCTTTACTGATTTCAAAAGGTGCGCAGGCTGGATTATTAAATTATATGAACGAGTCAGTGATCATCCATGCCACATTATCTAGCTGCGAAAAATGTTTAAACATTATGTTTGAAAAAATAAATTTTTTACAAAATTTTAGTTTAAAAACTCTTAAAGAACAAATTACCGATTCATTTATAATCTCGCGCAACCGTGAAAATCCTAAGATTCAAGGTTTGTTAGAGGCATTTCTTGATCGCCTCACCAAGGTTTCTCCTGCAACAAGTAATGAAGAGTTTAAAAGAAAAATGTCACAAGATTCGAATAATTCAACAAAACTAAAAATTATTGAGGATTTGATTAGTAAGGACCAAACGAAAAATATTAAGAAAACAAATGAAAATTCTCAGGCCCTCCTTGTTGCGGATTTTATAAGTAAAAATAATCAAGAAATTAATTTAGAAAAAAATAATAAAAAAGCTGAGATCGATAAAAAAATTCAAGCTAGTGAAGTTAAGGTTAATAATATGAAAAATTTACCAAAATTATCCTCTTCAAGTCCAGCCCAAGATAATAATTCTGCTATTATAAACTTAAATAATTCCAGTAATTCTCCACCTAAAACTCCATCAGCAATAGTTACTGATAATAAAAATAATGAACTAAAATCTACAAAATATATTTTAAAAAAAATCCCTGAAGATAATAGACCTAAAACTATAAATGACAGCAAAATATTTGTACTAAAACCTCCTTTAAATTCTGAAGATAATTCCTTAAAACATGATAATAATCAAAAATCAATTATTTACTCAAAAGCCAAACCAAAATTTAAAATTATCAACGAATTAGTGGAAAAAAATGAAAATAATAAATCTAGTTACAAATCAATAAATAATGTTAATTCCAAACAGCTAATAGCGAAAACTATTAAATATAATCAGGAAAAAAAATCAAATATTAACAATCAGTTATCCGGTAAAATAAATAATATTAAAAATCAAAATAGCAAAGCTATTGCCAATAATAAACCCTTCAAAACAATTGAATCTAGCCTAGCCACTATCAGCATTGATCCTAATAATGAAAAATCGACACTTATTTCAAGCCAAGCAGAAACCATTAAAGAGCCATCAAAAAAATTCGTAATAGGTATCCTCCCAGATAATCAATAAATAATTTTATTTATAGATTTGTTATTTCCAAAAGCAAAACATAGCTATTGCATTACAAATTATTGATGCCAATGGCGATTGATAATATATAGATATTTTCGTGAAATAATTATACGAAGCAAAAATGATTAATTCTAAAAGGGGTTTTGAAAGAATTAATAAATGAGTCCGAAAATAAAGGAAGTGAAGTTGTGGAAAGATTGGTTGCGGGGGCTGGATTTGAACCAACGACCTTCAGGTTATGAGCCTGACAAGCTACCGAGCTGCTCTACCCCGCGATAAATTATAAATTAAGATTAATCATTTATAGTTATTTAAAATATTTAATAAATAAAACTTTAAAAAAACAAAAAAAACTTAATTAATTTATGTAAAAAATACTCGATGAGTATATTTTCGATAATATAACAGGCAAGTTATTATTTAATATTTTTTATAGGTTATTTTTGGCCTGCATCATTTATAATAAACTATTTATTTGAATTTGAAAATGATGGCGATACAAACAATTATTGATCTTAACTTCAATAATATTATTAAACTTATTTAGAAATAACAGTGAGTCAAAAGTTATAAAAGCTCTAATTGAATTATGCCATTTCTATAAATAAATGCTAGATTAAGCAAAATATTTTTGAGATAAAAATCTTTAAAAAACGAAATCTTATGAGTATAAGGCTGAGGCTTTTTGATTATTTATAGCCAAAAAAATAAAGCTTAATTTTGGTAATTAATTTGAGTAAAAAAAGGAGATATTAAGCGTGAAGTAAGGAAGGTGTTTTAAGTTAAACTCGACAAATACAAACCTTTCATAATTTCGAACCCAGGTAACTAAAAATCATTTACAACTCAAATTCAATTTTTAAATTTTTATTAAAATTTTTGAAGCGAATAATGTCAATTTCCCTGATGTTATAAATTTTAGGTAATGAAAAAATTATTGGCTTTTCATCATTTTGCACAATCAATAAAATTTGCGTAATTTGCTCATTTTGATCTGAATTAATTTTTTGCTGAAGTATTATTTTCAAAGCACTAACTATCGATTTATCGCTGATAATTAATTTTAGGAGTTTAACTTCTCGATCCTTTTTTTCAGGAATTATATTGCTAGATTTTTCATTTAGCTGTTTTTTTTGAGAATCTATTGATTTTTCATTTGATGAAATATTCGTATTAGAATTATTAAATTTTTTTTCACCCTTATCAAAATTATTTTTTCTAACTTTTAGTTTTTTTATATCAGTAAAATCTTTTTCACTAGCCTTAACATTTTTGATAAAATCATCTAGACGCGATACGCCTTTAATTAATATTCTTGCACCGCCAACATCTTTTCTAATTAAGCAATCAATTGCAACCATACAGCCATCTTCAAGGAGGTCTCGAGAATTTGTAATTAAAGCTTCATCGAAAATAGTTACTTCATAAATACCATATGGATCTGATACCGTTAGGTAAGCGAATCTCCCGCGCAATGAAGATCGATGTTTACTTGATAAAATTACTCCAGCCATTTTCACTAAACTATTATCCTCAAGGTCATCTTGAGCAATATGGTTAAAAAAAATTGTTCCGCGTTTTTTTAAATCAGATAGATGATCGTCAAGAGGATGTTCATTTAAAAAAAAACCAAAACTTTCAAATTCTTTTTGCATTTTTTCAACTTTATTCCATTGATTGGATGTTTTAAGCGGAGGTTTGGGAATGCTTTCCTGAGCGTTTCCAAATAAGCTCATCTGATTAGATGTTTTAGCTTCGTGGAGTTGTTGCGCATATGCCGAAAGTATGTCAAATGAGTCAGCGATTTGGTGACGCATTGCCCCTAAGCTATCAAAAGAGCCAGATTTAGCAAGTGCCTCAATTGATTTTTTATTAATCGATTTAGGTTCAAGCCTTGAACAAAAATCATAGATATCACTAAATTTTCCATTTTTTTTTCTTTCCTCAACGGCATTCTCCATCATCTTCAGACCAACTGCTTTAATAGCTCCCAGTCCAAAACGAATGGCAAATTGAGGTTGATTTTGTAAGATATTATTTTCCTCAGTGTTTTTCATTAGTGTATTTCATTTAAGCTAAATTATAAAAAATAAAATAACAAATCCTAAAAATATTCTATAAAATCCAAAGCCAATAAAACTATATTTACTTACAAATTTTATAAACCAATTTATGACCAAAATTGCTGAAATAAAAGCGGAAATTGAACCAATCAATATTAGCTCAAAATCATCAAATGATAATATCGAAAAATTTTTATAAATGTCATAAATGCAAGCTGCAGATATTGTAGGAATTGCCAGAAAGAAAGAAAATTCAGTTGCTGTTTTGCGATTTAATCCCAAGCACATTCCACCAATTATAGTAGCTCCCGATCTTGAAACCCCCGGAATCATTGCCAGACATTGACATAAGCCGATTATAAATGAGGTACGTAAATTAAGTTTATCAACGTTTTTTATTGTACTATCAAGCTTCATGCGTTCAACAAAAATCATTACTAAACCCCCAAAAATTAATGCTAGGGCAATAGAAAAATTTGAAAAAAAATGTTCTTTAATATATTCGTGAAATGAAACTCCCAAAATTACTGAAGGAATAAATGCTAAAAATAAGTTTAGAGAAAATTTTTGGGCTTTCGGCTTGTTAATTTCGATAATAGTTTGAAAAATCTTTTGATGGTAAACTATGCAAATTGCGAATATTGCACCAATCTGGATTGCGATTTCAAAAACATTATTTCTAATTGATTCAAATTCTATTAAATATGAAGAAATGATTAGATGAGCGGTTGAAGAAACCGGTATAAATTCGGTAAGACCTTCAATAATTCCTAGGATTATTGCCTTGATTAATGAAGATAATTCTAGCACAAAAGAGATTATTGAAAAATTAATGTAAATTTAATAATAATAAACAAGTAAAATGTTAAAATATTATTAACTAATAAAATAAATATTATAGCTTATATCACATTAAATATTGTTAAGAAATATAATATTTAAAATCTATAAATAATTTTCAATATATTAAATAACTAATAGCACATGGTACCTCTGGTCAGACTCGAACTGACACATCCGCAAAGGACAATAGATTTTGAGTCTATCGCGTCTACCAATTCCGCCACGGAGGCACACAAATTAAAAGGCCAAGATTGAGTTTATTAACTCAAACCTTGGCCCAAAGCCCAAAAGTAAAAAATCTAAAAAGTAAAATTTCTGGGGAGAGTTACTCTACAAAGTTGAACAGTTAAAAGTCAAAAAGCTTTTCTTAGTTAAAGTGAAAAAAAATTAAGGGATCCCAAAAGATCCATAAAATATTTTCTTAATAACTTAGTGAGGATTGTGGTCGAAGAGGCTTTACTGGCAAGCTTTGGTGAGAAAATTGTTTTAGCTAAATAATCCATAATATAATTTTACATAATAC
>Ga0049082_10000185_pt1 | contig 15901 bp, 14 predicted proteins | sample GreLakmeHU45MSRF_FD_66718 | JGI IMG/M metagenome (GOLD analysis project Ga0049082, IMG submission 66718) | Freshwater lentic microbial communities from great Laurentian Lakes, MI, USA - Great Lakes metaG HU45MSRF | ecosystem: Environmental > Aquatic > Freshwater > Lake | place: Great Lakes... | reverse complement strand
ATTAAATTACGATTTGGAACTGGTGATGAGCGAGTTAGGCTTTGGGCGCTGGCTATCTTCATCTGGCGAATTAATCGACTTGATTGGGTAACTCCTGCAACTAAAATTCCAATGATTAAAATTACAATTGAAAGTTCAATTAATGAAAAAGCTGTATATTTTTTATAATTCATTGTAAATGTTTATAGATTTTATTTATACTAGATGAATTAGGGTTTGATATTGCAGATGTAAGTTAAATGCTAATATTTAACCCTAAATCTAGGCAATTAATAAATAAATAAAGCCATGCTAAATTAGCTTTTAGTTGATATTTACAATTGAAATCTAATTAAATATAAATTGCAGTTCTACTAAACTAAAATAAATAATTATAGTCTATTATAAAACAAATTAGGAATGATTAAAAATATCAATATTACTAAAACCTATTAAATCAAGTTCAGCTCTAGTTGGTAAAAATCTAAAACATTCACTCAAAATTATCTGACGATTTTCACGAATTATAATTTGTTGAAGCTTATCGCGCAATTGATGAAGATACAAAACATCGCTAGCTGCATATTCCAGCTGTTTATCGCTTAGAATCGCATTTCCCCAATCTGATGATTGTTGTTTTTTCGATATTTCAATTCCAAGCAATTCCTCACAAAGATTTTTTAAACCATGAGAATCAGTATAAGTTCTGGCAAGTCGTGAGGCAATTTTAGTGCAATAAATATTTTTAAAACTGATTTCTAAATAATTAAAGATTATCGCTAAATCAAATCTTGCAAAATGGAAAATTTTTTGAATGGAATCATCGCATAAAATTTTTTTAAGATTTGGTGCATTGTAAGTGCCGTTAAATTTTACTAAATGGGCATTGCCATCACCAGCAGAAATTTGAATAAGGCATAAGCGATCACGAGCAATATTTAAGCCCATTGCTTCGCTATCCACTCCTATTGCAGAACTAAATTTAATATCTGCAGGAAGGTCATTATTATGAAGATAAATTGCCATATTTATATAAATTTAATTATTGAAGGTTTATTTTTTGATATTTTTTTAAGATAATAAATAAGCTTATTATTAAAAAAAATATTGGCAAGAGCCATAGTAAAGGTTGCGATTTTAAGGTCGGGGTTTGTAAAATTTCATCGCCGAAATTTTTAATTAAATAGGCTTTTATTTCTTCGTCTGTTAAGCCTTCATTAATTTTTTTACGAATAAATTTTCGAACTTCAAAGGCAAATTGCGTATCAGAATTTTCTATTACCTGACCTGCACAAACCAAGCAACGAATTTGTAAAAATAGATTCATTGCTCTTTGCTCATCTTGTGGATTTGCTAATTTATCCTCAGTACTAAGCGCTAGAGAATCAACGCTTAGAAATATAAGGAAAAAAATATTAAGAAAAAAAATCTTCATCAATTTTACCGTAAAAAATTTTTTGATAATCGCCAATCATAATTATTTCATCGTTAATATATTCGATTTGTAATTTTCCTCCTAAAAATTCTACGAAAACTTTTGAAGATTTAACCAATTTATTTTTAATTGCTAAGGCAACTACTCCACAAGCTCCTGATCCACAAGCCGTTGTTTCACCAACACCTCTTTCCCAAACGCGAACAGCGATTAATTGATCATTAATAATTTTCGCAAATTCAACATTAGTTTTATTTGGAAAGTGATGGTGATTTTCAATTTGCGGACCTAAAATAAATAAATCTTCATTACTGATCATTTTATCAACAAAGCAAACGGCGTGGGGATTACCAACATCTACGCAATTAAAAACATATTTATCGAAATTTAGATTATCTAAAAATTTTGCTTTTCCCATATTAACCGAAATTAAATTTTCATTAATTTTTTGGCATTTTAGGATCCCGCCCAATGTTTCGATAAAAATAATATTCTGATTAGGATTTTCTTCAAAAAGATAGCCAGCTACACAGCGAGTAGCATTTCCACAGGTTTCAGAAAGTGAGCCATCGCAATTAAAAATTTCCATTTCAACGGCAACTGTAATTTTTGAAGAATTATTTTGATTGGGTTTTTTAATAATTATTAATTGATCGCAACCAATATTTTTATGATCTGAAATTTTTTTAATTTGCTTTGAATCTAATGAAAAATATTGTTGACGATAATCGAAAATAACGAAGTCATTCCCTAGGGCAGACATTTTAATAAAATTTAATTTATTTTGCTGATTAATAATGGTCATTATTGAAAAATAATTGGTTGTAATTATTAATTTTTAGCCCGACTAACATAAGAAAAATCATCAGTCTTAATGATAATTTTTTCGCCAGATTCAATGAATGGTGGAACCATAATTCGAATCCCATTCTCTAATGTTGCTGGTTTATAAGAAGCAGTTGCAGTTTGGCCTTTAATCGATATTTCAGCTTCAGCAATAATTGCCTCAACTTGCTCAGGTAAAAAAATTGATATTGGTTTTGAATTGCAATATTCAACACGAATACTCATTTCTTCCGTTAAAAAAGGCAATGCATTACCAATGATATTTTTGTTAAAATTAAGAGTCTCAAAATTTTCCATATCCATTGCAACTATTTCATCACGATCAAAATATTGAAATTGATAATTCTTTTGTTCAACATAAGCAATTTCAACATCTTCGCTTGATGCAAAACGTGTATTGGTTTTGTTATCAGTAACTATATTTTTCATTTCAACTTGAATATATGCGCCACCTTTTCCAGGTTTTACGTGTTCACGTTTTATTACTCTCCACAATTGATTTTGAAATTCGATAACATTGCCGATACGAATTGAATTAGCATTGGTTTTCATAAAATTTGATTAGAGTTGTTAGATTTATAAAATTTGTTATAAAAAATTTTTATTAAAATAAAAAAATTATAAAAATTCTTAATAAAAGATTTTGTAATTTTTAATATTGCCGAAATTGCCTAAATTAGTTGTAATTAAAGGATCAATAAAAAGCTCAAACTTATTAATTAATATAAAATAAATAACTTAAACCTAAAGCAATTTTTTGAAATTTATTTGAAATGCCTGCTGAATTTTGCGATGAATAATTTTGAGTTCCATTAGAATAACTATAATTTGAATCGCCAATTATAAGGGGAATTTGCGTATATTCATATCCTAAGTTAACTCTAAAATTATCATAAAAATTATAGGCAATCTTAGCGCCAATATTGTAATATTTTCCTTTTTTAAACTTTCTTTCAATGATCATAGATCTCCTTACGTGAACATCGCGATCATTGGCATATACTGTGCTTGAATATGCTGAATATAGACTAAGTGATAACTTTTTATTAAAAAATTTCTTATCAAAACCAATGCCAATATAAGGGATGCGGAAGCGCTGATAATAATTAATCGAATTCTCATTATTAAAATTTCCACTAAGATTTCTAAAGCCAATTTGACAGTTATTGATTGCCTTATATTGCTCGTTACAGGAATAAACATAATCCTGAGATTTATCATGAAAATCAAATTCCTGCTGACGAAAGCCGATTTTAAAAGAATAATTTTCAAAAAAAATTGAATTACTATGAATATCAAAATCCTTTATATTAGTCTTAACAATTGAAGATGAGTAATGAGTCCAATTTGCAGGATCTTTTTTACCATCATCTCCCCCTTGTGATCCAGAACCTCCAAGCCAATCATAATCGGTCATCTTCGAATTATGTGAATTATTGTTAGATGTTGCGTAACTTAAATTAAGTGAAAATGAATTATCAAGTAAAATTCCTAACTTAATTCGAGACATTAAAATATCTTGAAATTTCCATTTTAATTCGCTTATTTTTTTGTTATTGCTGTAGATGTCTTCAATTGCTACGCCATTATTATTCTCTAGAGAAGTTTCCACTAAAATACCTGATTCCATAAAGCGCTTTAGATTATTTTTCTTTTCAACTTTTTTATTAGTTAAACTTTCAGCTTTTTTATTGGTTAAATCTTGTTCTTTTTTGTTAATTAACTCTTCGGCTTCAGCTGCTTTGATCAAGAAAATTACGGAAAACAAAAAAAACAAACATTTAAGCTTATTTATATTTATAAAATTATTATTAAATTTCATGCTAATCTAAATGTTTAACTATTTCTTCAACAATTTTTTTTGCATCTCCAAAAACCATCATTGTATTATCGTTATAAAATAATTCATTATCAACCCCAGCATATCCAGAGGCCATTGATCTTTTAATAAAATATACATTTCGAGAATCTGCTACATCAAGAATCGGCATGCCGTATATTGGACTGGTTTTGTCAGTTTTAGCGGCAGGATTGGTAATATCATTTGCGCCTATTACAAAAGCAATATCAGTATTTTTAAATTCAGAATTTATTTCATCTAATTCAAAAACTTTTTCATAATCTATCTTTGCTTCGGCAAGTAATACATTCATGTGACCAGGCATTCTTCCTGCAACTGGATGTATTGCGAATTTAACAGTAATTCCTGCTGATTCTAATTTGCGAGTCATTTCTGCAACTGCATGTTGAGCTCCTGCAACTGCCATTCCGTATCCTGGAACGATAATTACTGAGCTAGAATTTTTCATCATATATCCAACATCTTCCGCTGAACTTTGATGAATTGGTTTTTGTTCTTGAGAGTTTTCCTGAACAGCAGGTTGATTACCAAAAGATGAAAACATTACATTGATAATTGAGCGGTTCATAGCTTTGCACATAATAAAGCTAAGTATTGCTCCACTTGCGCCAACAAGTGCTCCAGTAATAACTAAAAGTTGATTATTGAGGGTGAAACCAATTCCACTTGCTGCCCAACCTGAATAGGAGTTTAGCATTGAAACTATAACTGGCATATCTGCTCCACCTACTGGAGCAATCAACATTACGCCAATAAAAAATGACAAGAAGCACAAAATTATAAATAAAAATTTTGAGCCAAAAATGCAAAATAAAATTAGAAAAACTAATAATATTGCTGAAAAAATTTTAGCAAAACGATTGGGATTATTTTTAAAAATTACTAAACGAGAAGAGATATTGCCATTGAGTTTTAGAAAGGCGATTATCGAACCAGTGAAAGTTATTCCTCCAATAACTAGGCCAATGCCCATTTCAATTAAACTGGAATTTTTAATTTTATCATTTTCAATAATATTAAATGAATTTGGTAGCCATAATGCTGCCATTGCAATAAAGACTGCCGATAGGCCAACCAATGAATGAAATCCTGCAACTAATTGAGGCATTTCAGTCATTTTAACTTTTACGGCGATAAAATAACCAATTGCTCCACCGATGATTATTGCTATAATTATAAAACTAATATTATGAATTTGTGGCAAAAACAATGTTGTTAAAATTGCGATTGCCATTCCTGTCATTCCTAAATAATTCCCTTTTCGAGAGGTCTTAGGAGATGATAATCCATAAAGCGATAATATAAATAATACTGCAGAAACAATATAAGACAATGATGCAAAGGTTGACATAAATTAAAATTTAATATTTAAACGAAATAAATTAATATAACTTGTGATTAATAAAAGATTTAGTAATTATTTTTTTAATTACCAATTTCTTTTAAGCAATCATGAAGGTGAATAATTCCGCTTAATTGTTTATCGATACAAATAAAAAAACTAGTAATAGATTTTTTATTCATTAGTTCAATTGCTTGACTAACATAAATTTCTTGATCAATTGTTTGAGGTTCAGGAGTCATAACCTCTTGAGCTGTTTTTTCTAAAAAATTATTAGTTAAATGTCTTCGCAAATCCCCATCTGTTATAATGCCAATTAAATGATTTTCATCATTAACTACGGCGCAACATCCCAAGCGTTTTGAAGTTATTTCTAATAAAACTACGGGCATTTTATCGCAATATTTAACAATTGGAATATCATTTTTAGAGCGCATCAAATCTTTAACTCTAATTAATGCCGAACCTAATTTTCCACCCGGATGAAATAATGAAAAATTATCGGAATTAAATTTACGAGCTTTAATTAAGCTAACGGCAATTGCATCACCTAAGGCAATCATCATGGTTGTTGATGTGGTTGGAGCATTAATAGAATTGGCTTCTTCAATTTCAGGAATAATTAATGCAATTGAACTTGCATCAGCAAGTTCTGATTTTGGTTTTCGCATAATTCCAATCAGAGGAATATTTGATTTTTGACAATAATGAATTAAATCTTTTATTTCGTGAGTTTGACCTGAATTCGAAAGAATAATTACTAGATCTTGTTTACCGATCATTCCTAGATCACCATGACTTGCTTCGCTTGGATGAACAAAAAAAGCTGGAGTACCTGTTGATGATAATGTTGAGGAAATTTTTTTGGCAATATGTCCTGATTTACCGATGCCACTTAATATTACTTTTCCTTGGATACGCAAAATTAATTCAATTGCTTGGCAATATTTATCGTCAAAAATATCCATCAACGCTTGCAAACCTTTAATTTCAGTGTTTATTGTTGATATAGCTGATGATATTAACGCATTTTTATCTTGCATAATTTTATTAATTGATTTTCAATTTTTTGAAAAATAAAATTTTTTACAAGTTTATCTTATAAATTTTATTTTTAAACTTTTAAGCTTAATTAGGTATTAGGGGAAAATATTTATGAAATTGACCTAAAAAAACATTAAACATTTATAAATTAAAAGTCGCCAAATTCAAACATATGGAATCAAAAAGACAAGAAATTTTTGCACAAGAATTTTCTGCACAAGAAATTTTTCAAGAATTTATCGATAGTAAAGCTATTTTAAAAGGACATTTTATTTTATCTTCCGGATTGCATTCTGACACCTATTTGCAATGTGCCAGAGTTTTGATGAATCCAAATCGTGCAGAAAAACTTTGCAAATTACTTGCTTTAAAAATTAAAAAACAACTTGGTGATAATCCTGCCGATCTTGTTGTTTCACCTGCAATGGGTGGAGTAATTATTGGATATGAATTAGCTCGTCAACTAAATTTACCAGCAATTTTTTGCGAAAGAGTTAATGGTAAATTTGAGTTAAGAAGAGGTTTCGAAATTAATCCTAATGCACGAATATTGATTGTTGAAGATGTTATAACTACTGGAAAATCATCTCTTGAAACTTTTGAACTAGTAAAAAACCTAAATGGAATTATCGTTGGTGAAGCTTGTTTGGTTGATCGCAGTAATGATGAAAATTTAGAAAAAAAATTACAAACTTCTGTTTTTTCCCTACTAAAAATTGCCGTAAAAACTTTTGATGAAAATAATATTCCAGAAGAGCTCATTAAAATTAAGGCATTAAAACCCGGAAGTAGATTTTTAAAATTATGAAAAAAATTGTTAACAAGCTAGAAGAAGTTTTTCTAAATAATCGAAAAATTAATATTTCCTTTGAATTTTTTCCTCCCAAAAATTCCGAAATGGAAAATAAAATGTGGGAAGCGATTTCTGTTTTAAAAGATTTTAATCCTAATTTCGTTTCCGTGACATATGGTGCGGGAGGATCAACGCGCGAAAGGACTCATCAAACTATTAAGCGTATTATCAATGAAACTGATCTTAAAGTTGCCTCACATTTGACTTGCATTGCAGCTTCTAAAAATGAAATTGAAGAAATTTTACGAAATTATTGGCAAATTGGCGTTAGACATATTGTTGCACTTCGAGGAGATATGCCAGCCTCTAGTCCAAATTATCAACTTCATCCGGATGGCTATAAATATGCTAGCGAAATGGTTGCTGGAATTTCTGCATTAAAAAAAGATGGAATTGATTTTGATATTTCGGTAGCAGGTTATCCACAGAAACATCCCGAAGCTAAAAGTCTTGATGATGATATCGATAATCTAAAGCGTAAAATTGATGCTGGTGCTAAAAGAATTATTACGCAGTTTTTTTTTGATGCTGATGTTTTTTTGCGTTTTGTTGATAAATGCCGAAATAAAAATATCACCGTTCCAATATTGCCAGGAATACTTCCTGTAACCAATGTCAAACAAGTAAAGCATTTTTCAAAAATGTGCGGAGCAACAATTCCATTATGGATGGAAGAAATATTCAATGGTCTTGATGAATGGCAGGAAACTCGCCATTTAGTTGCGGGAATAGTTGCATTTGAATTATGCAGAATTTTGCATCGCAATAATATTGATGACTTTCATTTTTATACTCTTAATCGAGCAGAATTATCTTCAGCAATTTGTCATGTTTTGGGAGTAAAATATAGTCAATTAGATGTTAAAATTTAGATTTTTATTACAGTTTTATCCTACAGCTTAAAGAGTTAAATTCAATAATATTTTAAGGACCCCCACCTTAAAAAGCTTGCAAAATAAAGAATCGTAATTTATCTTTACTTACAAAAGAGCCTTAGATTTTACTAAGGTTTAATTAAAATTTATAATTTAAACTATGCCTAAAGAAGATTTATTAACCATGAATGGCGTTGTTGTTGAAGTATTGCCAAATACTATTTTTCGTGTTGAGCTTGAAAACTCCCATATCATTGTTGCGCATGCTTCAGGAAAGATTCGTAAAAATAAAATTCGCATTTTAAAGGGTGATAAAGTTGAGGTAGAGATGACAACATATGATCTAACTAAAGGCAGAATTGTTCGTCGTGTTGTCTAACATCAATGCTCGTATTTGTTGACTTTATAATATTTGACACTTTATTCTTTTTAAAAAAATCAAGATAAGAAACTAAATAATTTTAATAATGAAAAATCTTTTAATTGTAGAATCTCCTGCAAAAGCAAAAACTATCGGTAAATATTTGGGTAAAGATTACCAGGTGGTAGCGTCATTTGGACATATTCGCGATTTACCAAGTAAGGAAGGCTCGGTCGAGCCAGATAGAGATTTTTTTATGCATTATGAAGTTTCTGCAAAATCTCATAAACATGTTAAAGAGATAGTTGATCGCGCTAAAGATTGTCAAAAAATTATTTTAGCTCCCGATCCTGATCGTGAAGGTGAGTCAATTGCTTGGCATATACTCGAGGTATTAAAAAATAAAAAAGCCATTAAAGCATCTACAAAAATTGAAAGGGTAGTTTTTAATGCAATTACAAAGAATTCGGTTTTGGAAGCAATTAAAAAACCTCGTGATATCGATATGGATTTAGTCAATGCTCAACAAGCTAGAAGAGCTCTTGATTATTTAGTTGGATTTACATTATCACCAGTTTTATGGCGAAAATTACCAGGCTCTCGATCGGCTGGAAGAGTTCAATCCGTTGCATTACGTTTAATTTGCGATCGCGAAGATGAAATTGAACATTTTCGAAGTGAAGAATATTGGGATATTAAACTTGGACTTGCAACTACCAACAATCAAGAATTTTTAGCAAGTGTTTATGAAGTTGCAGGAAAAAAATTAGAAAAATTTTCAATTACCTCACAACAACAAGCTCAAGAAATTAGCGATTTATTGAATCAAAAAAAATATCAAGTTGTCAGTGTAACCAAAAAACAAACCAAGCGCAGACCATATCCTCCATTCACAACATCTTCAATGCAACAAGAGGCAGCTCGAAAACTTGGCTTTTCAGCAAGTAAAACCATGATGATTTCGCAAAAACTTTATGAAGGAATAGAAATTAGTGGAAATTCACAAGGTTTAATAACTTATATGAGAACAGATTCAGTTGCAACGACTCCTGAAGCTATCACTGATGTACGCGCTAAAATCAATGAACTCTATGGATCACAATATGTTCCGGCATCGCCTAATGTTTTTAAAAGCAAGGTAAAAAACGCTCAAGAAGCTCACGAAGCAATTCGTCCAGTCGATTTTGATTTATCTCCTGATAAATTAAAAAATTCATTAGATAGCGATCAATTTGCACTTTATGATTTGATATGGAAAAGAATGTTATCATCGCAAATGTCTGAAGTGATTTTTGATTTGGTTATCGTTGATATTCAATCAGTTCCATCTTACGCAAAAGCTAAAGCAATCGGTTCCATGATAAGATTTGATGGCTTTTATAAAGTTTATCGTGAGGATCGCGATGAGCAAAAAAATAATGATGACGAAGAAGAAGATGATTCCAAAAGAGAATTACCAATCCTTCAGGAAAATGAAAAACTTTCTTTGCTAAATGTTAATCCTTTGCAACATTTTACTGAGCCTTTACCGAGATATTCGGAAGCAAGTTTAGTAAAAAAACTAGAGGAACTAGGCATTGGAAGGCCATCGACTTATGCTTCAATTATTTCTGTATTGCAAGATCGTGGATATGTTGTCTTAGAAAAGAAAAGATTTTTCCCTGAAGAAAGAGGAAGAATTGTTACAACATTTTTGAAAGAATTTTTTAGTAAATATGTTGAATTTGATTATACGGCAAATCTTGAAGATGAGCTTGATATAATTTCAAATGGCAAAATGGAATGGAAAAATTTCTTAAAAAAATTCTGGAATGATTTCCATAATAACACTGAAGAAATTCTTAAAAAACCTTTTACCGAAGTTTTAGAAGTTTTAAATCAAAAATTTGGTGAACATATTTTTGGGCGTGATGAAGAGGGTAACTTAAAAAATACTTGCCCAACTTGCTCGAAAGGTAAACTTGGTTTAAGAATCGGCAAATTCGGCTCTTTTATTGGTTGCTCAGCCTATCCAGAATGTAAGCATACAATGCAAATTTTTGGAACTAATAATGAAGATAATCTTAATGAAAAAGGTGAATTAAAACCACAATTTGAACCAAGAAGTTTAGGTAATGACCCTAAGACTGGTTTCGAAATCATGGTTAAAATTGGACCATATGGCCCATATCTCGAGCTTATCGGAAGTGAGATTGAAATTCCTGAGAAAGCTACGCAAGAAAGTGAAAAAAAATCACCAGAAAAAAGTAAAAGTAAAGCTAAAAAATCTACCAAAAAACCAGCAGTTAAAAAGCCAAAACGAATTTCAATTCCAAAAAATATTGATCCTGCATTAATCGATTTAGATTCAGCAAAAGGTTTATTATCTCTACCTCGTGAGGTTGGATTGCATCCCGAAACTCAATTAAAAATCATTGCTAATATCGGTCCATATGGTCCTTATTTATTGCATGATAAAAAATTTATCTCGGTAAAGGAAGATAATATTTTAGAAATAGGTTTAAATCGAGCTGTTGATTTAATAGCATCAGCACTTATCAAGAGAGAAAAAAAAGAGGGAGATGGTTCATCATCAAAAAATTACAAGAACAAAAGATTTGCTAGTAAAAAAACAAAAAAGAGATAGATTTAGTTAGTAAATTTAATTATAATTTTTTATGAGCAATAATCTTCATCGAAACAATGATTCATTATATCCAAATCCAATATCCTCTGATGAATTTTTGCATAATAAAAACTGTAATTTGTTAAATAATCCTAACAATAATTTATTTGCGAATCAAGAAGGCCTTAAAATTAAATTAGATGAAAATGATAAATTAAATTCCACTCAAATATTAAAGATTGATAATATTTATTGTGAATTTAATGAAGAAATTAAAAAAATCACTGATAAAAATAACTATGCCACTATTGCTTGTAGAGCTAAAAATAATAATCCAAATTTTTTATCAATAATTCATAGCAATAAACTATTTCAAGAAGTTCTTCATATTGAACAAGCTGATTTAATTAATAAAAGTTACGATTTCTTATTTGATGATATTGATTTAAGCTATTCTTCTTCTGATCAAGTTGAATATACGCAATTAATTCGCGCAGTTAAAGATTTTAAAGAATGTAACGCAATTATTACTTTGCTTGATTTTAGAAATCCTCAACAAAAAATTCGTTTTAAAATATCATTTTTCCCCCAATTTGCTTCGCTCACAAATGATAGATATGCTATTTTTATATTCGAAAAAATTGACTTTATAGTTCAACATTCTAATGGACAAGCTACTAAAAATAATTCAGTAATTCTCCTTAGAAACCTAGAGCGAAGTTTAAGAAATGAAAGATTGCTTCGTGAAATTTCTGGCTTATTAATCTCCGATTTGCCAATTGATAAAATTGCAAGTCAAGTGTCAAAAATATTGTGCAATAATTTAAAAATAGATCGTTGTATCATTCATGATTATCAAGATGAAAAAATTAATTTTGCAGTAGAATTTGTTAATAGTTTTGCGCAAAAAATAATTAATAATAAATTACCTAACAATAATTCTCAGGAACTAACAAATTATATTGCTTTTCAAAATAATTTTTATTTACGATTTGGTGATAAGTCCAAGAAGATAACGATTACAATAGTTGATGATGCTTCAAATGATCAAAACTTTACCGATCTAAATAGTTTTTTTGCAAAATATTCAATTGTTAATCAAATTGCCATTACCATGGTTTTAAACGAAAAAATAATTGGAAATATTTTTCTGCATCAAGGTGATAAAAGAACGTGGATGGATGATGAAATCGAAATGCTTGAAATTGTTGCTAATCAACTTGCTATTGCTATTTCAAGGTTTTTTTCAATGCAAAATGTAATAGCTACCAATAAAGCTTTATTAGAAAAATCTCAGCAATTGCAATATGCGCTTAATCATGAACTTGAGATGAGAAAAATGCAAAATGAATTTATTGCTCTTGTCTCCCATGAATTTAAAACGCCTTTGCAAATTATTGATAGTACACGTGAAAATGTTGTTAGAAAAATAAAAAATCTTAATATAAATGACGAGTCGATAAATAAAGGTCTGGATCGAATTAAATCAGGAGTTGGGCGAATGAATGGCTTAATCAATAGTACATTAAATTTAGCAAAAATGGAAAATAGTGAAGCAAAATTAAAAGTTAATTTAACTTCACTTAATCTATGTAAATTATTAGAAGATAATATTGATAAATCAAAAAATTTAGTACAAGGTCGAAATATTGAAATCATTAGCAATATCGCCAATAATATTCCTGAAATTAAAAGCGATCCTATGTTAATTGAACATATTTTTACTAATTTAATTTCTAATGCGATTAAATATTCACCTAATAATTCCAAGGTCAAAGTAAGCGCTGAAATTATTGAAAATAATAATATTGAAATCAAGGTTCAAGACTATGGAATTGGAATTCCAAGTAATGAAATTGACAAAATTGGTTCAAAATTTTTTCGAGCTAGTAATTCTATTGCTCAAGCCGGAACTGGCATTGGAATTTATTTAACAAAAAATTTTATTGAATTACTAGGTGGTAAATTTAGTCTTACTAGTAAAGAAAATACCGGAACATTAGTTAAAGTAATTCTGCCAATTAATCCATAGATAAATACATTTTTAATGAATATGAAAAAAAAATTATTAGCTTTTTTTTTAGCAATTACAATCTCCAATATTAATTCAAATTGGCAAGCTAGAGCTAAGGAAAAATATCCCTTCCTTGATGGAAAAGTATTATATCAAACTCAGTTCGATCGTGTTCTTAAGTCAGAAAAAAATGGCGTTTCACCTAATAATGCTTTTATTTATATCGAGCCTAATTTTAATCTAAATTTTAACCAAAACTGGGTAGTAAAAACTCAGTGGAGATTACAGCCTAATGATGTTTTGACAACGCGTGATCAATCTAATCCTGAAAGATATCGTACTTTTTTAAGTTCAAATCGTGGTATGAATTTTGATCAAATGGGTTTCTTAGTTGAAGAGATTAAAATACAATATCAAAATGATGATATTAAAATATTTGCTGGTAAATATGATCCAACCTTTGGTAATGCTCATCGTAAATCAAAGAGAATTGGAGTTTTCAGTGCACAATTTGCCGAAGATTATAATCTTCGTGAGAAAATAGGCCTTGGAGCTGTAGCCCTTTTGGAAAGTAGTCAAATTACTTTTAACACTTTTTTTAATGATACTACCGATTTAAGTAGCAGTGTTATAAATAATCGCGGAAGAGCAAATAAAAAAAATACCCTATCTGGAGCTACCTCAACAATTTCATCCTATAGCGTAAGTATGGAAGGTGAAGATTTATTTGATATAAAAAATCTATTTTATAATTTTGGTTATCGCAGTCTTGGGGTTGAAAAAGCCTATAATTCAAAGCGTGAAATAGGTTATGTTTTAGGTGGAGAATATCTTCATAAATTTGGTAATGAAAGCTCTATAATTCCTTTTGTTGAATTGGTTGATATAAAAAATTTATCAGGAATTAGTGGACGTAATGCGCAATATATAACTCTGGCAATCATTGGAAATTATCGCAATTGGACCACTAGCATTTCTAATCAAACTCGAAATATTGAAAAAAATTACCATAATAATTATCACACATTTGATCGACAATCGCAACTTTCCATTGGGTATAGATTTACCAATAATATTACTTTAGACATTGCTCGCGCTGAAATACGCGAAGATGCAAAGAAAGGCTCTCTTGTTGGAATTAATTTAAGTTATGTTAAAAAATTCTAGGAATTTTCTAAGATAATTTTTGGATAAAATTAATGAAAAATTCGAAAGCTTGTTTATTTTTTTAAAATTGCAATGTAGTTAACATCAATATCAGAACTTTCCTGCCAACTATCTTTTATTAAATTATAACTAAAACCATTAAGTTCAATTAATTGCAATTGATATTGAGTAGCAATTGTAAAAATTTGTGAAGGTTTAACAAATTTTTTATAATCATGCGTTCCAATTGGCAACCAGCGTAAAATATATTCTGCACCAATTTTTGCCAAGGCAAGAGATTTTAAAGTACGGTTTAAGGTAGCAATAAAAAGTAAACCATTTGGCTTAAGTAATTTAGAACAAGATTTTATAAATAAATCAATATCACTGACATGTTCAATGATTTCTAGAGCTAAAACAACATCAAATTGTTGATTTTTATTAGCTAATTCTTCAGCAGTGGAATGTAAATAATTAATTTCTAAACCTGATTTTTCAGCATGGCTTTTGGCGATTCCAATATTAATTGGCGATGCATCAATTGCAGTAACATTTCCACCCATTTTGCAAAATGGTTCAGCGATTAATCCACCTCCACAACCAATATCAACAATTTTTAAACTTGTAAAAGGAGTTAGTGATTTTTCATTAAGATTAAAAAATTCACAAATTTTGCGACGCATAAATAGCAAACGATTTGGATTAAATTTGTGCAATTGCTTAAACTTACCATTTGGATTCCACCATTCTTGCGCCATTTTTTCAAACTTCTCAATTTCTTGACTATCAACGGTTGAAGACATAAATTATTTTTTTAATGGAGGTAGTTTTTCAATATCAATACGATCAAAATTTTCAATCTTATTCATCCAATTATCCTGAACTTTTACAAATAAAAATAAATGAACTTTGGTATTGGCAATTAATCCTAAATCATGACGAGATTCTTCGCCGATTTTTTTAATCATCTGACCATTTTTACCAAGTACAATTGATTTTTGACTTTCCTTAAGAACCAAAATAGTTTGTTTAATTTTGATTTGATAATTATCAAGAATTTGATAGCTATCGGTTTTTACGGTAAGGCTGTAGGGTAATTCTTGATTAAGATTCAAAAATAATTTTTCGCGAGTTATTTCACTAGCGATAAAACGCATTGGCGCATCAGTAATTTCGTCCTCATTATATAGCCAATCGGGATGGAGACATTTTTTTTCTAAAAATATTTTCAATTCATCAATACCATCACCTGATGTTGCGCTTACTGGTAAAATCGCTTCAAAACCTAGATTGGCAAGAGGTGCAATAATGTCTAAAATTTTAGACTTTCTAATTTTATCAATTTTGTTAATAATGATTGTGATATCTAAATTTTCTTTTTTTAAATCTTTTAGAATGCGTTGATTTTCTAAATTCAAGCCAATTTCAGCATCAATTACAAAACAAATATGATCTGCTTCCCGAAGAGCTTGCCAAGCGCTTTTAACGATAATTCTTTCTAGAATTTTATCGTCACGTGGAATAAAAATACCTGGCGTGT
>Ga0049082_10000183_pt1 | contig 15922 bp, 14 predicted proteins | sample GreLakmeHU45MSRF_FD_66718 | JGI IMG/M metagenome (GOLD analysis project Ga0049082, IMG submission 66718) | Freshwater lentic microbial communities from great Laurentian Lakes, MI, USA - Great Lakes metaG HU45MSRF | ecosystem: Environmental > Aquatic > Freshwater > Lake | place: Great Lakes... | reverse complement strand
TGGCGGGTTTCTACAGTGAGCCCGTGAGTTTCACCTTTCCGCCCGCGTTCATGCGACAGGCCCGTTTTCGCATCGCCGCACAGTGGAAGGAGTCCGACCTGCAAACGATCGCGGCGCTGGCCAACTCGGGAGCGCTCGCGCTCGACGGGTTGATCACGCACCGCGAAACAGTATCCCGTGCGGCCGACGCCTACACCACGGCGTTCGGCGATCCTCACTGTGTCAAGATGATCCTCGACTGGAGAACGGTTGCATGAGTGAAAACGGTACCAACTCCGCCAACGGCGCCCTGCATCAGTTGCACGCGAGCATGCGCGATGAAGCCGCGACTGCGCCCGATGCAGTGCACACCGGTCCGGTCACGAAAGAGACGCAGATCATTGCGATCTACGGCAAGGGTGGCATCGGCAAGAGCTTCTCGCTCGCCAATCTGTCGTATATGATGGCGCAGCAGGGCAAGAAGGTGCTGCTCATCGGCTGTGACCCCAAGAGCGACACGACCTCCTTGCTCTTCGGAGGACGCGCCTGCCCCACGATCATCGAAGTGTCGTCGCGGCTCAAACTCGCCGGCCAGCAGGTGTCCATCAGCGACGTCTGCTTCAAGCGCGACGGCGTGTTTGCCATGGAACTCGGCGGCCCCGAAGTGGGACGCGGCTGTGGCGGACGCGGCATCATTCACGGTTTCGAAATCCTCGAGAAGCTGGGCTTCCACGAATGGGGCTTCGACTTCGTGCTGCTCGACTTCCTCGGCGACGTGGTGTGCGGTGGCTTCGGATTGCCGATCGCGCGCGACATGTGCCAAAAGGTGATCGTCGTCGGATCGAACGACCTACAGTCGTTGTACGTGGCCAACAACGTCTGCTCGGCGGTGGAGTACTTCCGCAAGCTCGGCGGCAATGTGGGCGTGGCCGGCATCCTGATCAACAAGGACGACGGCACCGGCGAAGCCGAAGCGTTCGCGGCCAAAGCGGGCATCCCAATTTTGGCCAAGGTTCCCGCCAACGACGACATCCGCAAGAAGAGCGCGAACTACGAGATCATCGGCTTCCCCGGTGGTGAGTGGGGCCCGTTGTTCGGTGAACTCGCGCAGGCCGTCGCCGACGCACCGCCGGTGCGCCCGAAGCCGCTCACGCAGGACGAGCTGCTCGGACTGTTTGCGGCCAGCCAGGTCGGTGGCAATGTGGTGCTCGAGCCGGCCACGATGTTCGACCTCGTGGGTCGCGAAGACGTCACCAAGCCGTCGCTCGAAGTCGTGTACGATACCGTTTGATCACGAGACCGACATGAGCAGCGACATCAGCAGCGGTGAAGTCGTATACGACGACGCGGGCAGTACGCCCACGGCCAACGATGCCGACCAGCCTTCCTCACGCACGTTGCCCGTCCTCGACGGCAGCGCGATCAACACCGCCGCCACGGCCGCCGACGGACTGGGCTGTCACGCGGGCGCCAACGAAATGCTCGCCGCGGCGAAAGCCGCGGGCAAGAGTGAGACCCTCGATCGCTACGCCGCCGACTATCCAAAGGGACCGCACGATCAGCCGCAGAGCATGTGCCCCGCGTTCGGGTCGTTGCGCGTCGGACTGCGCATGCGCCGCACGGCCACGATTCTGTCAGGCTCCGCCTGTTGCGTGTATGGCCTCACGTTCACGTCGCACTTCTACGGGGCGCGTCGCACGGTGGGCTACGTGCCGTTCAACTCCGAGAGCCTCGTCACCGGACAGCTGTTCGAGGACATTCGCGATGCGGTGTTCAAGATGGCCGATCCCGCGCTGTATGACGCGATTGTGATCACCAATCTGTGTGTGCCGACGGCGTCGGGTGTGCCGCTGCAGTTGCTGCCCAAGGAAATCAACGGCGTGCGCATCATCGGCATCGACGTGCCGGGCTTTGGCGTGCCGACGCACGCTGAAGCGAAGGACGTGCTGGCCGGTGCGATGCTGCGCTATGCGCGCACCGAGGCCGAGCTTGGTCCGGTGGCCGCCCCGCGCGGTGGCGTGAGCGAGAAGCCCACCGTCACGTTGGTGGGTGAGATGTTCCCGGTCGACCCCATTGGCATCGCGATGATGCTCGAGCCGATGGGACTGGCCGCTGGCCCCGTGGTCCCCACGCGCGAGTGGCGCGAGCTCTACGCGGCACTCGACTGCGTGGGCGTGGCCGCGATTCATCCGTTCTACACGGCGTCGTACCGCGAATTCACGGCGGCGGGCCGCCCCATCGTGGGCTCGGCTCCGGTGGGCTACGACGGCACCGAAAGCTGGCTCGAATCCATCGGTCAAATGGCGGGCGTGTCGCGCGATCACATTGACGCCGCCAAGAACAAGTTCTTGCCGATGATCAAGGGCGCGCTAGCCAAGATGCCAATCAAGGGGCGCATCACGATGTCGGGCTACGAAGGCTCGGAGCTGCTGGTGGCGCGACTGCTGGTGGAAAGCGGCGCCGATGTGCGCTACGTGGGCACGGCGTGCCCGCGCACGCCGTACAGCGAAGTCGATCGCGAATGGCTCGCAGCGCGTGGCATTCACGTGCAGTATCGCGCGTCGCTGGAACAGGACCTCGCTGCGTTGCACGAGTTTAAGCCCGACCTCGCGATCGGCACGACGCCGGTGGTACAGAAGGCAAAGGAGCTGTCGATCCCGTCGCTGTACTTCACCAACCTGATCTCGGCGCGACCGCTGATGGGGCCGGCCGGGGCCGGTTCACTGGCGACCGTGGTGAACGCGGCGCTTGGCAACAAGGCGCGCTTCGATACCATGACGGCGTTTTTCGAGGGTGTAGGCACCGGCTTCGCGAGCGGGGTGTGGGAAGACGTACCGCAGGATCATCCCGAGTTCCGTGATCACTACAAGCGCCATCTGGCCAAGCTGGCCAAGGCGCGTAAGGCGCAGGAGATGGTCTGATGCTGGTGCTCGATCATGATCGCGCTGGTGGCTATTGGGGCGCGGTGTACGTGTTCACCGCGATCAAAGGCCTGCAGGTTGTCATCGACGGACCGGTGGGGTGCGAAAACCTTCCGGTCACGTCGGTGCTGCACTACACTGACGCGCTGCCGCCGCACGAGTTGCCGATCGTCGTCACGGGACTCGGCGAAGACGAACTCGGACGCAATGGCACCGAAGGCGCCATGCGCCGCGCGCACAAGACGCTCGACCCCGAACTCCCGGCCGTGGTGGTCACGGGGTCGATCGCCGAAATGATTGGCGGTGGCGTCACGCCCGAAGGCACGAACATCCAGCGCTTCTTGCCGCGCACCATTGATGAAGATCAGTGGCAGGCGGCCGAACGGGCGCTGTACTGGCTGTGGACCGAGTATGGTCTCAAGAAAGGCATCGCGCCGAAGCGTCGCGAGAAGCAGGAAGGCGACAAGCCGCGCGTGAATATCGTGGGCACCATATACGGCTACTTCAATTCGGCCAGCGATCTCGCGGAGATCCGTCGGTTGGTGGAAGGCATCGGCGCCGAAGTGAACATGGTATTCCCGATGGGCAGCCACTTGGAAGAAGTCCCGCGCCTGGTCGATGCCGATGTGAACGTGTGCATGTATCGCGAGTTCGGCCGCATGCTGTGCGAAGCGCTGGAGCGTCCGTATTTGCAGGCGCCGATCGGCCTGCACAGCACGACGAAATTCTTGCGCACCCTGGGCGAGATGCTGGGGCTCGATCCCGAGCCGTTCATCGAGAAAGAAAAGCACACGACGATCAAGCCGTTGTGGGATCTCTGGCGCAGCGTCACGCAGGACTTTTTCGGCACCGCCAGCTTCGCGATCGTGGCCAATGAAACGTACGCCCGCGGTGTGCGCCATTTCCTAGAGACGGAGATGGGGCTGCCGTGTACGTTCGCCTTCTCCCGTCGTCCAGGCGTGAAGCCCGACAATCAGGCCGTACGCGAAGCGATCCGCACCACCCCACCGCTCATGATGTTTGGCAGCTACAACGAGCGTATGTATCTGGCGGAAACCGGCGCGCGATCGATGTATATCCCGGCGTCGTTCCCGGGTGCGATCATCCGACGCCATCTGGGCACGCCGTTCATGGGGTACTCCGGGGCGACGTACTTGATTCAGGAAGTGTGCAACCAACTGTTCGATGCGCTCTTTCATATCCTGCCGTTGGGCACGGACATGGACAAGATCGAAGCCACCCCCGCGCGCATGCACAAGGAACTGCCGTGGGATGACGAGGCCAAGAGCGCGTTTGATGAAATCGTGGAGACGTACCCCATCCTGATCCGCATCAGCGCGGCCAAGCGCCTGCGCGATCTGTCGGAAAAGGACGCCCGCGAATTCGGCGACGACACGGTCACCCGCGACCACGTGCTGGCCTCGCGTCGTGGACTGGCCGGCGCCACGGCGTAATCGCGCGGCCCGTCTCCACCACGCGCAACGCCACCGGATCACGTCTCCGGTGGCGTTGCGCGTTATGGCCCCTCGATCCGGGCCAGCACCTCGTCGGGACGCTCCTCGGGGAGGAGATGGCCGCCCGGCACGTCGACCAGGGTCGCCGTAGGCAGCCTGGCGGCGGCACGCCGCAGCGCGGGCAACGGCACCCATCGATCGCCCCGCCCCGCAAGCAGCGTGAGCGGCGTGCGCAGGGCGGCCGCGTCCCGCATCAAGGCGGGGAGATCCCAGCGGGACATCATGGACAGCGCGGCATGGACGTGGTCAGGCTGCCGACAGAGCCATTCGTAGCGAGCGAATTGGGGCGCCGTGAGGGAGGAGCCCGCGCTCTCGAGCATCAGGCGGACGAGCGGCGTGCGCTGCGCGACCCAGGCACCGCCAGCGGCCACCGCGTCCGACTCCACGACGGCTGCGAGCACCGGTGCGACGAGTCGGACATACCACGCCGGCGGGGCCACCAGCGCCGGACAGACGCCTAGGAGATGCTGAGGCGCGATGTCCCGCTGGAGGGCGAGTTGCATCAACACGGGCATGCCGGCCGAGTGTCCCACGGCGAACCGGGGGGGCGCGTCGAGATGCCGGAGCAGCGCGGCCACCGCCGTGGCCATCTCCGCCAAGCCGAACGGCAGCGGCGCGCCGGCGGCGCGGTCGGCGGCCTGCGTAAATCCGTGCCCCGGAAGATCGATGGCGACCACACGGTACCGGCGTGCCAACGAGGCGGTACACGCCGCCCAAGAGTGGGTGGATCCGCCGGTGCCATGGAGCAGGAGGACGGTCGGCCCGTCCCCTTGTTGCTGCACGTGCCAGCGGACGGCACCGACCGTGTGAAACGACGAGTAGCCTCGATCCGGCCACGCGTCCGGCAGGCGATCGAGAGGAGAGGAGGCCGAATTCGTTGTCATGGGAGGCAATTACGGAGACGCGTCAGAAAAAATCGCGGATTGGTGTAAATTTTCCTTGACGCTGCGTAGTGTCAGGCACAGTTTACACCCGTCTTTAAGAGGTTCATGCCGTCTCCCACCCGGGGGACGACTCCCCAGCCGCGCGGGACGAGCGCGGCAGCTCGAAAAAACTCGGAGGATTCGATGTCGATGTTCGAGAAGAGTGGCGGAATGACGGAAGAAGAAGCGATTCGCTTCAATAAGTACTGGATCGCGGGCACGGGCACATTCGTGATGGGCGCCGTGATGGCGCACCTGTTGGCGTGGTCGTGGCGTCCCTGGTTCTAAGCTTCGCCGGACCTTCCCTCTCAACAGCGTATTAGGAGACCAACAATATGTATCGCATTTGGATCGGGCTGGATCCACACCTGATTATGGGCGGCATCGGCGCGTTCATCGCGGGTTCGGTGTTGTTCATTCATCTGTTTGCGTTTAACCAGCTGAATTGGCCCTCGACATTGAAGGCCACTTACGCGAATACGGCCGCACCTGCCGCCACCCGTTAAGGAGTCGTCATGCATCGTCTTTGGTTGATGTATGACCCGCGTCGAGTGATGGTTGCCCTCGCCGGCTTTGTAGGCGCACTCGCGTTCGTCATTCATTTTATTCTGCTCAGTTCGCAGCGTTACTCGTGGATTGAGAACGGGACGCTGTCCGCCGTGCAGGCACCCGTTGGAGCTTCGTCTCCGGCGATGGCGGCAGAAATGTCGCCGCTCCCGCCCGGCCGGTAATACCTCGCGCGTCTACGCCGGAGTGGCGATTCGCACGTGTCAGTGCGAAGCCATCTCCGGCCGACGCCAGTCTTAGCCCTCGACGCTCGCTTGGAGAAATCGCCCATGGCGATGCTCAGTTTTGAGAAGAAGTACCGGGTACGCGGTGGAACGCTGATCGGCGGAGATCTCTTCGATTTCTGGTTCGGTCCGTTTTACGTAGGGTTTTTCGGCGTCTCGGCCATCTTCTTTATCGTCCTTGGCACGGTGCTTTGTGTCTGGGGCGCAGCCATGGGTCCGACGTGGAACCTTTGGCAGATCTCTATAGCGCCGCCTGACCTGAAGTATGGTCTGGGCTTCGCTCCGCTCCGCGAAGGCGGACTCTGGCAGATCATTACGATGTGCGCGGTCGGCGCGTTCGGCAGCTGGGCGCTTCGTCAGGCCGAGATCAGCCGAAAGCTCGGCATGGGCATGCACATCCCCTTTGCGTTCGGCGCGGCCATCGTCGCGTACGTGACCTTGGTGGTGATTCGGCCGGTGCTGCTCGGCGCCTGGGGACACGGCTTCCCGTACGGCATCTTCTCCCATCTCGACTGGGTGTCGAACGTCGGGTATCAGTACCTGCACTTCCACTACAATCCGGCGCACATGATCGCCGTGACGTTCTTCTTCACGAACTGCCTCGCCTTGGCGATGCACGGGTCACTGATTCTGTCGGTGACGAATCCGAAGAAAGGAACGCCGGTTGGCACGAGCGAAACGGAAAATGTCTTCTTCCGCGATCTTCTTGGGTACTCGATCGGCGCGATCGGTATTCACCGTCTCGGTCTGTTTTTGGCCATGGGCGCGGCGATTTGGAGCGCGATCTGTATTGTGATCTCAGGCCCCTTCTGGTCGTCGGGGTGGCCGGAGTGGTGGGGCTGGTGGCTTAATCTTCCGATTTGGCGCTGAGGAGAATCGACCTGATGCTTGAGTACCAGAATCTCTTCACGCGCGTCCAAGTTCGTACCGTTCCCGAGGCGGGTATCCCGATCGAGGATTCGCCGGGCGGACGCGCGGGCACAGGGGCCTTCTCGTATCTCGCCGGTAAGTTCGGCGATGCGCAGATCGGCCCGATCTATCTTGGCACCGCGGGCACGTTCTCCCTGCTCTTCGGCTTCCTCGCCTTCGAGATCATCGGCCTGAACATGTGGGCCTCCGTGGGCTGGGATCCGGTCGAATTCATTCGACAGCTGCCGTGGCTGGCCCTTGAACCGCCGCCACCACAGTACGGGCTGCACCTTCCGCCGCTACAGCAAGGCGGCTGGTATCTGATGGCCGGTTTCTTCCTCACGGTCAGCATTCTGCTCTGGTGGCTGCGCGTGTACCGTCGGGCCGCGGCGTTGAACATGGGCACGCATCTGCCGTGGGCGTTCGCCTCGGCGATCTTCCTGTACTCCGCGTTCTTCTTCCAGCCGCTGTTGGTTGGCAGCTGGAGTGAGATGGTGCCCTTCGGCATCTTCCCGCACCTCGACTGGACATCGGCTTTTTCGATTCGCTACGGGAACCTGTACTACAATCCGTTCCACGCGCTTTCGATCGTCTTCTTGTACGGCAGCGCGGTGCTCTTCGCCATGCACGGCGCGACCATCCTGGCGGTGGCCCGTCTCGGCGGTGAACGCGAGATCGAGCAGATCACCGATCGTGGTACGGCCGCCGAGCGCTCTATGCTGTTCTGGCGCTGGACGATGGGTTTCAACGCGACGATGGAGTCGATCCATCGGTGGTCCTGGTGGTTCGCTGTGCTCACCACGTTTACCGGCGGTATCGGGATCCTGCTCACGGGCACCGTGGTGGACAACTGGTATCTCTGGGGTGTCAAACACGGTCTGGTATCGCCCTATCCGGCGCAGAACACCCTCACGGCCGAACAGCAGGACCTGCTGCGTGGCCGGTATCAGGGAACCGCACCGGACTCGTTCCCCACGTACGTGGCGCCGCAACCCGCGATGATGCTCGACTCGACGGCCCTGATGACGCCAGCGGATTCCCTGCCGGCGGATTCGGCCCGAGTTGACTCCCTCGCGACGCCGGCAGCAGCCGGTCCTGCTGCCGCGAAGTCGCCCGCCACTCCGGCTGGAGGAAAGTCACCGTGAGTTTCCTGACACCCACGTGCCGCCGCCTCGTCGCGGCGGCCATCCCCTTGGCGATGCTGTCGCTGGGGGCGTGCGGCGATGCCCAAACAGACTCGGTTCAGGTCGGGTACCGCGGAACGGCCATGGAGCAGAATTACGACCATGGCGATCTGAAGGCGAAGTTTGCGCAGGTCAAGATCCCCACGCCGCTCCCCCCGGCGGGCGAGTCGCCGCCGGGCCCGCTCCCGTGGCAGAACGTGCAGGTACTCAACGACATCTCGGTTGGCGAATTCAACCGCACGATGGTGGCGATGAGCACCTGGGTGGCCGGCACCGGCAACTGCGCCTACTGCCACAACATCGCCAATCTCGCGTCCGACACGCTGCCGAACGGCAAGCCGCTGTACACGAAGCTCGTGGCCCGTCGCATGCTGCAGATGACCCGCCAGATCAACGGCCAGTATTCGCAGCACGTGAAGAACACCGGCGTCACCTGCTACACCTGTCACATGGGCAAGCCGCTGCCGAACGGCCTCTGGTTCTACTCGAGCCAGACCGACTACCTCCGTCACTATCTCGATCGAGACGGGGCGCGGGTCGTCACGCAGCAGGTGACGCCGACGAACATGAACAGAAGCTCGGTGAAGCAGACGGAGTGGACGTACGCGCTGATGATGTCCCAATCCCGTTCGTTGGGCGTGAACTGCACCTACTGCCACAACAGCCGTCAGTTCGCCAGCTGGAAGGAAGCGCCGCCGGCTCGCGTCACCGCGTATCATGGCATCCTCATGCTTCGCGACGTGAATCAGAACTACCTGTCACCGCTGCAGCCGGTGTACCCGGCCGTGCGGTTGGGCGCACAGGGTGATGCCCCGAAGGCCCAGTGTGTGACCTGTCACAACGGCGCGTACAAGCCGTTGTACGGCGCGCAGATGGTAAAGGACTACCCGGCGCTCTGGGGTCGGGCGGATTGGAACGGCGTGCCCTTCCAAGGGTTGGGAATGCCGGCCGACACAGCGACCGCGGCGACGGACAGCACGGCGAAGCTCGCAACGCCGGCGCTACCGCTGGTGAAGGCAAGCAGCAGTGCGGCCCCGGCCACTGGAGCCGCATCGGTAGGGACTGGCAACATGAATCGGCCGTAGCGTCGCGGCGACTGGACCTGCGCATCGGGCTCTTGCCCACCGCGCAACCCACCCCGCAATGCCCACTCGGCATTGCGGGGTTTCGCATTCCCCCCGGACCATTCGGCCATTCGCGACCGCCGGTGCGAAACCGAAGCACGCGCCAGCGCGTTGATCGTGCGACCGCCCGAGTACCGGACTTCCCGCCTCTCGCCCTCTTATCACGACACCGATGTCTACACGTCGCCTTCCCGTTTACATCCTCGCCGACGTCTCCGGATCAATGCAGGGGACTCCCATCGAGTCGGTGAAGTCTGGCATTCGACAGTTGCATCGCGATTTGTTGGGCGATCCGCAGTCCATTGAAAGCGCCTATCTGTCGGTGCTCACCTTCAGCAACGACGCACAACAGCTCGTTCCGCTCACCGAAGTGGCGATGTTCAATCCGCCGGAACTCTCGGCCAGCGGGACGACCAACTTCGGCGCCGGGTTGCGCCTCCTGCTGGACTCCTTCGAGCGTGAGTTGGTGCGCACGACGGCCGAGCAGAAAGGCGACTGGAGACCACTCGTGTTTATTCTCTCGGACGGAGCCCCCACGGACGCCGAGTGGCCGATATACGCGCAACAGCTCCGGGAACGTCGGCCGGCCAACATCATTGCGGTGGCCTGCGGTGATCAAGCCGATGTCGAGGCGCTCAAGCAGGTCACCGAAATCGTGATCAAGATGCAAGACATGTCGCCGGATGCGTTCAAGGCGTTCTTTCGCTTTGTGTCGGCGTCCATCAAGCAAACCAGCGCAAAGGTCGGCGCCGTGGCAGATGGCGGCGGCATCACCCTGCCGCCGCCGCCGCCCGGCATCACGATCGTCCCGTGAGCGACGATCCAGTCGGATCACCGGAGAGCGTCGCGGCGCCAGCGCTTCCGCCGCGACCCGTGTGGACGGCGGTCACACCGTCCGTCCCGTGGTGTCCCGACGAGTGGCGTGAGCATCTCGAGGCGATTGCCCCTGGCATCACCCTCGAGCACGGAGCACCACCGCACGAAGAATCCATAGGAACGCATGCGGTACACAACGGCTGGGACGTGTTGCTGGCGTCGCGCCGTGGCCGTTTACACGCGCATCGCGGCGAGCATCGGGAGGATGCGGGCACCGTGCTCCCCTGTGAGCACGGCTGGTGCGCCGCCGTGGCCGACGGGGCGGGGTCCGCGCCCTACAGCCGACTCGGAGCCGCGATCGCCGTACACGCCGTCACGCGCGCGCTCAGAGAGCTGCTGCAGGCCCCGCCACGCGCCGCTGACGTGTTGCCGGCAACCGCCCTGCACACCGCGCTCCTGACCGCCGCCAGCAACGTGCAGCAAGCAATGCAGGCGTTTGCCGACCGCACGGGATGTGCTCCCCGGGCGTTGCGCACCACCCTGTTGGTGGCCGCGCTGCATCATGACGCCATCGGTCTCCTCCAAGTCGGCGATGGCGGCATCATCTGGCTGCACGACGACGGTCGCACGAGTCAACCGATGCAGGGCGACGCGGGTGAGTTTTCCGGCGAAGTCGCCCATTTCTTGCCGGACGCCGGCGCGTTGGCGCGACTGCAGCAGTCGGTGTTGGTGCAGCCGGCGGCCGGATGCGCCGCGGTGCTGCTGGCGAGTGATGGCGTGGAGGATCCCTGGTATCCGCTGCCGCGCCATGCGGCGGCGCTGTATCAGCAGTTGCAGCACGGGGTATCGTCCGAGCACGCGACCGCCGCGGGCGTGTCGCCCGCACACACCACGACGGTGCTGAACGCGCCGGATCCGGTGCGCGCGTTGGTCGAGTGGCTGTCATTCGAGAAGCGTGGCGAGAATGATGATCGGACGCTGTGCGTGGCCCGCAGAGTGGGGAGTGTATGGGCGCCGTCAGCTGCCGCCTGACCGACGGGCGCGTTCTCCAGTTGGAGGATGAGCCGGTTGGCACCGGCGCCGAGAAGCGCGTCTTCCTCACGAAAGACCGGCGCTTCGCCGTAGGCTTCTACTACGGCAGCCTGCGCGATCGACGCGAACGCGTGGAGCGCCTCACGCGCATCCTGACCACCTACAATCCCACGCTGGCCGCGAACGGTGCCTACTGGGCGCCGTACTTCTGCTGGCCCGTGGGCATGGTCGATGGGGCACAGAGCATATCGCGCGACTTCGCCACGCGTCACCAACTCGTCTGGCCCGCCATCGGCGTTGTCACACCAACCTATCGCCAGAACTTCTACTTCACGGATCGGTTTGGTCAGACACAGGAGAAGGAGGTGCGCTGGTTTACGGGCGGCAAGGCATCCAAGTTCGTACCGCAAGCTGAGAGTGGCTCGCTGTTAACCCGTCTGCAGATCGCCGTGCGTCTCACGCGGGCGGTGCGCCGGCTGCACATGGCGGGACTCGCGCATGCAGATCTGTCGAACAAGAACGTGCTCGTCGATCCGAAGGGTGGCGAGGCGTGCATCATCGACATCGACTCGCTGGTCGTCCCGGGGATCGCGCCCCCGTCTGTGCTGGGGACGCCAGGCTACATCGCCCCAGAGGTGCTGGCGAACAAGGCACAACCCTCGATCGCGACGGACAAACACGCCCTCGCCGTGCTGCTGTATGAGCTGCTGCTGCAGCGTCATCCGTTGCAAGGTAAGCGCGTAAACAGTACGCGCTCCGCCGAAGAGGACGAGCAACTCTCGATGGGCGCGAAGGCGCTCTTCGTGGAGCACCCCACGGATCGGCGCAACCCCTCCGTGAAGGCGATCGAGGTGGCCTGCACCCGACTCGGGCCGGCGTTGACCCACTGCTTCACGCAGACCTTCGTGCACGGGCTCCATGCCCCGTCGCAGCGTGCCGATGCCGCCGAATGGGAAGTCGCGCTGTACAAGACCATGCGTCATCTCTTTCCGATGTCCTCTGGCAAGTGGACGATTCTCGGGAAAGGGTTACCGATGACGAGCTTGCGCGGCGACGAACGAACCGCCACACCGGTGCTCACTGCCGAGCTCCATCAGGATACCGGGGACAAAGTCATCTCCGAGCAGGACAGCCTCGTGCTGTGGCATCATCTCACGTTGCACGACTGGCATCTGCTGGTTGGCGCGTTGCCTGACGAACGCGCAGATCGCGCGGCGCGCGGCTACGTGGCGCAGCATCAAGGCAAGTGGTGGCTCGTGAATACCAGCGACGTGCCATGGTACATCCTGGACGGCGACACCGACGTGCTGGTTGGTCGGAATGCGCCCGTGGAATGCATCGTGGGTCGCCGAGTTCGGATTGGCAACGCGAGGCCCGCCCGCGTCCTCCGTTTCGACGCCCTGCGCTGAGCCTGACGGTGTCCGCGTCGACTGATGCCTTTGCGCGTGTGGCGACCTCGCTCGCGGATGCGTGGCGACGCGACGCGTCCCTGTTCGACACGTCGCCGATGCGTGTCGTCAACGAGCTGTTGGATGCGTGCGGGAGCGACCACCGCTCGCTCGTGAATCTGTTGCTCTCCGTGGACGCCACGTTTCGCGCACGAGTTACCCTCGGATCGCCGAACGACGCGTGGGAGATGCGGCGCGCGCCGCTGGTGCACCATCTCGTCGCCACGCGATACCTGCAACCCGACGTGGCACGATGGGTCGTGGACGCGTGGGGGGCGGCGTTGGGCGTTGGGCCGGCGACTGTGCCGCGTCCTGCCCTCTCGCACGATCTCGAGCCTATGAGCGTCTCGCGCCGCGCCACGTCGTGGGGAGCCGCATCGACGCACGGCCACGCGACGGTATTGCCGACGCCACCATCCGCCACCGTTCGTCGCACCACAGCGACGATGGCAACGACTCGAGCGAGTGGACAGGCCGTAGCGACGACACAGCCTCCGGGGCACATGGCCACGGCGACCGCTCGGGCCGCACCGCGCTGGCGCAGCATGGGTATGGGCGTCAGCCCCCAACAGGCCGCGCAGGCACAGCGAACCGAGCGCATCTGGTTTGGTGTCATGGCCGCCACAGGCCTCATGGTCTTCGTGGTGGGCGCGATCGGCATTGCCAATCGGAAGTCGGCGGCGACGGCGGCCGCCGCGATCCTGCCGGCCGTGACGCCCGCCGTGCGCGCTATCGATGGGCAGTCTATGCCCCCACGGCCTCCGGCCGATCCCCTGACGCCGCCGGTCGTTTCCGCGGACGCCGACCGGAGATCGGACGGCTCGTTGTCTGCGGTGGCGACCGGGCTCGGCGGCGCGTACCGCGTGCACCAGCGAGTACGCGTGGTAGACGGGAGTGCGAGCTGCTCAAGCATGGCGGCTGTCTTGGCGCCGGGACGCACCAGTATTGAGCGCATCGAGCACCAGCCTGGATCGCGCGACTTCGCGCTGGCCACTCGCTCTGTGAACGGAACGGTCGACGCGAACGGCGCGTTCGAGATCGGTCCGGCCGTTGGCACCGCGGACGGGATCCGATGGCAGTTTTCCATGCGCGGACGATTTACCGCATCCGGCTTCGTCGCCGAAACCCAAACGAAAACCAGCGCCATCATCCGGTGGGGTCGAACACAGCAATGCATAACGCTCGCCGATCTCGTCGCCGTGCGCATCACGCGATGACGGTGAGGGGCGCGCGCGGGTGCGGAACCGGGCGGGAAGCGCAGCACCCATGAGCCTCGATTCCCGAGCGCTGGTCCAGCGCGCGCTCTGTCGCGTGGTTGCCGAGCACCCTCCCGAGTGGGAGGAGGCAGCGCTGGTGCGTTTTCGCAATCGGTTGCTCGACGAAACGGGTAGTGCGGCTCGTCCATTGGCGGAGCTCCTGCTGGAAGCGATCCGACGCGGATTACCGCTACGCCTACCCGCGTCGCCGGTGGACCGCGTCGAGTGGGACACGATGGCGTCGTCGTTCGCAATGCAGTGGTCGGCGGAACGCTTTGTTGCCACCGATATGGCACGCTGGGCGATCGATTCGTGGGGCACAGCATTCCGCCTCATCGAAGACGTGGCGCGCGCCGCAGCGCCCCCGCGGCTGGCGCCGCCAGCTGCGTTCTCGCCGTCTAGCCAGGCCACGGTACGTCCGACGCCGGTGGCGCCCTCAGCGGCGCCACCGCGCGCCAGCACAGGCCCTCGGCCAGCCGTCGCGCGCGGACCCGTCATGCGTGTGCCGGCCGGTGCGTCACCAAACACCGTGAGCCGGAATGCCACGGCCGGCGCTCGCGGCCGTGGCGTCTACGTCGCGCCTCGTCGCTACCGCACGCAGGCCCTCTCGGTCTCGCCGGCATGGAGTCGCAGGGCGCGCCTCGCGATGGCGGCTGGGCTGGTGCTATATCTGCTGGGAACAGCTCGCGTCGTGTGGTCCATTCAATCGCGGCAGCGCCCGGCAACGACGGCGGGGAGCGTGACCAACGCGTCGGTCGCGGCGGTTGGGCTCTCCGCCGCGCCGACCCGTTCCAGCAGCAGGGTTGGGGTCCCCTCGCTCACGCTCAACGCGTTACCACGAACCGACCTCGACTCAAGCCGTCTCGTGCTTGTGGAACCGGTGCGCCGGGCTACGGGCAGTGCCCGTCCACTCGCGCCATCGGCTCGGGCGTCCGCGAGCCGTCCCGACCTTCGCTTCGACGAGGTCCACCTGATCGACGGCTCGCGTATGCAAGGACGCGTCGACATTGTGCGCGCGGGTGCCGTCGTGTTCCTCGACATGCGAACCGGGCTTCGCCACGAGCTCCGCAAGGAAGCGATTGATCACATCGTGACGGAATTCGGCACGACGGTGCAGTTCCGGCCCAGCGCAACCGGCGCGTCGGGGTCGGCCGCGACACCCGCCTCAGGCACACGTGCACCGCGCATTGGGGTGGCCCAAACGCTGCGCGCTCGCGGCGTGAGTGGTCGATACCTCATTCGCTATGGCGGCGCCGTGGCGACGGGTTCGGCCACCTGTCAGGAGATTTGGTCGAAGACGCCGCAGACATCGGACTGGGCGACGGTGCGCCATGTGCCGGGCGCCGACACGTTGACGATCGCCTTCGAGGCCGGCGACCGCTTCCCCACGGTCATTGACCAGGATGGTGCGTTCGCGTCGTCACCACGCATCATGCCCGATCAAGCGCGCACCAGCACGGCCCTCACCACGCGGCTGAGTGGACGGTTCGGGGCTGATGGAACAATGGCGTTGACCGTCAACATTCTGCTCTTTCGGCGACTGCGCGCCGCCGCCGCCGACGTATCTTGCGCGATCGAAGTGAAGGGCACGGGGCTCTTGAGTACCCCGTAAGGCGTGGTGTCCTCGACCTGGACCGTGCCGACGGCCGCCTTTCTCCCAAGCGGATCGATGTGCGCCTCAGCGGAAAACGAAACGAAGGCGCGGGATCATCGCCCGCGACGTGACCCTCATGAAGACGCTGCGCGCATCTACGCTCTTGATTTCGCCGCGCGCGCGCGCGAAGATGCAGTTCATGCGATACTCTTTTTACAACCGACTGCGCGCGGTGGCATCGCGCGCCTGGCCCGAAACGCACCGCCGCTCGTGCCTTTGGGCAGGGGGACTGGTATTCGGGCTCGCTGGCTGTGGTGTCACGCTCGCGGGTAAGATCGATCAGGCGATGGGTGGGTGTATCGGTTACCGCAACGCCGACTTCGTGGGCGGGCGCGGCGCAACGACGCTCGACCGGCCGCTCCCTGAGGCGC
>Ga0049082_10000181_pt1 | contig 15974 bp, 15 predicted proteins | sample GreLakmeHU45MSRF_FD_66718 | JGI IMG/M metagenome (GOLD analysis project Ga0049082, IMG submission 66718) | Freshwater lentic microbial communities from great Laurentian Lakes, MI, USA - Great Lakes metaG HU45MSRF | ecosystem: Environmental > Aquatic > Freshwater > Lake | place: Great Lakes... | reverse complement strand
GCAAATTTAGCTTAGATTTGAATCGCTTCACGGCAAATGAATTGCCGTATACGCGATGGGTTTTTTTTATAGATTTTACCTTCGAGTTCATCTTCGAGTGATAGTTTTTTATTGGAAATAGTTTAATTAAAATAAATGAACTAAATTTAATTTTAAGATAAAATAGTTAAACCCCAGTTGAGCCAAATCCACCTTTGCCTCGCAAGGTTTCGTCTAAATCATTAACCTCGACAATTTCAGCTTGTTCATATTTGCTGATAACCATTTGTGCAATTCTCATGCCTTTACTTACAATAAAATCATCCTTGCCGTGATTAATAAGAATAACGCAAATTTCTCCGCGATAATCGCAATCTATGGTTCCAGGGGTGTTTAAAACAGTGATCCCATTTTTTAATGCAAGACCAGATCTCGGGCGGATTTGGGCTTCGTAACCTTTTTCTAAAGCAATTGCAATGCCGGTTTTTATTAATTTGCTTTCATGTGGTTTGATAATGATATCTTCATTTATTCCAGCGAGTAAATCCATACCAGCACTACCCGAAGTTTCGTATTTTGGAAGAGCTAGGCCTTGTGAATTATCTAATTTTTTTATTTTTAGAATTGTCATTTTGCTTTGATTATATTGTTAAAAAAGTCTTTGGATAAAATTATTTACTTTAAAATTTTATTAGATTTTAAATTTTAAAGTTATTAAATTGGATTTTAAAGATAAAAAAAGAGAATTTTTTTATTCAAAATAAAAATAATTTTATTAAAATTAATTAAGAATTAATGGCAGATAATAATTTTAAACAACAAAATAATCTAGGGCAAGATAATCTAGGGCAAAATCAAATTTCGAGCGAAGAAAATAAAAATATTACTCAAGAAGTTAAAGACGAAGCTCGCCGTAAATTACTTAAAAATACCGCCTATGCAACTGCCGGTATTGGCTTGGCGTGCGCAATTTTACCTTTTATTGACAGTATGAATCCTTCTAAGGATGTACAGGCTTTAGCTTCAATCGATGTTGATATTTCTAATATAAAAGTTGGTGAAGAAAAAAAAGTGATGTGGCGTGGAAAGCCAATTTTCGTTAAAAGAAGAACCCCTCAAGAGATTAGTGATGCACAAAAAGTTGAGTTAGCGGAATTAAAAGATCCTCAAGCCGATTCAGATCGCGTTAAAAAAGGCAAAGAAGAATGGTTAATTACAATTGGAATTTGCACGCATTTGGGTTGCGTTCCAATTGGAGGGCAGGGAGATTACAAGGGCTGGTTTTGTCCATGTCACGGCTCGCAATATGATACTTCTGCAAGAATTCGAAAAGGTCCGGCACCAAAAAATTTAGAAATTCCGCCTTATGAATTCATTAATGATAAAACAATAAAAATTGGATAAAATGTCACAAAATTCCCCCTATGACCATGATGATAAAAAGCTTACGCCAAAGCAAGAAATCGAGCTATTTCACTCTATTGAAAATGATGTCGATACATCGATTACCCAAACTTCAAAATTAGCTGGATGGATTAATGATCGTTTACCAATAATTGCCTCGCTTGAAAATACTTTAAAAAAACATCCTTATCCAAAAAATCTTAGCTATTGGTGGAATTTCGGTTCGATTGCTGGAATTGCTTTGGTTATTCAGATTTTATCGGGATTGTTTTTGGCGATGCATTATGTTCCAAATACTCAGCACGCTTTTGATTCGGTTGAACATATCATGCGCGATGTTAATTATGGCTGGTTGATTCGTTATATTCATGCGGTTGGTGCGTCAATGTTCTTTGTTGCACTCTACGCTCATATTATTCGCGGACTTTATTACGGATCATATAAAGCGCCTCGTGAGATTTTATGGTGGATTGGTATAATCATTTTTCTACTTACAATGGCAACGGCTTTCATGGGCTATGTTTTACCTTGGGGACAAATGAGTTTTTGGGGAGCGACTGTTATTACAAATTTATTTTCGGCAATACCGGTTATTGGTAAATCAATTGTTGAATGGTTATGGGGCGGGTATTCAGTTGATAACCCAACCTTAAATCGTTTTTTTGTTTTGCACTTTCTTATGCCATTTTTGATTGTAGGGGTTGTATTATTGCATCTTCTTGCTTTAAATACAGCTGGGTCCAACAATCCCACAGGAGTGCCAATCAAAACTAAAAAAGACGCAATTCCATTTCATCCATATTTCACAATTAAGGATCTTGTTGGGTTTGCGGTTTTCTTTTTAATTTTTGGTTATTTTTTATTTTTCTATCCAAACGCTCTAGGCCACCCCGATAATTATATCCCAGCTAATCCACTTGTAACGCCAACTCACATCGTTCCTGAATGGTATTTTTTACCATTTTATGCAATTTTGCGTGCAGTTCCTGACAAGTTAGGTGGCGTGTTAATGATGTTTGGAGCGATTATTTTATTATTTTTCCTACCATTTCTTGATCGCTCTGAAGTTAGATCGGGAGCCTATCGTCCATTATTTAAAAAATTCTTTTATGTTTTTGTAATAAATTTTATTTTTTTAGGATGGTTGGGAAAATCTCCAGCAGAGGGTTGGTACATATGGGCTTCTAGACTTACAACTTTTTATTATTACGCATATTTTTTATTAATTCTCCCATTCTTACCGAGGTTTGAAAAAGTTTTGCAATTGCCAAAATCAGTTGATGAGCACTATCAAGAGTCTCATAAAAAACATTAATTTGACAACATAATCTATTCTACTATAAACAAGTAAGAATTAATTTTTTAAAAATATTTAAACAAGAATGAATAAAATTATTTTAATTTGTTTATTATTATTTTCTAATCTTGTATTGGCAAATAATCCTGAAAATAACAATGAACTTGCAACAACGGCTCTTCATCCTAAAAAAATAAAATGGGAATTTGAAGGAATTTTTGGAAGATTTGATCGCGCTTCAATTCAGCGTGGATATCAAGTATATCGCGAAGTTTGTTCAGCATGTCACGCCATGAAGCAAGTTTCTTTTCGAAATCTTGAGCAAATTGGTTTTAGCGAAAAAGAAATTAAGCAAATAGCTAGTGAATATCTGGTCGCTGATGGCCCTAATGATGAAGGCGAAATGTTTGAAAGAGCAGGTTTACCTTCTGATAAATTTGTTTCGCCATATGCTAATGAGCAATCGGCTAGATCAGCAAATGGTGGCGCATATCCACCTGATTTATCCTTGATTATCAAGGCAAGACACGATGGCGCTAATTATGTTTATTCATTGCTAACTGGTTATAAGGAAGCACCAGATGGCTTTAATCTTGTGAGTGGTAAAAATTATAATCAATATTTTGAGGGAAGACAAATCTCAATGCCTCCGCCAATTCTTGAAGATCAGCAAGTTGATTATAAAGATGGAACCTACGCAACTAAGGAACAAATGATTAGTGATGTTGTTAATTTTTTACATTTCTCAGCTGAAATGGAAATGGAGCAACGTAAAAAAATGGGAGTTAGAACAATGCTTTTCCTATTGATTTTATTGGTTATTCTGGTTATGGCTAAAAGAGCCATTTGGCAAAAAGTTAAATAAATTTTATTATGAGTTTTGAATTTACCGAACAAAATAAAAAAAAAGTTGCAGAGATTTTGCAAAAATATCCTAATGATCGCAAGAAGTCTGCAGTTATGCCGCTATTGGATCTTGCACAACGTCAAAATTATAATTGGCTTTCTAAAAATGCCATTGAACATGTTGCTAATTTACTTGCAATGCCAGAAATTAAAGTTTATGAAATTGCTAGTTTTTATACGATGTATAATTTAAAACCAGTCGGAAAATATCTTCTGCAATTCTGCAAAACCACACCTTGCATGCTCAGAGGAATTGATCAAATAATCAAAGATTGTGAAAAGAAACTAGGTATTAAGATGGATGAAACTACAATTGATGGCTTATTTACGTTTAAAGAAGTCGAGTGTCTAGGAGCTTGCGTCAATGCTCCAATTGTGCAAATCAATGATAATTATGCTGAGGATTTAACTTCAGAAAAATTTTTATCAATTATCGAAGATCTAAAATCTGGAAAAGAATTTAAAGTTAATTAAATAAAATTATTTTAAATAACTTTACTTAAGTTTGCATTAATTTTCTGGTAAGTCATTCCTAATCGTGGTGTTTATAGGATATTTATTTTCTTATCTTATTTCTTTTTAGCTCTAGAAACCAAGGACTTATTACCACCAGATTGGCTTTGAAAAATGTGCAGAACCTTCTCGGCAGTTTCAAATGGTACGGCGAAAAAGGAGAAGCTATCCATAACTTTAACGTCATCGATTTGGCGTTGACTGACACCGGTTTCGCGTTCAATATATTCAACTAATTTTCGTGGATCCATATTATCATTTCGGCCTTTAGCGATAAATAATCTTGCCGTTCCTTTACTATCAACATAGCCCCTATTATCTTGATCACCTTGGCGATAATTATTTGAAGGACGATCATCATATGAAGAATCCCTATTTTTTTTATAAGCACCAGCTTCATTAATTTCATTATAACTTTTTATACTTAACTCATCCTTGAAAGCTAATTTTAGTAAAGCCGAAAGAACGGTTGCTGGATCTGGATTCTCATCTAAGATTTCCTTGGCAATATTTTGTAAATTATTAAAATCTCCGCTATTAATAATCTCAGTTAATGAATTTTTTATACGTTGTTTTTTGCTTTCAATTACTTCGGCAACATTAGGAACTTTTTGTTTAGTAATTTTAGCATTAGCAATGCGTTGAATAGAAATTAATTTACGATACTCAGACGGGGTGATTAAAGTAATGGCAATACCGCTTTTACCAGCTCTTCCTGTTCTTCCTATGCGATGAACATAGCTTTCTGGATCTTGTGGTAAAGAATAATTTATAACATGGGTAAGGTTATCAATATCTATTCCTCGCGCTGCAACATCAGTTGCAACTAGAGTAGTGATTTGTTTGCTGCGAAATTTTTGTAAAACTTTCTCTCTTTGTCCTTGCGATAAATCACCATGAATTGCTTCGGCTCTAGATCCTCTATTGTATAGCTTATGAGCGATTTCATCAGCATCAACTTTTGTGCGACAAAAAATCAAACCATAAAAACTTTCTTCAACATCAATTATTCGAAATAATGCTTCGAATTTATCAGATTGCGCAACTTCAAAATAAATTTGTTGAATGTTGCTTGAGCCAATTTTATCGTTAACAACCGCAATAACTTCGTAATCATGCATGTATTTTTTTGCAAGGCGTTCAATATGTGAAGGCATGGTTGCTGAAAATAAAACGGTACGGCGAGTTTTTGGAGAGGTTTGTAAAATCTTTTCAATATCTTCAACAAAGCCCATATTAAGCATTTCATCAGCTTCATCAAGAACCACAAAAGATACTTTACTAATATCTAGAGTTTTACGATCAAGGTGATCAATTATTCTTCCTGGAGTTCCAACAACAATATCAACTCCGCGATTTAAGCGTGAAATTTGGCGTTCAATTGGCTGTCCACCATATACCGCAATGATTGAAACTTTTTGAACTTCAGCAAAAGAACTTAATTCTTCAGTAACTTGAATTGCTAATTCACGAGTTGGAACCAAAATTAAAGCTTGAACTTTTTTCCCTTGGGGGACGATTTTCTCAATAATTGGAATACCGAATGCACCGGTTTTTCCAGTTCCGGTTTGAGCCTTCCCAATTAAATCCTTCTTATTATCAAGTAAAAATGGAATGGCTTTTGCTTGAATGGGTGTTGGCTCTTCAAAGCCCTTTTTTCTAAGGCATTCGATCATTGCATCTGAGAGACCTAAATCACGAAATTTTGTTAAATTTGACATGTATATTGTATTAAATTTTTAAAATATTTTCCAGTATTGTAGCGGTTTGTCTTTTATTGTAAAGTATTAAATTTTTATTTATGTTATTTATTTTTAACAGTAGTAATTTACTTTTATTGTAAATTATCAATTCCTATTGCTTGTTTAATATTATTAAAGCCATCATTAATGAGGAGTTTACTTAGGTCTTTTTTGATCTTTTCAACCAAGCTGAATCCTTGAAATATAAAGGCTGAATAAATTTGCACAAGCGAAGCACCGCAGCGAATTTTTTGATATGCATCCTGCGCATTGAAAATTCCCCCAACTCCAATCAAAGGAATTTTTCCGTTAGTAAATTTATAGAAATTTTTTAATACTTCATTAGACTGATCAAATAGAGGTTTGCCACTAAGTCCACCAATCTCATTAGCATATTGACTTTGTAAATTGAAATTACGATTAATCGTGGTATTGCTAACAATTATTCCGGAAATTTGTGAATCAGCAACAATTTCTGCTATTGACTGTTGTTGTTTAATATCTAAGTCAGGAGCTATTTTAAGAAGGATTGGGGTGTTTTTATTTGTCAAAATTTGCAATTGTTTTTTTTGATTATCAATTGCCGATAAAAATTCTTTCAATTGTTTTTCATTTTGTAAATCACGAAGATTTTTGGTGTTGGGTGAGGATATGTTAATGGTCAAGTAATCGGCATATTGATAAAATTTAGACATGAGCTCAATATAGTCAATTATCGCATTGTCAGTTTCTTTATTTTTACCAATATTAACGCCAAGAATTTTATTAAAATGCGGTTTTGTTTTAAGGAGATTTTGTAAAAAAATTTCTGAACCTAAATTGTTAAATCCTAGACGATTGATTAAGGCTTGATCTTTAGTTAAACGAAAAATTCGTGGTTTTTCATTGCCAGTTTGGGCTTTTGGGGTAACGGTTCCAACTTCAATAAAACCAAATCCAAATTTTTGAATGTTAAGGGCTATTTCACAATTTTTATCGAAACCTGCACTAAGTCCAATTGGGCTAGCAAAATCAAGATCAAATATTTTATTTTGTAAATTATTATAATTTTTTTCGTAGGTTAAAATTGTTGAAAAACGTGGAAAATATTTTAAAAAGTTAATAGCTAGATTATGCGCTGATTCAGGGTCGAGTTGAAAAATAAGTGGACGAAAAATTTTATAAATCATATTAATTATTAATTTCTGATATTAAATATAAAGCAATAATTTTGCTAATTTAATCACGTAATAATTCGTTGATGGAAGTTTTTGAACGAGTTTTTTCGTCAACCTTTTTTACAATAACTGCGCAATAAAGCGAGAGATTTTTATCGTTAATACTGGCAGAAGAAATATTGCCAGGAACTACTACGCTGTATGCGGGAACTCGTCCAAAATATATTTCCCCAGTAGCTCGATCAATAATTTTTGTTGATGCGCCAATATAAACTCCCATTGAAATTACTGCGCCTTTTTCTACTATAACTCCTTCGGCGATTTCACTTCTTGCGCCAATGAAACAATCATCTTCGATGATTACAGGATTTAATTGAAGCGGTTCTAAAACTCCGCCAATTCCAACGCCTCCAGATATGTGGCAGTTTTTGCCAATCTGAGCGCAGGAGCCAATCGTAGCCCATGTATCAACCATTGTCGATTCATCAACATATGCACCAAGATTAACAAAGGAAGGCATTAAAACAACATTTTTAGCGATATAAGATCCGCGACGAACAACACTTCCAGGAAGAGCGCGAAAACCAACTTGACGAAAATCACTTTCCTGCCAATTGTTAAATTTTAATGAAACCTTGTCAAAAAAACTAATAGCATCGCCGTTAATATTTTGCTGTTTACTAAGAAAATTATCATTGAGGCGAAATGATAAAAGTATAGCTTTTTTTAACCATTGATTAACATGCCATTTATCATCAATTTTATTACAAACTCTAGCCTGTCCACTATCAAGAAGATTAATTGCCTCATTTACGGCATCACGGATTTCACCTTTGGTTTGGATATTAATTTGCGCTTTATTTTCAAAGGCATTTTCAATTATATTGGAAATTGTTAGAAATTCATTAATCATAAGTATTTTTATTATAGTATGTTTAAACTATTTTTTTAATTTAAAAAAAAAGAAATTAGTATTTTGTATAACTTTTAGCAAGAGTTAAATTTTTTTGTTGCGCATGAACATTGCCAATCATCTGATAAGCTTTGGACAATATTTGATAAGATCGTTGTGATGGATTTTCTTTCACTAAAGCTTCAAAAATTTCTATAGACTCTTGATAATAGCCGATCTTAAAAGCTAATTTCCCTAAAATAAAGCGAGATAAATTTTTATCTTTAGTATCTTTTAGTAGTTTTTTCATCAAGCTAAATCGTCGCTTATTTGAAAATTTATGGAAATTAAGATCATAGATTTCAGCAAGAAATAATTGTGGATTTTTATGCCATAATTTTTTTATTTTTTTGCTGACGCAAAATCTAAAACCAAGCTTAATCCAAGACTTTAAAAAGTAAGACATGGCTAGGGTAGAATTTTCATCTTTATTTAGTAAAATTTTTGCATTTTTTTGCGCTTTAAAAAATTTATTTTTTTGATAAAAATATTTCATTTCAAATAAGTTTAAAGCATTAATATCATTAGCATCTAAATAGCCATCAAGATCATCGCCGATAATTTTTAAAAGTTCTTTTACATCCTGCCATAATCCGTGTTTTTTACAAATTGGAATTAATTTTTTGGCTATTTCTGAATTATTATCTAACTTGCATAATTGCTTACCCCAAGCGATAATTCTCGTTTCATCATTGTGCTTTAAAGCTAGGTTAAATCTACCCTTAAGGCATAAAATATTGGCATTATTATTACCCACAAATTGCGAAAAATATTTAACAATTTTTTCATTATCTTTTTGATTAAGAGCTATTTTTCCAAGAATAAAATCATTGATTTTTTTATGTTTAATATTTTTCGTAAAGTTTTTTTGATGTAAGTTAATATATTTTTCATCGTTATTTTCTATCGCTAGCAACAGGGAGGCGAGCTCATCAAAACCTTGATGATGTCTGCTAACAATTTTTTCAAGGCTACGAGTATAATTTCTTTTGAAAAAAAATTTTAGCAAGGACGGGAATTTAATTGCTAAAATGCGCGTTAAAAAAGTGGCTAAAAGAATTATAAATACTGTTGATAAAATCGTAATAACAATGATCGTTAGAACATCAGTCTGCATTTCATAGTTAAGCCAGTTTACTATAACCGACCCATTATTATCGGCAAGCCAAGCTAAGGAATAAGTTATTAAAAATAATGCAATAATAAACCAAAAAACTGTAAACATCTAATTTAAACTTTTTAAATAATTTAAAATTTCCAAATCAATCTTTTGCACTTCAAGCGAGGCATTAAGATTTTCTAGGAAATTTTTAAAAACCTCGTTATAGCTCTGATTTAAGCTTAAAATAATTCCCAAAGCTTCTTGATAATTTTCAGCCTTAAGATGATTTTCAATGGTAATAATTTTATCGTCAACGTCACCTGAATTATTAATTAAAGTTCTGCGAATTATAATAATTTTAGCAATTTTTTCATTTATTTTTTTTAACCAACTATTATCCTGAGGAGCTGAATCAGAGATCGCTTTAATTTCTGGAATTAAATTTTTAAAACTAATTTCTAATTTATTTTTAGGATAAAAATTAACCAGATGAGATTTTAAATTAGTAATTTTTGCATGAAGCATTTCATCACTATTGCAGATAATTTCAAGGTTTTGTAATTCGGTATTAAAGTTTTTTTCATTAAATAATTTATCGCGAAAAGATGCGTAATATATAACTATTTTATTATATCTTTCGTAAGTTTTATATTTTAAAAATTCACTTCTTAATTCACGATTTTGTTTGCGCAAATCTTCAATTTGAAGTTGGTTTTTAATTAATAGTTGATAAATAAATCCACTACTTTTTTCTTTTAGACTAGCTATATTGAGATCGCTTAGATCATGATTTTCATCGATATTTTGATTATTGAAATCTTGCGATAAGTCAAAGATATCACTATCGAGATTGCTGAATTTTTCATTATCAACTCTTGCCAAAAGCCTTCTTTTTGATAGATCTTGCCAGTATAAATATAAAAAAATTGATAAAAAAATTAGCGTAAAGAGCGCAACAACTTTTAAAAAAAATAGCTGATTTTTAGGATTTCTTTTTGATGATTCATCCTTATTTAAAAGGGTGTTTTCAAGATTTTTATTTTCTTTTTTTTCTTCACTCATAAAAATTTTTGAGAATTATATTATCGCTAAACTTTTCGATTTTTTTAAATTTAAAATTTTTTTTAGCCAATTCCTCTGCCTTAATGGCAATTTTTTGACTAAAAACAATTAGAGATGAGTTTGCGAAATATTCAAGTAGATTATGGTTTTTGGCTAATAAAAAAAATAACTCCAATGTTTTTTGTGAAAAAATTAAAATTGAATCATAATGAGTGTATTTGATATTTCTTAATAACTCAATTGAAAAACTTTTTTTAGCTATTGTTTTATATGTTAAAATCTCTGCACAATTATAACCAGATTTTTGTAGTGAATTTTGTAAATCAAAGCTAATATTATTACCTCTTAAATAAAGAATTAATCCAGTTTTATCGTGATGTGATTGTTTAATTAATTTAAGCAATTTTGCAACGCAACTTTGTCTTGGATATGATATGTTTTTAAATCCAGCTTCAGAAATTTTTTGAGCAGTTTTTTCCCCAACGGCAAAGATTTTTACATTGTAATCGCAGTTAAATTTTTTAAGTGCGTAAATAGCATTTTGACTGGTAATAACAAAAGCGCCAATATTATTACCGGGATATTTTAATTGATCATCTGGATTAAAAATTTGCTGCACAGAAAAAATTGGTTCAGCAAAAATTTGGCAATTTTTTTGCTCAAGAAATTTGCTTAGAGCGTGAATCTGTTGAACTTGTCGAATAATTAAAATCTTTTTCATTTAAGTGATTGCCAAGTTAAAATTAAGATTTAATCTTATGGGTAAATTTTATTTCACAAAAAATTAATTCTAAAAGCAATGAATATTCACGAATATCAAGCAAAAATTCTTTTGAAAAAATTTGGCGTTGCCGTTCCTGAGGGGCATCCAGCATTTTCGGTTCCAGAAGCTGTTGAAGTTGCCAAGCAACTTGAAGCAAATGGTCACAAAGTTTTTGTTGTAAAGGCCCAAATACATGCAGGCGGAAGAGGAAAGGCTGGTGGCGTAAAGGTCGTTAAATCTATCGATGAAGTTAAAGAGAAATCTGCGCAAATTCTTGGTAAAATATTAATAACCCATCAAACTGGACCTGAGGGTAAGGAAGTTAAGAGGCTTTATGTTGAAGCTGGTTCTAATATCAAGAAAGAATATTATTTATCAGCAGTTGTTGATCGCAAAACAAAAGCAGTTGTTTTTATGGCTTCAACTGAAGGTGGTGTTGAAATTGAAGAAGTTGCAAAACATTCTCCTGAAAAAATTATCAGCGTAAAAATTGATCCTGCGACTGGAATTCAATCATGTCATGCACGTAAACTTGGCTTTGCACTAGGTTTTAAAGGCGAGATTTTAAAAAAATTCTCTAATCTTGTTATTTGCCTCTATAAAGCTTTTATTGAAACTGACGCATCGCAAATTGAGATTAATCCGCTAGTTGAAACTAATGAAGGTGATATTATCGCTCTTGATGCAAAAATAAATTTTGATGATAATGCGATACATCGTAATGATGAAATTAAAACACTTCGTGACCTTGATGAGGAAGAGCCTCTTGAAATTGAAGCTTCGAAATACGAACTCAGCTACATAAAAATGGACGGTCAAATTGGTTGTATGGTTAATGGTGCAGGTCTTGCAATGGCAACAATGGATATCATAAAACTTTTCGGATCTTCACCTGCCAACTTTTTAGACGTCGGGGGAGGGGCAACTCGTGAAAAAGTTACTGCAGCTTTTAAAATCATTTTATCAGACATTAATGTCAAGGGTATTTTAGTTAATATTTTTGGTGGAATTATGCGTTGCGATATAATTGCTAACGGTATTATTGAAGCAGCCAAAGAGGTTAACCTTAGTGTGCCATTGGTTGTTAGATTGGAAGGAACGAATGTTGATTTAGGAAAAGAAATTCTTGCTAAATCTGGATTAGCGATAATTCCTGCAAATGATTTGGCTGATGCCGCTCAAAAAATCGTTAAAGCAGTAAAAGAAGCTTCGGCTTAAATAGGCTTAAGAATATGATTTAACTGGGTAAAGCCAGTATAAAATTTATTAATTTTTAACAATTTTCTAAAAATATTTGAAATTATTTATTAATATAATTTTAAAGAATATTTTAGAATTGTTTTAGATTATATGAAAAATTGTAAATTAATTTTAATTAAAAATTTAACATGTCAGTTTTAGTTAACAAAAATACCAAAGTTATCTGTCAAGGTTTTACTGGGTCGCAAGGCACTTTTCACTCTCAGCAAGCTATTGATTATGGTACGCTAATGGTTGGAGGAGTTACTCCTAATAAAGGCGGCACATTGCATCTCAACCTACCGGTTTTTGATACAGTTGACGAAGCTAAGCAAAAAACTAATTGTAATGCTTCAGTAATTTACGTTCCTCCTGCTTTTGCTGCTGACGCAATTATCGAGGCAATTGAAGCTGAAATTGAGCTTATTGTTTGCATCACTGAAGGAATTCCTGTGCTTGATATGGTTAAAGTTAAAAAAGCTTTAAGCGGATCAAATTCACGATTAATTGGTCCAAATTGCCCAGGAGTAATTACCCCAGGTGAGTGTAAAATTGGAATCATGCCCGGACATATTCATAAGGCTGGAAAAATTGGCATTGTTTCTCGTTCAGGAACTTTAACTTACGAGGCTGTTCATCAAACTACTAAAGTTGGACTTGGTCAAAGTACTTGTATTGGTATTGGTGGTGATCCAGTAAATGGCACAAATTTTATTGATTGTCTAGATATGTTTTTATCTGATCCGCAGACGCAGGCCATGATCATGATCGGCGAAATTGGCGGTACTGACGAAGAAGACGCTGCAGAATTTCTTCGTTTAGAAGCTAGAAAAGGACGTAAGAAACCTACTGTAGGATTTATTGCCGGAAGAACTGCACCTGAAGGTCGTAGAATGGGTCACGCTGGGGCAATTATTTCTGGCGGAAAAGGTGGAGCGGAAAGTAAAATTGAAGCAATGCAATCAGCGGGAATTGAAGTTTCTGAGAGTCCAGCCCTTTTAGGTGAAACTATGCTCAAAATCCTAAAAAATAATAATTAATGAAAAATATTAATTTAATTATTTTTAAACAAAATTTAATAACAAACAACCAATCCCACTAATAAATAATAGGAAAATTATGATTAATAATGATCGCAAAAAAGCTTTAGAAGCGGCATTGTCGCAAATAGATAAACAATTCGGCAAAGGTTCGGCCATGAAATATGGCGATCGCCCATCTATGGATATCGAAGTTGTTTCAAGTGGTTCTTTAGCTCTTGATATCGCCCTGGGCGTCGGTGGATATCCTCGCGGAAGAGTAATTGAAATTTATGGACCAGAAAGTTCTGGTAAAACAACTTTAACGCTTCATGCAATTGCTGAAGCTCAAAAGGCCGGATTATCATGCGCTTTTATTGATGCTGAACATGCCTTTGATCCAGCATATGCTAAAAACCTAAAAATTAATCTTGACGATTTAATCATTTCACAGCCTGATAATGGTGAAGCTGCTTTGGAAATCGCTGATACCTTAGTTCGTTCTGGCGCGGTTGATATAATAGTTATTGACTCGGTTGCAGCATTGGTTCCGCAAGTTGAACTTGAAGGCGGAATGGCTGATAATCAAATGGGTCTTCAAGCTAGGTTGATGAGTAAAGCATTAAGAAAACTTACCTCAACAATTTCTAAAACCAATGCTACTGTGTTTTTCATCAATCAAATTCGTATGAAAATCGGCGTGATGTTTGGAAATCCAGAAACTACATCAGGTGGAAATGCTTTAAAATTTTATGCGTCAATTCGTCTTGATATTCGTCGTGGTAATGCCATTAAAGAACAAGAAGAGGTTTTGGGTAATGAAACTAAAGTCAAGGTTGTAAAAAATAAAGTTGCCCCTCCTTTTAAAACTGCAGAGTTCGAAATAATTTATGGTGAAGGTGTTTCGAAAATTGGCGAAATTATTGATCTTGGTGTAAAATTTGAAATTCTCGAGAAGTCTGGTTCATGGTATGCATTCAAAGGAAGTAAAATTGGACAAGGCAAAGAAAATACCAAAAATTATCTTAAGGAAAATCCAAAAATTGCTGAGGAAGTAGAGGATTTAGTGCGTAAGAAGGCCAGCGCAGTAATTGCTGGTGATAAAAGCACCACTCAAAAAATAGATGCTGAAAATTCCAAGGAAGAAGGTAAGGTTGTTAAGAAAAAGCAAGCTTCCTAAATTAGTTAGGTTATAATCGTAATTAAAATTTTAATTGATTATTAATAAATTTTTTAATAATTTTAATACGATTATAACTAAAATATTTAAATTTTATTAGCACCCGTAGCTCAACTGGATAGAGTATCTGACTACGGATCAGAAGGTTGCAAGTTCGAATCTTGCCGGGTGCGCCATAACAGACTTCAGATGTCGCTGAAATTATAATATTTTTATTGATAAAGATTTTTTCTACTTTTCGATAAGTTCAATACAAGCCGATATTCCAATTCCCAATTCTTAAGCTTGCAATATATGGAGATTTATTTTGTGTGCTTCGGTTAATCAAATAGCTATGCTATGATTTTGCTGTAATAAATTTCATTTTTCATAACGACTACCTTTATATTTTAAAAACTAGTTAAATAAATAAAATATCTCACTTAATTTAACATTTTTTTGATTGGCTATGATAACAATATCGGGAGCCACCACCACGCAAACCCGGCGTGTCGCTGTATTTCTTTGCTTGAAAGTGTTGTATTCCAGCAACTCCCGATATAATTAATTTTAAAATTGCATATTTTTGTGTCAATAGTTTTTATTAAATATTTTATTATCAACGATCAATAAACAAATATTTTATTATTTATAGAAATATATTTTTAATGTTATAAAATGTTGCTTTATGTTATCGAATTTTCATTATCTACCTTTTTTAATAAATATTTTATCAATAAATAGGCCGTTAGATTTTATTTTAAAACGCCTTAGTAAATCCAGCTTCTCAATAAAATAATCTCAAAGAAATTTTCCAATAAGTTTTGAATTTTTATATGCGATAATCAACTTCCATCCATTCTAAATCTAGTCTTACCAAATCTAAATTCTATAAATTTAAATCATCGCTCAAGATAAGATGTTTTTTTATTAAGTTATTAATCTTAATTAAGCAGATTTTAAATTATTTTAATAAGGTCCAGAGCCCATGGAATTTCTTATAAAAATAATCAAAATTTATTTTGCAATTAAAAAAAATACATTTTATATATCTAAATAATATATAACTAACCCAAATAATTTTCGAAGAAGCCACTTAATTCCTCTAGAAATTATATAATTATTTAAAAAATCTTCATCAATTCAAGATGTTGCAATTAAACATAATTTAATAATATGCAAAGTTTTACAAGGGTTGATCAATCCATTCATGATCAAATCGAAGAACGTGATAAATTTCTAGGTCTCCAATTTGTTTTTGAAAAAATTGAAGAAGGCGATAAATTATGTAAAGAATATTTAGATGGGAAGTTAGAAAATTTAGCTGAGCCATTCAATAAATATGAATCTGCCATAGCGACAATTAATAATATTAACAATGACGATGAAAATCCCCGCACAATTTAGATCTATATTATGAAATAGACAAGCATTGTCCATTTAAACCTACAGCATCAAGTTTCGCTATTTCTTTAAACAATATCGGCACAACTTACTATAAAGATAATCTAGATAAGGCTCTTGAATATTTTGAATATGCTATGGAAATTAAAGTTATAAAGGAAAATGAGCCAAACAGTTTATAATGCCCTCCAAAAACTAGACCAAATTTTTGCTTTATTATAGGAGAAAATTTATGGATTTTATCCATAAATTTTTTTATTATTAATAAAAATAATT
>Ga0049082_10000179_pt1 | contig 16017 bp, 22 predicted proteins | sample GreLakmeHU45MSRF_FD_66718 | JGI IMG/M metagenome (GOLD analysis project Ga0049082, IMG submission 66718) | Freshwater lentic microbial communities from great Laurentian Lakes, MI, USA - Great Lakes metaG HU45MSRF | ecosystem: Environmental > Aquatic > Freshwater > Lake | place: Great Lakes... | reverse complement strand
GATTGTAGATAGAAAGTATGACTAAAAAACTAAAAATACACTATTTATAACCAAATAGGATAGTAATATGAAAACGATATCACAAAACCGACAAAGATACAGTATATCCGGTGATAGGATGGAATGGAAGATATCCTCTTCACCATCAGTAATACCATTAGTATACCGTTTTGGTACACCTCTAACGGATATAAAGCCAGTATTGGAAGCAGATGGTATAGTTGTACGTATTGGTAATCAGTATTTAGTATCACCTAAAACCTTAGCAGATGTAATGAATTCTCAAAACCCACACTATGATTGGGTAGCAAACGGTACGATACGGAATAGAAACATAGGTAAAACCATACCTATTATCAATTTAGATTTAAGTGGATTGAAAGCCGTTGGTGAGGGTAGGATAAGGAGTAATTCTGTAGCAGGAGTGAGTGGGGTTACCTATACTTACAATGATACCGAAACAGTTGATGGTATACCAAAGGGATTGTTAAAGCAGATTAATTGGACTCTAACGGATTCAAAGAGTAAAGGATTAGATACGTTTTCGATTATAGACCTGTATTCTATGGTATCAAAGGAAGAATACTCTATACGTGCGTTAAATGTACAAACTCTACAAACGGATGGTAGATTAGATAAGGTAAAATTTAAACAATTTATGGTTTCGGTAGCGGATAGGTTAAAGGTATTACGAAAAGATTTTAATACCATAAAGGATATATTCTTTGATGGTAAGGGAGTGAGTGAGCTGAAATCCTTAACCGTATCCAAACTCGCCACAACCACAGATTCAGATGAAGATGGTTTCAGTAGAGTACGTAAGAGTACCGAACTAATTGATATACAACCGATTCCCTTAACTGGTGGATAATGAGGGGTACTAAAAAATATAATACACTATCTAACGAACTATCTAAATGGGTAGATTGGTTAGAAGGATTTGGGGTCGGTATGCGAATTTTTTCATTTGGTATGTTATCCATAATGGGAGCGAGTACACCGTTTTTGTTAATGTGGATAATTAATTCAGTTGATGCCGTACTTTTAGTATGGTGTGCATACAAACGGGGTAACCGACCATACATTCTCCTAAATGCCTTTTGGTTAGTTGTTGGGTTGATTGGTATGTGGACAGCGGTATGGGGCTCTCCTTTTACAATTCATTAAATAGGGGTTATGGAATGGATGTGAGTATTTACAATAAGGAATGGATTGTACCTGCTAAATGTGGTAGTAGGTATTTAGATGAATTATTTGGTACAACTACACAATATAACTCAAACTTTGGTGGTGTAGAATACTCCACACCAAAACACACCAAATGGAAGAGTGAGATATCCAATACGGGTTTTAAAAAACTGGCAATCCAATCCGAATCTCTACAACATTACGGATTTTTACCTATTACCCATATCGTACTTCGTTCACCACTATCACACCTACATTCCGCCCTACATACTGATTTATGGGCACATACTGGGTGTTGGATACCCGGAATTGATAACCGGGTTGGTATTGATGAAATTGAAGATGTAAACCCCCATTTTTTGGAAACCTTATTAAAGTATACGGATACCGGCACTGGTCATTATTCACCTACCTTATATCAAAATGTATGGTACTTACTACAAAGGAATCGAGGGATTGAGATAATCGAATTGAGTGAACTTACTTCACTTTGCCAATTGAGTGGATACCAAAAGGTATACAACCCCAATAAATATAATTGGATAGTGGATAGTAGTGATATTACCCGCGAAGAATTGATTGGATACATCGGACGTACTTACCCAAAGATATGGGAGAGGATAACCGATTTACATACATCCGATTCACACTACTATAATTCTCTCAATCATCTCCATACGTATCCAATCATCCGTCCGTTTAAAAGAAAACTTAAACTTATATAATATGAAATGGTTAATGACCTGTTTTTTATCCGTAGTGGTACTTTTCCTTACCACCACACTACTATTGGTATCGGTAGTATGTTATTATCCTATTTGGCTATGGAACTCACGTAGGTGGTAAATATGCCCATCACTATCTGAAGGTGGCGCTGGTGTGACATTACGGAGCGTGGATGCTGGGATGCAACTATCAATAGAGATATAAAAATTTTCTTAAAAACGAATAGTCCCCCCATCCCCCCCGCCTCTTTTTTGTTTCAAATCGTAAGTTTATGTAATTATTATATATTTATATATATAAAACGGGTTATGAATATTACGGTATTAGATAAGTTAGAAAAGGGGTTTATTAAGTTTGATTGGGGAAGGTATATCAATCGATACTATTTAACTACCAAACAGTTAGAAAGGATAATTGATAAAATTGAAGCCTTTGCTGAAAACGATACCGCATCCGAATTGGTCTTATTTAAGTTAGATTCCCAACCTATTTATATTACAGTCACTGCGGATACCTATGGGTTATTGTTAGATTGGATTACTAAACGATTATTACTAACAGAAGATTATGAATTATGTAGTAGGATAGTATTATTAAAAACTAAATTATAGTATATTTATACATAACAAAACGAAATAAAATATTATGAAAACAGTACTAATAGGTTCAGATTTTATGTATGATAAAGATGGTGTATTAAAACCCATTGAAATCAATACGAATGTTGGGTTTACAAAAGATCATCTTGAAGATATTAATGATATATTTGATACCACTTATGTGGAAGAGTTCGTTACTCAAAACGGATTTACAAAAATAGATTATATAGGCTCTTCTACCACAATTAAAGATATATTTACAAGTATGTCCATTGATTTAGGTATTGGATTTGAATATCATCAAGTAGAAACTTTGGCTATTACAGTACCATTTGTTGAGGATATTGAAACTAATTTAATTATTAGAAGTGCGTATGATACCACCGCCTTAGTTGATGATTCATATTGTAGAGATAAAATTGGATTCCTAAATCTAATCAAATCCGAATCATTTGGGGCACAGTTTGCATATCTAAATGAAGAGGATGAATTAGTAAATAATATTACCACAATACCAAATAACGGAGTACATCCAAACTTTATATTAAAGGCAAGGTATCCCACATATGATAAAGGAGTATATCCTAAACTATATAAAGTTACCACACAATCAGAATTAGATACTGTATTACAAAATGTTACGGATGAGTATTTCATAATGGAGTATTATTACAATCCATTATATAATATAAACGGTAAAGTAACTAAAAAAAGAAGTCTAAATATACTATATCCACCCACATTACAATCTATTCCTTTCGGAAAATACACTGATACTACTACACAAAAATTAATAAATACACCAGAATACGATGCTACTACATTTGAATTAGTCGATTATTTGAGAAATGCATATATAACAACAATTGGTGGTAATATTAATAGACCTAAATTGTTAGATACCGATTTAGTGCAAATGGAAGATGGTACATTTAAGACTGGGTTAGATTTACAAGTTGGTGATATTATTAGAACCATAGATATACCAAACGCTACTAATGTAGATAGTATAAGTGAAGCGGTAAATTATCTAATTGATTTGGATACTTTCATTTCCGGCTCAACTTATTCTACCAACGCGGTTACAGCAAAAATTGCAGTTGATGTAACCACACCAATTATTGAAATATTATTTAGTGATGGCAGTACGTGGGAAGATACCATAACATCTTTTTATTTAGTTGAAAGAGATAACGAGGTTAGGTTTATAAGACTTGATGCGTTATTAGGCGGTGATGTAGTCTTATTAATTGATACATCAGATGATACTAACGTTAAAGTTGTACCTAAATTAGTCGAATCTACTACAACTCTAGATAAAGAATTTTCTGGATGGGTAATAGCAGTAGAGAGAAGGCATATATTTTTAACAGTTACCGATAGTAGTACTCAAAATTTATCATATGCAGCAATTGAACATAACTCCGGTGAGTACTGCCTCAATAAAGGTGGTTGTAATTCTACTCTTGCATGTGGTCCAGGTGAGTACTGTAATGGGGCTACATGCAGAATATGTTAATAAATATAATTTGTCCATCCATTTAGATATATAAATAAAATCATTAATTAAAAATAGCATGAACGAAGAAACTCAAGAAATTAATGATATAATGACGGCAATAGGTTCGTTAATTGTATCCACAAACAGTTAAAATTCATTTATAATGGATGTTATAGAAATAATAAATGCATGGAAAATTGCTAACAATCCCACGCCCAAACAGGAAGAATTAGCGGAATTCCGCGGTAAAATATGTGACGGGTGTCCATCAAAAAAAGTTATAACTAAAAAATTAAAACTTGCAACCATATGTGGTGAATGTGGGTGTCCAATAGCAAAAAAAATATTTACCCCTAAATTTAACGCGTGCCCGTTGGGTAAATGGGAAGAGGTTGATAGTTTATTTATTAAAGAAAAAAAATCATCAACACTAATATAGTATGTCCTTACTAATCAATGATGATTTAATATGGATTTCAGTTCCTAAGTGTGCATCGGTGTCAATTGAACGAGCATTAATAAATTCAGAGTTAGATATTAAACTATACTTAGAATATAAATATAATCTACAAAAACTAAATAGACACATGCACTTTGAAAGACATTTGTTATTTAACGAATTTGGAATTAAATCAACCGTATGTATAACTAGAGATTGGTTTGATAGGTGGGTAAGTGCATTAGAACATTTATGGGCAACATTTAATAAATTTAAAATAAATCCTTTAATTGAATGGGAAGAAATAGATAACGAGTTTATTATTAATACTTTTAATAGTGAATTTGGTAAAGTATTAACCCATACCAGTAATTGGGATGATATTTTATTAAAATTACTAAAAAATTCAGAAAATATTATTGATGGTAATATAAACAATACATCAAAATATTTAGGTGTGTTTACGTCGCAAAAATATTGGAAAGAAAATCAACCATGTACATACGAATTTAATATAAAAGAACTTCATAAATTTGAACAATTTATACAAAAACGGTATGGAGTTTCTTTTAATTTAGAACATTTAAATTCAACACCAAAAATAAAAAATAAAATAGAAATAAATGATGAATTAAAAAATCATTTATGGAATATATTTGAAAAACCATTTGAAAAACGAAATTCATTAATTTAATTATATAATACGAATGAAAGGTAATGAAGAACTAATAATAACAGATGATTATATAAAATTATCAACGGATAATGATACTAGTGCGGTTATGCATATTGGTGAACGGTCTCTGATGAATAAACTGGCTGAAATTGTTACTCAAAATGGTGGTGATATTTTGGAAATTGGATTTGGTATGCACCTTTCAGCAGATGCTATACAATCCAATCCAAATGTAACATCACATACTATAATAGAAAATCATCCAATACAATATGAAAGAGCATTAGAATGGGCAAAACTTCAAAAAATAAAAACAACAATCATATTAGGTGATTGGTTTATGTTATTACCATTAACTGATATAAAATTTGATGGAGTTTTACATGATACACATTTAGACCCAAATATTTCAAAATTTTTAGATTATATAAAAGATAATTGTAAAATTGATACAATCGTTGGATTTTTTGAATATCATAACTTTAATGGTAAAATGGATGGTTACCGATATAAACTACCAGAAGAAGAATATAAAAGCATACCATATAAAAAAAATAAAGCTTTTTCAATTAATCAATTCGAATTAAAATATACTACATTTAACGGAACTAATTTTTATAAAAAATCCGAAATTAAAAGTTTAATATAATGGAAATTAATTTAAAAAATTATGTGTGTAATGTACCATTCAACGCATTGGAGATACACAATAATGAATATTTTCTATGTTGTCCATCTTGGTTAAATGTTTCATTTAAACGTGATGAATATACATTAGGTGAAATATGGAATAGTGAACCTGTTCAAGAAATTAGAGAAAGTCTATTGGATGGTTCATTTAAATATTGTAATAAAGAACTTTGCCCATTTTTAAGTAAATTGGTTAATCACGGGATAGCAACAGGTCCAATAAGTTTGAAAACACCAGATACGGCTATAAATATTAAAAAAATTATAAAAAATAACACGCCTAATGTGTTAATGATGAACTTTGATAGGACTTGTAATTATAAATGCCCATCTTGTAGAATTGATTTAATTGTTGAAAATAGTAATGGGATTAAACGGATAGAGAAAACAATAGAGGAAATTGATACCCACTATTCCGCAAATGTAAAAAGGTTATATATAACCGGTTCAGGAGACCCATTTGTTTCGGTTGGGTTTAGAAATTATTTAAAAAATTTTAATCCAAAAAAATACCCTAAATTACAGGGAATTCATCTGCATACAAATGCATCAATGTGGAATAAAGAAATGTGGGATAGTATGTCAACCGTTCATAAGTATGTAACAACTTGTGAGATATCAATAGATGCTGGAACGAAAGATACATATGAAAACAAAACCAGATTAGGTGGTAAGTGGGATACCTTAATAAATAATTTAAATTTTATTTCTACAATAGAAACATTGAAATCGGTAAAAACATCGTTTGTTGTCCAAGATAGTAATTATATGGAAATGGAATTATTTTATAATTTAATGTATTCTATTTTTGGTAAAAAAGTAAATGTTTTTTTTGGTAAAATAACAAATTGGGGTACATTTTCAGAAGGGGAGTTTAAATTAAAACAAGTATGGGATACGGAACATCCGGAACACCATTTATTTAAAAAAGAATTTAATAAGATATGGAAAAACACAAATCTATTTCATAATTTATATGAGTTTATTGATACTACAAAAAAAACTTTAATATAATGAAAGTTCTATTAATTACATTGCCTAGAACAGGCTCATCATCATTATTAAAAAAAATAGCAGAAGAACAAAATTTAATTTCAATAGTCGAACCATTCAATAATGTTAATGGTAATTTAGAAAAATACAAATATTATAATTGGGAAAATGCAAACAATATATGCGTTAAAACGCATATAAATCATAAAGATGTAACATTCTATTTAGACTTTGTTAAATTTTTTGATAAAGTAATTTTATTATCTAGAAAAGATTTAAATGCATTAGCGGAAAGTTTATCCTACGCAAATCATTTTCAAAATTTTACGGAAAAATATGAATGGATTGATACACCCAATCTTAATGAAAATATTAAATTAGTAAAAGAATTTAATAAAAAATTGTCTAAATTATCTAAATTAACCAATATTAAAATTTCATATTATGAGGATTTGTTTAATTCAAAATCGGAAGATAAATTAAGAAAAAATGATTTTAAAAGAAAAAATATTATTTAGTAAAGAGGAGTGTGATAAAATTATATCATATGTTACCCAATGGAATGATAGAGAAATATCGGTTAATTATAATGCCAAACACAACAAAATAGGTGGTAAAATGCTATCACATACTTTAATTTGGAATAATAAAAATAAATGGTTTGTAGAAAGAATAGTTAATTGGGTAAATACGATACCAAATATTAAAAAAATAATTAATAATAATATATTTGCAGCATATAGAAATTATAAAAAAGGTGATTTTTTTATAAAACACGATGACCATATAAAGAACGGGACGGAACGAATATATACAATTGGAATTCATTTAAACTCAAAAGAAGATTTTACAGGTGGTAATTTTAAAGTATATAGCAGTGATAATGAACTTATAATAGATTTTGAAACAGGCAAAGTTTATATTTTTGAATCATCAACACCACATTCCGTTGAATTAATAACAAGTGGAAATAGGATAACATTGATGTTATTTATTGAAAAACAAAATTTAAGTAATGAAATTATTAAGTCAAAAAGTATTATTTAATAAAGAAGAATGTGAATCTATAATATCATATAACAACACACATATTACAAATTGGAAAATGGGAGATAGAAATTATAATTCACAACCAATTAATTATTCATTAGAAACCAATTGGTTATTTGATAAACTTAAAACGTTTTTTGAAGAACAATCAAACATACAGATAAAAAAAAATAAAGAAGTTATTCATTTTCATAAATTTGTAAAAGGTGATTGGTTTGGAAAACACAAGGATATTCAAGAAAATAGATTGTATACAGTGGGTGTATTGTTAAATGATGATTTTGAAGGTGGTGATTTTAAATTATACAACTCAAATGAAATTATTTTAAATAAAGTTATTGGGAATACATATTTATTTGATGTAAGAATAGACCACGAAATAACCCCAATTTTAAAAGGTGAACGATTTTCATTATTGTGGTTTTTGCAAAATGAACATATAAAAATAGAAAGAAATAAATTAATATGAAACCATTAGAATATTGGAATCCCGAAGGATTTGAAATTTCATCTTACAAATATTCATTAAAAGAAAGGGTAAATCAAACTTATAAAACCTCCGGTGGAGATAATACTAATATATGTACCTACACATATAATGAATTGGGATTTAGAGGTGATAGTATAAATAAAGAGGGGTTTAAGGTAATGTCATTGGGTTGTTCAATTACGGAAGGAGTTGGTGTAAATGATGATGAAACTTGGCCAGCACAATTTTGTGGTCATATTGAAAATGGGGTGAATTTAAACTTTGGAACAGGAGGAAGAAGTAACGATTTTATATGTAGATGTCTAATGAGTTATTATGATTTAATTAAACCTGATTTGGTTTTAATAATGTATACATTTCCACCAAGAAGAGAAATTTATACTACCAATAATGGTATTGAACCATATATACCAACTAGAGTTTGGGGTAAGTTATTAGAAACGCAAGAAGGTAAAAATATTCAAAGTGGTTTAGATATTTTACAAAATAATAATTCAGATTTTATAAATTGGTATAAAAACCATATGTTAATAAAATTATTTTTAGAATCAAAAAAATGTAATTGGGTTTGGGATGGTAAACATTTACTAACCAACTACACTGAATTTAATAGATTTACCACATTAGATAATTTTAAAATGGATTTAGGTTCTGATAAGTTACATCCAGGCATTGAACATCATAAACATTATGGTAAAGTATTATTTGATTATATTTCAATAAAATTCCCAGCATATTTACCAAAAAAAACAGAAAGTAAATTAATATAATTTTGGTAATGTAACATATTTTTCGTATATTAGTATATGATAATACTCCCACAAACCGCAATAACAGATTCTAGTTTCGATAGATGGAAATCACATAGAATTGAAGTAAATAATAAATTTGAAAAATACTACTACCATATAATCCCACTGATTGATGTTGGCGCTAATGAAATCGAAAAGATTGATTCAGTGCCTATTATAATTTCATCAGCTTCTGATGAATATTTAGATTCTGATGGAAACCCTGCTTACAATATGAGATTATTTGTTTCAGACGATGATGATGATATTGATGAGTTACCACCAATAACTACGGAAGAAGAAATTGAAATTCTGTATAAGATTTTAACAAAAAAAGATCTATTTGTATAAATGACTTGTTAAATTGGAAAATTTTTCGTATGTTTGTATTGTTATTTTACTACTCTATACCCGGTATAAGACAGTTTATAAAAAAAGTAATATAAAATAAAGTTAATTAAAATCTAAAATAAAATTCAAAAATGAAACAAAAGACAGAAAAAGAACTAATAGAAAATTACGATAAGTTTATTAGATTGATTAATAAATACTTTACAGGTGAACGATTAGATAAAATGTTATTTATGTATTCAGCAAATGAGTTAGGTGGTAATTTAACAGTTTCACCTGCATCTGGTAATTTAAATTATCATAATGCTTATAAAGGTGGGTATATTGATCATATTTTTAATGTTTCTAAAAATGCAATTCAAATGAAAAAGACATTTGAAGAAGCAGGTGGTATTTGTGATTTTACAATGGATGAATTATTATTTGTATCTATTCATCATGATTTAGGAAAATTAGGTACAAAAAATGAATTACATTATTCAGAAAATAATTCAGATTGGCATATTAAAAATAGAGGTGAAGTATTTAAAAGAAATGAAGCAAACTCATTTATGACAATTACTGATAGAACTTTCTTTTTATTAAATCAATATGGTATTACTTATAATGAAAATGAATACTTTGGTATAAAATTAACAGATGGGTTGTATGATGAAGATAATGAAAAATACTTTAAAGTATATGATACTACTAAATATCTACGTTCAAATATTCAGTATATAATGCATTGGGCAGACCATATGAGTACCATTATTGAAAGACAGAATTACTTAAAAGGAGTATAATTAAAAGTAATTATATAATTAGTGTATGGGTAGGGTATCTATTATTCTACCCATTTTTATTTATTAAAATATATATTAATATGATTTATAAAGAAAAAGTAAAAGGATTACTATCTACATTAGAAGGAAAAATCCGAGTAATTGAAGCCGTTGCAAACGGTTCAATGCAGGTATCAAACAAAGATGTATTACAGATTATCAGTGATACTAAAAAAATTAGAGAACGTATTGAAGAATTGGTTGATATTGAACGTTAAATATAAATTAGTTCAATTAAAAAAATAACTATGAATTGGATTAAATCGTTAGTAGGTGTTTCGGCACTGATTGTTGCTGGATGCGCTGCATATTTTTCCGTAACTGGGTTAGGGGTATTATTTTCAGGCGCATCAGATGAGGTAATGATAATGGCTTCATCATTAGAATTAGCAAAATTAGTAACTGCAACCTATTTAAAACAAAAATGGGATGAAATTAAGGGTGTTATTAAATGGTATTTGACCGCATCTGTAATTGTATTGATGTTAATTACCTCCGCAGGTATTTTTGGATACCTTTCAAACGCTTTTCAACAACAAAATTTAAAGTTAGGTCAAATTGAAAGAGAGATTTCTGTATTTCAAACTCAAATTACAACAAACGAAAGTGAAATTAATCGTTTTACTACCCAAATAACTAATTTACAACAAATTCGTAACTCACAGGAAGAAAATATATCCAAAGTAGTTGAAAGGAATGGTTCAACATCTCGGTTAAGTATTATGGTTCGTAATGCTGATAAGGAAATTAGTGTTATATCAGCTAAAATTAATACTCTCGCAGAAAAAAATAACAAAAATTACGAAGAAATCAATAAAATCAAAAATAACAACATAGAAACCGAAAGAGAAGTAGGTGGTTTTAGGTTTGTAGCAGAAGCATTTGGGTTAGAACTGAATAATGTTGTTAAATTTTTCATATTACTGATAGTAGTAGTGTTTGACCCCTTAGCAATTGCACTTATTATAGCATTTAATGGTTTAATTGAAACCCCTAAACAAAAACAAAGAAGAATTTTAGGTGAAATGATGGAAAACGACCAAAAATTAGGTTTGTATGAGGTGTATGGCGATACTAAAGAAGATATAGTAGAAAATATTTCACAAAATACCGAAGTTAGTGGAAAAATTTCACCATTAGAAGAAGAAATTCCCGTTATAGTGGAAAATAATCTACAAGAAGAACAGCAATCTCCAAATCTAATATGGGAAGAGTTTATGCACCCATCTTTTCCTTGGCAAAAACGAAATTTATGGATAAATAACCCAAAAGCGGTACAATATTGGATTGCATCCCAAAATGGTAATATGAAAGAGTTTAACCGTATTAAAAATGAAGAGGAAAATATAAAAAAATATTAAATTTGGAAATATAAAATATTTATCGTATATTAGATGTATGAATTTAGGATATGCCTGTATAAATATGACAATTGGTAAGAGTATTACTACAAATCGTACTATGATTAAGCGAACTTACCAACAAAAAGGTTTAGATTATGTATCTGAACTTGCATTACTCAATGCAAAAGATATTATTAAGATTTTAGAGTGGAATAGGTTAAATGGGATTAAATTCTTTCGTTTATCTTCTTCAATTATTCCGTGGGGAGACCACATTGATTTAACTCAATTAAAAGATTATAAAGAAATCAAAAGTGAGTTAAAAAACGCAGGTGATTTCGCAAAGTTTCACAATATTCGTATCACTTCACATCCCGGTCCTTTTGTAGTACTACCATCTCCTAACGAAGAAGTGGTTCTAAACTCTATTGCAGATTTAGAATTGCATGGTAACGTATTTGATATGATGGGGTTATCAAAAACACCGTATAATAAAATAAATATTCATTGTAATGGTGTATATGGAGATAAACAATCTGCTATGGATAGATTTATCAAAAACTTCAAAAGACTCTCCAAATCAGTGCAAAATAGACTTACCATAGAGAATGATGATAAGGCATCTATGTATTCAGTTAAAGACCTTATGTACATACATAAAAAGACTGGAATTCCTATTGTTTTTGATTACCACCATCATCAATTTTGTACAGGTGATTTATCGGAAGAACAGGCATTAAAATTAGCATCAACAACTTGGCCTAAAGATATTACACCAGTAGTTCATTATTCGGAAAGTAAAGCATTACATGAAAATAACCCAAAAGAAAAACCACAAGCTCACTCCGATTATATTACAACCCTCCCTAATACATACGATATGGGTGTGGACATTATGGTTGAAGCAAAAGCAAAAGAATTAGCAATATTACCATTTATAAAATAATATGAAATATAAAACCTTAATATGGTCTGGTTGCTCTCATTCATATGGTAGTGGTATGTTTGATGAAAACAATCATAGAGAAACGGAAGATTTATATACAAAACCAGTTGAATGGTGTAATCCAAAATGCTATAAAGATTTTCCAAATGCAATATCAGTTAAAGATGCTATGAGAGATGTAGCAGCTAGAGCATACCCCAATCAAATTGGAAAAGAAATGGGGTTTGAAAATACATACAATCTTTCTATTCCTGGTAAAGGAATAGAACCTCAATTTAGAAAAGTAACTTCATTCATCATTAATAATGAAGATACTATTGATTTTACTAAAGCAGTATTTTGTTATCAGTTACCAGCTTTTAATAGAGTTGAAATATTAGATACTACAAATAATAATAAAAATCAAATTGATTTTTTAAATTATAATTTTCAAACATTAGAAGAAAATGATGAGATATCAATGTATTATTTTTTAAATCATTTTGATTTTGATTATTATATTGCAAAATTTTTAATGTATTTGTATGAATATAAAGGATTTATAGAATCAAAAGGAATTAAATTTTTACCATTTACTTTTATAAATGGACCAGTATTAAATGAATACAAAGAAATCTGGCCATATTTAAAATCCGAAGATTATATGACGGGAATCAATGGAATGAATCCAACACGAATGTGGGAGCAAGTTGATGTACGCTTTCCAAAAAGAATAACATTAATAGAAAAAATAGAGTTTTGGAATATAAATTGGGAATATCCAAATAAAGTAAAATCATTAAAAGAAGAAGGATATTGTAATGATTGGCATTTTTCACCAAAAGGACATGATGCACTAGCTCAAAATTTAATACCACAATTAAAAGAAAAATTAGAAATATGAAAAAATAATATGAAACTAATAATAGAAAAAAACCAATTAGGACTTACAGATAAACAGTTTGTAGAATATTTAAAAACACCAATTCAAAAAACAGAAATGACTGCTTCTGAAATAGATGAATTACATAACACATTGGAAAATGGTTTAACAAAGTTTGGAGGTTTGGGTATATCTGCCACACAGTTGGGAATTAAAAAAAGAGCCTGTTTTATTAAATTTGGTGATGATGAAAAAGGAAGAGAATTATTGTTAATTAATCCAGTTATTACCGAGCGTTCTAAAGATGGGTTTTTATTTTACGAAGGATGCCTTTCAATACCATCCACAATGAAACAACCTATTAGAACTATACGTGCTTGTAAAGTAGTGGTACAATCCGATAATATGGGTGAATTGGTTTTTGAAATAAACACAGAAGGTGATAAAGATCAAGTTTCAGTAGAAACTATGATGACAGTTTTGGTTCAACATGAAATTGATCATTTAGATGGAATTACTGTTAAAGATAGACAATATACGACTACTATTAAAAGTAAAGTAAATTATGGTAGAAATGATAAGGTAGTAATGAAATCTCCAAACGGTGAGTTGGTGGATATCAAATATAAAAAGGCTAACGAATATTTTTTAAAAGGGTACGAAATCGTTTAATATATGGAAATAATAATAATAACACTATTTACTATAATTCTCTTAGGTGCGATTTGGGCAATCTATAATCTTATAACAAAATTAGAAAACTACGAAGATGTTATTGATGATTATGAAAAATTTATAGAAACAGAATTAATAAGAAACGAAGCATTACTGGAAGCATTAAGACAGATAGATAACCGTCAAATGTTTGAGAAGGATGATGAAGTAGGATCTATTTTTTATCAAATAAAAGAAACTATTGAAAAGTTCAAACTCAAACAAAATGATAATAAAGAAGAAGAGAAATAAACAATATTTTACAAAAGATACCGAAAATGCGATTGTAGAATATAATAAATCAGAAACACAATTAGAAAAGGATAAAATATATAAAGATAGAATTAAACCTGCATTTGATAAATTAGCCGAAATAGTTTACAATAAGTGGAAGTTTAGTTACTTTGATGATGATCCACAGGATGTAATGTGTGAAACGGTTGCCTTTATGATTGAAAAGATACATATGTATCAAGAGGGTAAGGGTAAGGCATTTTCATATTTTACAATCGTTGCTAGAAATTATTTAATTCTAGCAAATAACTCCAACTATAAACGGTACAAAGATACCGATATTATGTCACATATGCCGCAAGGGTGGGATACTGAAAATAATTGGAAAGAAGAAACTAAAAATGATGAATATAAAACATTCAATAAACGAATGTTAGAATATTGGGATGAGCATTTGGAAACTCATTTTCCAAAGAAAAGAGATATGCAAATTGCAGATGCCGTTTTAGAACTCTTTAGAAGGGCAGAATTCATAGAAAATTTTAATAAAAAAAGTTTATATCTACTTATTAGAGAGATGACCGGCTATCCAACTCATTATGTAACAAAGGTTGTTAATAAAATGAAAGAAACTCAAACTGTTTTATTTAATCAGTTTATGGATGAAGGTGATATAGAAATTTAATAAAGATATGATACAGTTAGGATTATCCGCATTTTATCACGATTCATCGGCTGCTTTATTGATAGATGGTAAGGTAGTTGCTGCAATTGAAGAGGAAAAGATTAGTGGTATTAAGCACGATAATTCATTTCCAATACAGGCTATTAAATGGTGTTTAGAATATGCAAATAAATCAATATCAGATGTCGATGTTGTATGCTGGTATGAGGATCCTGATTTAAAATATGATAGAGTATCTAATACGTTAGGTAAGAGATGGATATCTAAAAATAAAACCTGGAATAAATTTAAAGATATATTTTCTAAAACAGAAGGTGATTTAAAAAATTATTTAAAAAATGAAATCAATTATACCGGCGAATTGGTATATGTAAAACACCATTATTCACATTTGGCATTTTCATTTTATACATCACCATACAAAAAGGCATTAGGAGTATCAATCGATGGCGTTGGTGAATGGGATACTGCATTATTTGCAATATGCGATGCTAATGGATTTACTGAAATAGATACTATAAAATTCCCACATTCATTAGGATTAGTATATTCAACTATAACTGCATATTTAGGATTTAAACCAAACAGTGGTGAGTATAAAGTAATGGGGTTAGCACCATATGGTGATTCCAAAGAATACGAATATGTCTTTGATAAAATAGAAAAGAATTCAAAATCATTATTTGAGATTGTAAAAAAGTATTTTACGTGGGAGTATTCTAATACTGAAATGTTTACCTATGAATTAAATAAACTTATAGGATTTCCAACCAGATTACCAGAAGAACCGATTGAACAATGCCATATGAATTTGGCAGCATCTTTGCAAAAATGGTATGAAAAAAAATTCTATTTTATATTAAACAGATTATCATCCAATGTAGATGATAAGAATTTGGTATTAGGAGGAGGATG
>Ga0049082_10000177_pt1 | contig 16068 bp, 19 predicted proteins | sample GreLakmeHU45MSRF_FD_66718 | JGI IMG/M metagenome (GOLD analysis project Ga0049082, IMG submission 66718) | Freshwater lentic microbial communities from great Laurentian Lakes, MI, USA - Great Lakes metaG HU45MSRF | ecosystem: Environmental > Aquatic > Freshwater > Lake | place: Great Lakes... | reverse complement strand
GGGACACGTGATCAAGCACGGCCCCGTCGCCTACTTCTCCGACTCGGTTGCCGAGTCGCGCTTCGCACGCTCGGTTGCTCCACAGCTCGAACTCGACGACTGAGTGTCGCCGGCGATTTAGGGCGTGATGCTCTCTTCAAGCACGGTAACGAGGCGCGTCGCGGGGCTGTAGCGCAAGACGGCTAGCTGGGCATCGCCGTCGATCAAGGCCTGGCGCAGCGACGGGCACTGGGCAATCAGATTCTCGGCGGTATTGCGGGCGTTGACGTCGATTGCGTCGGTGACGCTGGTGGCACCACCCGCGCGGTAGAGGCCGGCTGCCAACGAGCCAGTCAGAGGTGCGAGAGCGAGGTTGGGGGGAACGCCTGTCGTGTACTCGGTGTACGCGGCATCGACGGCGCGGCAGTCCTCGTGCGCCAAGACGATCGCGAGGCGCGTGCCGAGGGAGGTCATGGCGAATCCGAGCCCCGCCGCGACAGGAATGTCGACGTAGTGCCCGGGGAGGCGCAGCGTGAAGATCGCGCCGGCCGCTGCACCGAGCACGGCAGCGGGAGGCACGCGCGCGTCAGAACAGCCGATCACGGCGACCGGTGGCTGGTGCTCGAGCGGGTTAGAGGGCGCGCCGAGGAGATCGCGCTCGGTGTTGCCTTCGGCCCAGCGGCGGTTACCGTCGAGGATGCGTTCGAGCAGTTCTGGTGCGGTCAGTTGACTCATCGTGTCGCCAAGGGTAACGCGGGCAGAACGCCGCGGGGTGTCGGGCTGGTGACGAGCCTACGACAACCAGTCCAGATAGATGGACTGGTCGCGACGGTCCATGATCCCCATGTTGACGACCTGGTTGGCGATCTTACCGTCCATGTCGATCAGGTAGGTGCCACGCATACACGTGCCCCACTCCTCATCGAAGACGCCGTAGGCCTTCGAGACTTCGCCGTGCGGCCAGAAGTCGGCGACAAAGCGGCCGTTAGCCTTGAGGTGGTCCTTGTACGACTGGCGGATAGGCCACGCATCGCAGGCGACATTGATGATCTCGAGGTCGTCGCGCTCGAGCCCGGACTCGTCGCGGATTTCGCAGATCTCTCCCTCACAGACATCGGTGTATGAGAAGGGATGGAAGAACAGCAGGACGTTCTGCTTGCCGCGGTAGTCGCTGAGGGTGACGCTCGTGTCGAACGTCTCCTTGAGGGTGAAGTCGGGGGCGATGTCGCCAATCTCAAACATGGGGTTAGTCCTTCGCTTTTGGAGGTGCAGATTGTTGTTCGCGTTGAGCGCGCAATTCGCTGAGTATCTCAGAAAGTCGCGCCTCGAAGCCCATCGTGGTCGGTTCGTAAAACCGTAGGTGCGCGAGGTCCTCGGGCAGGTGTCGTTGGTCGGCAACGAAGCCACCAGCGGCGTGCGGGTACTTGTAGCCGACGCCACGGCCGAGCGCCTTCGAGCCGGAGTGCGAGCCGTCACGGAGATGGTCGGGCGGGATGTGCGTGCCGTATTCGCGGACCGCGGCGCGGGCAGCATCGCCCGCCGTGTAGGCGGCATTCGACTTGGGTGCGAGTGCGAGGTAGGTGACGCACTGAGCAAGCGGAATGCGGCCCTCGGGCATGCCGATCTCTTGGATTGCCTGCGCCGTAGCGACGGCGAGTGGGAGCGCGCGCGGGTCGGCATTGCCGACGTCTTCTGAGGCAAACACGATCAGGCGCCGCGAGACGTAGCGCGGGTCCTCGCCACCCTCCAGCATCGTGTGCATCCACCAGAGCGCAGCGTCGGGGTCGGAGCCGCGCAGGCTCTTGATGAAGGCCGAGATCGCGTCGTAGTGAAGATCGCCCTCGCGGTCGTAGCGAATCGGGATGCGGCCGACCTGCGCGACGAGTTCGACATCGACCGTGTCCGTCGCAGTGGCGCGAGCGGCAGTCGCGGCTTCGAGCAAGGCGAGAGCGGCTCGTCCATCGCCGCCGGCCGCACGCGCGATTGCATCGCGGGCATCGTCGGCCACCGTCACCTCGAGCGCTGCCGCACCGCGATCGATCATGCGGTTGAGGTCGGCGGGGTCGAGGCTCTTCAGCTCGTAGAGCGTGCAGCGCGAGAGTAGGGCGGCGATCACGCCGACATGGGGACTCTCGGTCGTCGCGCCAATCAGGATGATCAGACCCGACTCGACGAGCGGGAGCAGCGCGTCCTGCTGCGCCTTCGTAAAACGGTGGATCTCGTCGAGAAAGAGGATCGTGCGGCGCCCGTCGCCCGCGAGCCGATCGCGGGCGCGCTCGGTGACAGCGCGGACGTCGGCCTTGCCGGCATCGACGGCCGAGAGCTCCTCGAACGACGAGCCCGTGCGCGCCGCCACGATCCGTGCCAACGTCGTCTTGCCGGTGCCGGGTGGGCCGAACAGGATCATCGAGCCGACCCGGTCCTCCTCGATGGCGCGACGCAGTGGACGACCAGGGCCGACGAGCGATTCTTGGCCGACGACGAGATCAAGATCGTCGGGTCGTAGACGCTCGGGGAGCGGTGCGACGAGACGTCGGCGGTCGTCAGCGGCGGTGAAGAAGAGATCGCTCATGCACTGCGTAGCGTAGGCGGATCGTGACGCGTCCTCACAGCGGGCGCGCCTCGGGTAGGCTGCGGGGGATGACAGAACCCATCGGTATGTGGATCGGCCTAGGTCTCTGCGCGTTCCTGCCGTTTCTCGGCATTGGTGCCGCGGTTCGCCCAATCTGGATCGCCATGCTGATGGCAGTCGGTGCCTCTGCGATCTGGCTGTGGGGCCTCGGCCTCACTGGGTTCGGAGTTGCCGCTGCTGCCTCGCTACTGGGGGTCCTCGCCGGAAGTGGGTTGCGCCGGTTCTTCATCGCCTTTCGTGCTCGCCGTGTTGCCGCTCGTACTAACGCCTCGTCAGGAGAAGCCACGTGACCGACCTCACCGATCGTTCGATCACCACGATTCGAACGCTCGCCATGGACGGCGTGCAGAAGGCGAATTCCGGCCACCCGGGAACGGCAATGGCGCTTGCGCCGATCGCGTACCTCTACTACCGCGAGTACCTCAACTACGACCCGCAAGAGCCGCATTGGCCTGGGCGCGACCGCTTTGTTTTGTCGCCCGGCCACGTCTGCATCCTCCAATACGCGACGCTGCATCTGACGGGCTACGACGTCTCGCTCGATGACCTCAAGCAGTTTCGCCAGTGGGGCTCGCTGACACCAGGACACCCCGAAGTTGGTCACACACCGGGCATTGAAGTGACGACCGGTCCGCTGGGGCAGGGCGTCGGCAACATGGTCGGCTTTGCACTCGCCGAGCGCATGCTGGCCGAGCGCTACAACCGCCCCGGCCACGAGATTATCGACCATCGTGTCTTCGGTATCTGCTCCGACGGCGACCTGATGGAAGGCGTCGCCCAAGAGGCCGCTTCGCTCGGTGGTCATCTTGGTCTCGCCAAGATCACGATGATCTACGACGACAATCGCATCACGATTGAGGGCGATACTGGCCTGGCCTTTACGGAGGACATCGCCAAGCGCTTCGACGCACTCGGGTGGCACGCTCAGCGCCTCGAAGACGGTTGGGTGCTCGACGACGTGCGCGCCGCAATTGACGCTGCCGAGCAGGACGATCGTCCGTCGATCATTGTGCTGCGCACGCACATCGCACCAGGCTCGCCGAACAAGCAAGACACCGCGGAGGCGCACGGCTCGCCGCTCGGCGACGAGGAGATCAAGCTGACGAAGGCCAACTACGGCTGGCCCGAGAACGAGCAGTTCCTCGTGCCGGACGACGTGGCCGAGCACATGGACAATCGCGTTCGTGGCGCCGAGGCCCGCAAGGCGTGGGAGGCGAAGTTCGAGGCGTACCGCGCCGCGCACCCCGAGCTCGCCGCCGAGCTCGAGCGCGTGCTGTCGGGCGAGCTGCCGGACGGCTGGGATGCCCAGTTGCCGGTCTTCGAGGCCGACCCGAAGGGCATGGCGTCGCGCTCTGCCAGCGGCAAGGTGATCCAGGGCCTCGCGGCCGGGATCCCCGAGTTCGTTGGCGGCTCCGCCGACCTCGCACCGTCGAACAACACGCATATCGACAACGGTCTGAGCGTCTCCGAGCGCAACTTTGCCGGCCGCAACCTGCACTTCGGCATCCGCGAGCACGGGATGGGCGCGGTCCTGACCGCGATGGCTCTGCACGGTGGGCTCCGCGTGTTTGGTGCGACGTTCCTCGTCTTCTCGGATTACATGCGCGGTGCCGTGCGCATCGCGGCGCTATCGAAGGTGCCCGTCACCTACGTCTGGACACACGACTCGATCTGGGTTGGTGAGGACGGACCGACGCACCAGCCAATTGAGCACGTGATGTCGCTGCGCCTGATCCCGAACCTCGTCGTCGTCCGCCCGGGCGATGCCAACGAGACGCGCGAGGCCTGGCGCTTCGCGCAGCTGCATCGCAGCGGACCGGTCGCACTGATCCTGACCCGTCAGAACCTGCCGACCGTCGACCGCTCGGTCTTCGCCTCGGCAGAGGGGCTGCACCGCGGCGCCTACGTCTTGGCCGAAGCCGACGGTGGCACGCCTGACACGATTTTGATTGCCACGGGTTCCGAAGTGCACGACGCCATATCGGCACGCGAGACGTTGCAGGCCGAGGGCCTCAAGGTTCGCGTTGTCTCGATGCCGTCGTGGGAAATCTTCGACGAACAGGACGCGGCGTACCGCGAGTCCGTCCTGCCTGCGGCCATTACGCGACGCGTGTCGTTCGAGGTTGGCGTGACGTCGGGCTGGGAGCGCTGGGTTGGTCAGAGCGGCATCGCGATCGGCATCAACCACTACGGCGCCTCGGCACCAGGCGGCACAGTCGCGAAGGAGCTTGGTCTCACGGCCGACGCTGTTGTCGCTGCGGTCCGCTCGCTCCAGTAACACTCCGGCACCTTCTGTGCCACGATACCGCTAGACCTTTTTCGGAGGATTCCCGCATGGCAGACCACGCAGATCATCATCACGAAGTCGCTGAGAAGCCGAACGCGAGCACGACGATGGGCATCGCGCTCTTCTTTTCGATGGCGGCATTGATGGTGTCGTTCATCGCTGCGATTCGCGCCTCGTACGATCTTCTGACCGTCGGTCTGGTGCTTGGTGCGATCGGTCTTGGTGTGGGTTTGCTTGGTGTCGTGCTGGCGAAGGCAAAGCACGGGACGACGCGCGGCTTTGCTGTCGTGTTGTTCCTGAGCGTCCTCGTCGCCGCCCTCTGGGCGCTCGTCGGCTCCAACACGTAGGTTCTTCACGGCTGGTTGAGTGGGGCAGAACTGTGCGTTTGCGTGCGCCTGTCGCGCCGTTAGGTCGTGAGCGGTAGGCAGCGATGCGGGTTCCGCCACGCGCGTAGCGCAAGCCTGCACGAACCGCGCGGGGTGTGACACAATTGTAGTCACCATGATCATTGAACCTGTTCGTACCGTGAAAGCCCGCTTCTCCGAATTCCTTGACCTCGTCGAGCGCGACCATGAGCACGTGCTCATCACCCGCAACGGGCGCGCCGCTGCCGTGATGATCAGCTACGAACAACTCGAAAGCATGCGCGAGACGATTGCGATTCTCTCCGAGCCGGGGGCGCTCGAGGACTTGATCCAGGCCGATCGCGACATTGCTGCTGGCACTACCGTTCCTCTGGAAGACGTGATCGAGGAAATCAAGCGCAGGGCGCAGCCCTAAGCGATGTACGTTGTCCGTCTGACGCCCGGAGCGCAGCGTACGTTGAGAGAACACCTCTCACCCGCCGCGGCAGCAGCCGTGGTCGAGCTGCTTGACGGGGCACTGAAGGAGGCGCCGCATCGGATCGGCCGCTCGCTCGATGAGCCGTTTCAGGGCGAGTACGCGTCGCGGCGAGGTGTCTACCGTGTGATGTACCGAATTGACGACGAGGCAAAGCTGGTCACGGTCACTCGGATCGCCCATCGGCGAGATGCCTATCGTTCCTAACGATTCGGCCGCACGCAGTCGGCCGGCTAGACGCGAACGCTGATCTCCGTCACGGTCGTCAGAGCCAGGGTGGACGACGTCCCATCGACCGAGAGAGTGATCACGCCCGCCAGCTCGTCGACGCTCTCGACGGAGACGGTGGCGCCAGGCCGCAGGCCACGCTCGGCCAAGTACTGCAACAGGCGAGGGTCGCGATCTGAGACGCGCAGAATCTCGACGGCCGTCCCCGCCGCCACGGCGGTTAGCCGTTGCCATGGATCCGACGGCACGGTTCCGTCTCGTGCTGGGATCGGGTCACCATGGGGGTCGCGCTCGGGTTGGCCGAGGGCGGCGGCGATGCGGTCCTCGAGACCCTCGGAGATGACGTGCTCAAGGCGGTCGGCCTCGGCGTGCACCTCCTCCCACGACATGCCTAACTGCTCGACGAGATAGAGCTCGAGCAGGCGGTGATGGCGGAGCACCTCGAGCGCGACCTGCTCGCCGCGTGGCGTCAAGACGACGCCACGGTACGGCTCGTGCTCGACAAGCTTGTACTGGTCGAGCTTCTTCATCATCCCCGTCACCGAGGCGGTCGAGACCTGAAGGCGGTCGCTCAGCGCCTGCGTCTGCACGGGGCCACCACCCGTGTCTTCAGCGATCTGGTGGATCGCCTTTAGGTAGTCCTCCATCGCGGGACTGATCGTCGAGGTGCGCGCGCTCATTCCGCGAAGCCTACCCCGTTCTATGCCTATTGACAGAGTCGCCGTACGACCTCGATGCGTGGCGCCACCGATGCTGCGTCGATCCACTCGTCTGGACTGTGATCGCCACCACCGATCGGCCCCAGCCCATCGACGGTCGGAACGCCAAGGCTCGAAGACCAGGAACCGTCAGAGGCACCGGCTGCGAGCACCTCGCTACCGCGAGCACCGACGCTCTCCAGCAGCGCCAGCGTGCGCTCGGCGAGCGCCGCGTCGCGGGTCAGAGGAGGAAACCCTGGCTCGTCAGAACGTCGTACAACAACACCATCGTGCTCGCCAAACTGGCCGACGATTCCCGTCGCCCAGCGCAGGTCCTCAACGCTGGCCGCGCGCAGATCGACGGAGGCCGCGGCATGAGCGGGAACGGTGTTCTTGCCGATACCGCCGTGCAGTTCGGTGATCGTCGCCTGCAGCCCTGGGCGCGCGGCGTGCAGCGTGTCCTCGATGCGGAGTGCCTCGCGCGTGAGCGCCATCAGGGCGGAGCGACCACTATCGCGCTCGGTGCCGGCATGGGCCGCGCGCCCGTCGGCCTCGAGGGTCAGCCAGGTGCAGGCCATCCGTGAGGTCACGATCGAACCATCGGCGCGGCCGCACTCCAGGCAAATTGCCGCGTCGGCGCCGCGCCACTCGTCGAGGCACGTGGGCTCGTCCGAGCGGGCCTCTTCGTCGGGGACGATCCAAAATTCCACGCGGCCGTGTGTTGACGTCGGATCGGCAGCAAGTTCGGCCAGCGCCGAGAGGCCGACCAGGAGGCCGCCCTTCATGTCAGCCACGCCGGGGCCCAAGACGCGGTCGCCCTCAACCCGGACCGGACGGGCAGTCGCAGTCCCGGTGGGATAGACGGTGTCGTGATGCCCGATCAAGAGCGTGCGGGCTGTGCCCGTGCCCTGTGTGACGAGGACGACGATCGGGCCGGTTGGTGTCTCGCGGATCTCGACCTCGAGCCCGTCGGCCCGACCCCAGTTGGCGAGGAGGGCAGCGGTCTGAGCGAGCGCTGCTGCATCGCCCGTCGGCGAATCCAAGCCGCAGAGTGCGGTCAGGCGCGCGAGCCACTCGGGCGACACGTCAGACCTCGACGACGCGGACGGGATCCGCATCGGGGACGGTCACGACGTCGCCATCGCGCAGCGTACGACCGCGGCGCTCATCGACAACATCGTTGACCTTCACAACGCCTTCAGAGAGCAGCGCTTTGGCGTCGCCACCGGTATCGACGAGGCCCGCGAACTTGAGCAACTGGCCGAGATCGATCCCGCCGCTGCGTACCTCGACATCGCGCACGGAACTAGTGCGACGCGCAGCTAGAGCAGCCGCCCGCGGAGGCAGTGAGGGCCTCGCCCTGCTCCGCGCCTTCCTCCTCGCCTTCCTTCAACTGGAAGGAAGTGCCGCAGCCACAACCGGCAACGGTATTCGGATTCGTAATCGAGAAGCCAGTGCCATTGAGGCCGTCAACGAAGTCGATGTCGGCGCCATTGAGGTAGGGCATGCTGAAGGGGTCGACGAGCACCTTGACGCCATGCGCCTCGATAACCTCATCGCCATCCTGCGGACCCGTATCGAAGCCAAGGGCGTACTGGAAGCCAGAGCAACCGCCACCCTGCACGGCCACGCGCAGCGCCTGCAGTTCGGGATCGTTCTCTGCCTCCAGAAACTCATGCACCTTCTGGGCGGCCTTTTCGGTAATTGTGATCATCGTCTGAGTGCTCATGCGTACCTCGAAGCGTAGCGGCTGCCGGCGGCGGCGTTAGGGCCTCTGTACGTGTGCAAACGCCTGACTCCTGCTCGGCATTCCCTGCTGGCTTTGTGACAGGTGCGGCGAATCGGTGGAACGGCCGAGAACCGTTGCGGGGAGCAGGCTTGCAGCATTCGGCACGCAGTCTGGTCGGCACTAGTTTGTAGCGTCGAGCGGGTGCCTGCTACGGTTGAGAAACCGGCCTCATGGGGCGTCGGTAGAACCGAAAAGCTTGGAGTGCGCGTGCTCGGAGATTGGGCCTCCTATCTGATTTACCTGCTTGTCGCGGCTGCGATTGCCGGAAGCCTCTTGTCGGGTTCGTTTGTGTGGTCACGCTTCTTCCATCGCAGCCTGCGTACGGGCAAGCAGAAGTCGCGCTCCTTCGAGTCCGGCGTCTCGGCCGGTGGCTTCCAGCCCTCGAACTTCTCGGTCAACTACTACCTGACCGCGATGCTCTTCATCGTCTTCGACATCGAGATCGTGTTTCTCTATCCGATCGCTGTCAACCTCAACATGCTCGGCGCCTTCGGACTTGCCGAGCTCGCAATCTTCGTCGCGATCCTCGGAGTTGGCTACGTCTACATCTGGCGCAAGGGAGCACTCGAATGGCACTGAGGCCCGACGCACCACACGATCGTCCGCATACCGTTCCGCCGACGCTGACGCCGCCGAGTGGGGCCGTGGTGATCCCGCCGGCACAGGTTCGGCGCTCGCTGCGCTCGACAGATCTTGATCAGGTTGTCATGACGACGTCGCTCGAGAAGATCTTCAAGATGGCGACCGCCAACTCGATGTGGCCGTTCGGCTTCGGACTCGCCTGCTGCGCGATGGAGATGATCGCGATGATCTCGTCGGCGCGCTACGACGTCGCCCGCTTCGGTTCCGAGGTCGTGCGTGCCACACCACGCCAGAGCGACCTGATGATCGTGTCGGGCCGTGTTGCGCACAAGATGGCCGAGCCGATCCGCCAACTCTACGAACAGATGCTCGAGCCGAAGTACGTGATGGCGATGGGCGCTTGCTCGTCGACCGGGGGCATGTTCTCGAACTATTCGATCTTGCAGGGTGTCGACAAGATTGTGCCCGTCGACGTCTACGTGCCGGGGTGCCCACCACGCCCCGAGGCCGTCGTTGAGGGTCTGATGGTCTTGCAGGAGCGCATCAAGTCGGGTATCCCATCGGCCTCGATCAATCAGGAGACACAGTCCTGAGCAGCGATCTTTTGCAGGTTAACTCGCCCACCTGGGGCGAGCCGGACAACGGGGCGGGTGATCGCCTCGGGGACGAGTTCGGCGCGGGCGTGATTATTCGCCGCGTCGAGCATCGTGGCGAGTTGACGCTCGACATTCCCGTCGACCGCCTGCTCGACGTCTGCGGCTTCTTGCGTGACCACGAGGGCTACGACCTTTTGTCCGACGTCACCGCCGTCGACTACCTCGGCTATCAGGGCGAGGTTGCTGGCTACTGGGGCGGTGGCTCCGACGGGCGCGACATCAACCACTACTCGCACTCCGGGAAGGCCGCCGTGCCCGAGGCTGCTGGCCCGAAGCGCTTCGCGGTTTCGACGACGCTGTGCAAGGTGATGACCGTTACGGACGGCAACCATCGCCGCCTCCGCATCCGGGTCTGGCTCGACGATAACGAGAGCATCTCGACGCTGATTAGCGTCTATCCGTCTGCCGACTTTCATGAGCGCGAGGCGTTCGACCTGATGGGCATCACCTTCGAGGGGCACCCAAACCTCCGGCGCATCCTGATGCCGGACGACTGGGGCGGCCACCCGCAGCGCAAGGACTATCCCATCGGCGGCGAGCCCGTCCAGTTCTCGGACGAGGTGTAACGGATGGCTGTGACCGAACCACGCATCTGGCCGACGCAGAAGGTCCTGCAGCCAACGCCGTCCGAGCTGTACCCGTCGAGTGACAACCCGGACCTGCTCGAGATCAACCTCGGGCCAAACCATCCGTCGACCCACGGCGTGCTGCGTGTCGTCACGACGCTCGACGGCGAGATCGTCGTCGGCCTCAAGTGCGAGGTTGGCTACGTCCACACCGGCATCGAGAAGAACATCGAGCAGAAGACGTACTGGAAGGCGATTCCGTACGTGCCTCGCATGGACTACCTGTCCTTCTTCAGTGGCGAGACGGCGTTCTGCATGGCGACAGAGAAGGCCCTCGAGTTGGAGGTACCACGCCGCGCCGAGTGGATCCGCGTGTTGTTCCAAGAGCTGGCTCGCCTGCACTCGCACCTCGTCTTTCTCGGCACCGGTTCCGTTGACCTTGGCGGCATCGCCCTGCTCTTCTATTGCTTCCGTGCGCGCGACGAGGTCCTCGACCTGTTCGAGATGGTCTGCGGCGCTCGCATGCATCCGCGCTACTGCCAGGTTGGTGGCGTCGCCGATGATCTGCCGAAGGGCTTCGAGGCGATCTGCCGGAAGTTCATTCCGTTTATGCGCAACCAGCTGGACCAGTACGACGAGCTGATTGGCGCGAATCCGATTTGGCTCGGCCGCACCAAGGGTGTCGGCGTACTCTCGCCGGAGTTCGCGATGCAGATGGGTCTCACCGGACCGAACCTCCGCGCCTCGGGCGTTCCCTACGACCTACGTTCTGCAAACGGTGGCTACGGCGCCTATCGCGAGCTCGACTACACGCCGGTCGTCGAGCAGGGCGGCGACGTTCACGCGCGCTTCCGCGTTCGTATCGAAGAGATGCGCGCTTCGGTCGATCTGATCGAGAAGGTTCTTGACGGCATGCCAGGCGGCCCGATTATTTCTGACGACCGCAAGGTCGTACTGCCGCCACGCCACGAGCTGCACACGTCGATGGAGTCGTTGATCCATCACTTCAAGCTCGTCACCGAGGGCTTCACCGTCCCGGCCGGCGAGGTCTACGCACCGATCGAGTCGGCACGTGGCGAGTTTGGCTTCCACCTGATTGCCGATGGTGGACCGAAGCCGTGGCGCGTCCGCCTGCGCAGCCCTTCGCTCGTGCTCCTGCAGTCGCTCGCCGCACTCTGCGAAGGCGTCTACCTCGCCGACCTGATCGCCATCCTCGCCTCGATCGACCCCGTGCTTGGAGACGTGGACCGCTAATGGCCGATCTTTATACCCAGATTCAAGACGAGATCGCTAAGTATCCGGACCGCCGCAGTGCGATCCTGCCGGCGCTGCGCCACGCGCAAGAGCACTACGGCTGGCTCTCGCCCGAGGCGCTCGAGACGGTTGCCGACGGGCTCGAGCTGTCGCCGGCTCACTGTCTGTCCGTCGCGTCGTTCTACGACATGTTTTTCTTGCAGCCCGTTGGCGACCACGTCGTCGAGGTCTGCACGAATCTTTCCTGTGCCCTCGTTGGCTCCGACATCGTGCTGCGCGCATTCGAGGAAGAACTCGGTGTCGTCGCGCCGGGTACGACCGCCGATGGCAAGGTCACTCTGCGCCGCGTCGAGTGTCTCGGCGGCTGCGGCTGGGGCCCCGTTGTCTCGGTCGACGAGGAGTACCAAGAGCACTTCAAGACCGAAGACATCGCGCCGCTGATCAGCGAGTTGCGAGCCACACCACGACCCAGTGAGAGCCATGCCTGAAGCACCTACATTCGCGCAGCCGGACGCGTCCGCGCTGCTTCTGCCATTTGCCGGTAGCCGCCGCGAGATCGCGGAGTACGAAGCGAATGGTGGCTACGACTCGTTGCGCAAAGCCGTCGGCATGACGAGCGAGCAACTGGTCGACGAGATGATCGCCTCGAACCTGCGCGGTCGTGGTGGCGCAGGCTTCCCCGCCGGCAAGAAGGCCTCGTTCCTCGCCGGTGGCGCCGAGCGCTACCTCGTGATCAACGGCGACGAGTCGGAGCCCGGGACCTTTAAGGACCGCGAGATCATTCTCCGCAACCCGCACATGCTGATCGAGGGCGTGCTGATCTACCTCTGGATGATTCGCGGCACGGCCGCCTACATCTATATCCGTGGCGAGTACGCCAAGGAGGCGTCGATCCTCGAAGGCGCAATCGCCCAGGCCCGCGAGAAGGGCTACCTCGGTTCGCCGCTGCTCGGCACCGATTACGTGCCCGAGGTCTACGTCCACCGTGGTGCTGGCGCCTACATCTGCGGCGAGGAGACGGCGCTCTTGACGTCGCTCAATGGCGAACGCGGCCAGCCGACGGCGAAGCCGCCATTCCCGGCTGTCTCGGGTGCCTTTAAGAAGCCGACGCTCCTCAACAATGTCGAGACCGTCGCGACGGTGCCGCTGATTGTCGAGATGGGTGGCGCTGCCTATGCGGGCGTTGGTACCGAGCAGTCGACGGGCACCAAGATGTTCTCGCTGTCGGGCCACGTCCGCAATCCTGGCAACTACGAGATGCCACTGTCGGCGTCCTACCGCGACCTGATCGAGGGCAAGGGTGGCGGCATGCCCGAGGGACGAACGCTGAAAGGCTTCGTGCCGGGCGGATCGTCGATGCCGATCCTGATGCCGAACCAGCTCGACACCGGTCTCGCCTTCGAGGCCGTCGTAGCGGCTGGTTCGATGGCCGGCTCGGGCGGCGTGATCGTGGTGGACGATCGCACCTGCATGGTGCGCTTCGCTCTTCGAACCGCCGAGTTCTACATGCACGAGTCGTGTGGCAAGTGCACGCCGTGCCGCGAGGGCACCCGCTGGATTACCGAGCTGCTCCGCAAGCTCGAAGCCGGTCTTGGTCGCGAGGAAGAGGTCGACTTGCTGCTCGACATCTGCAATCGCGTCGAGGGCAACTGCCTCTGCGTGCTCGGCGACGCCTGCGCAATGCCGGTCCGTAGCCACATCAACAACTTCCGTAGCGAGTTCGACGAGCACGTGCGACTCGGGCAGTGCCCCTGCCCGGACGACGCACCGATGACGGAGCTCTATCCGCCACTCTTGCGTGCCCCGCTGCCGCTGGTGAGCGTCGGATGAGCACGACTGAGCAGACCGTCGATACCGTCACACTGCACGTCGATGGTCGCGAGATTACGGTTCCGAAGGGCACGGCACTGGTCGTCGCCGCCGCCGAGCACGCGGGCGTTGAGATTCCCATCTTCTGTTACGAGCCGCGGCTCGGACCGCCGATCGGTGCCTGCCGCATGTGCCTCGTCGAAATCGAGGGTGCCCCGAAGCTGCAGGCAGCTTGCACGCTGACGTGCAACGACGGCATGGTCGTCAAGACCGCGGAGACCTCGGCACAGGCGAAGGAGGCTCAGGACGGTGTCCTCGAGTTCATCCTACTCAACCACCCGCTCGACTGCCCCGTCTGCGACAAGGGTGGCGAGTGCCCCCTGCAGGACTTGACGTTCCGCTACGGCCCTGGCAATTCGCGCATGACACTGCCGAAGCGCACGTACGAGAAGCCGCTACCGATCTCGCCGTCGATCGTGCTCGACCGCGAGCGCTGCATCCTCTGTTACCGATGCACCCGCTTCTCTGGCGATGTCGCCGAGGACGCCGAACTCGTCGCGCGCGAGCGTGGGGCACAGAGCGTGATCGCCACGTTCAACGAGCAGCCGTATAGCAACGCGTTCTCGGGCAACGTGACCGAGCTCTGCCCGGTCGGCGCACTCTTGCCGACGGCCTACCGCTTTAAGGCGCGCCCCTGGGAGATCGTCAACGTGCCGACGGTCTGCACCGGCTGCGCGACGGGCTGCAACACCTGGTCGACGCTGCGCGAAGGGAAGGTCGAGCGAATCCTCTCGCGCAATCACCCCGATGTGGATGAGGGCTGGCTCTGCGATAAGGGCCGCTTCGCGCGCTACGAGCCGCGCGACGAGCGCATTTCGACACCGCTGGTACGAGGCCTGACCGGTCTCGAGCCCGGCGAGTGGGACGACGTCCTGCGCACGACAGCCCAGCGCCTTCGCCACTTCTCGTCGGTCGACGGTGCGGGTGGCGTCGCGATCGTCACGGGTGGCGCACTCACCAACGAGGAGGCGCTGGCCTGGAAGGCGATCGCCGATTCACTTGCCGCGCGCACGGCCTCGGCGCCGATTGCTGCTGCTGCAGATTGGGACCGACTCGACGCCTACGCCGCACCGCTCGCCGCGATTGATTTGGCCGACGCCGTCGTGGTGATCGGCGACCAAGAGCCAACGGACCGCGCTGGCACGATCGATCTACGCATCCGCAAGGCGCGCCGTAGCGGCGCTCGCCTGACGATCGTCGGTCCGGGTGGCACTGCGCTCGAGCCCGACGCTCAGCAATTCCTCCGCACGCTGCCAGCCGCCGGCTCGGCGATGCTCGCTGCACTCACCGCCGCGGTTGTCGAGGCGGGTGGCGCGAACGTGCGCAGCGACGCCAAGACGGCCGGTACGGTCGAGGCGCTTGCTGCCGACGCTGGTGCCGACGTCGCCCAGGTTCGCGAGCTGGCTGGCACGCTCGTGGCCGCAGCGCGCCCGGTGCTGGTTGTCACCGACCACGTTGCAGCGACCGAAATCGAAGCACTCGCCTGGGCCCTTGGGCTCGACCAGACCGAGGGAGGCGTCTTGCCGCTGCCGGTCGGGGCGAACGAGCGCGGCGAACGAGCCGTCGGCCTTGTCGGCGGCTGGGACGAGATCCTGCCGGCGCTCGAAGCAGGCGAGGTCCAGGCAATTGTGCTGGTTGGCTGCGACCCCGTCGTCGAGAGCACCGAGGGCGAGCGATGGCAGATGGCGCTCGCGCAGACCGAGGTCGTCGTCTCCGTCGCTGCCTTTACGAATGGTGTCACCTCGCAGTCGCAGGTCGTACTGCCGCTCGATGTCGAGCACGAGCGCGATGGCTCGGTCATCAACCTCGAGGGTCGCGTGCAGCGCGTCCGCCCATCGCTCGCACCCGTCAGTGGCGTGCCGTTGATCGAGTGGACGAGTCGTCTTGCCGGCTTCCTCGAGATCTCGACACACGCGACGTCCGCCAAAGCTTTCAACGCCCTAGCCGCCGACAATCCGGCCTTCGCCGGCCTCGCCTGGGGCGAGCTCGGCGATCGCGCCCCGCTCAACCGCACGCGCCCCGCTGCGACGGCACCGACGGCTGGCGTGACGGTCGCCGCACCGGCGTCGGCTCCGGCCGACGGCGCGTTCCGCCTGATCGCACCTCGCCCGCTGTTTAGTGGCGCCGCCGTTGAGCGCACGGCATCCCTCGCGCACCAACGCGCCCCGATCGTCGTAGTTGCCCACGCCGACGCCGAGCGCCTTGGCATCAAGCGCGGCGACGACGTGGCCGTGCGCCACGCCGTGGGGGAGCACGTCGGCACCGCTCGTATCTCGCGGCGCCTCTTGCCCGGCTCGGTCCGCATCAACTGGCGTGGTGCTGCAGGCACCGGTTCGACAGCCGTCATGGGAGCGCAGTAGACCAGATGGTCGACGGCGTCATTCTTACGGTCATCAAGTCGGTGGTCTTGGCCAGCGTTCTGATGGGGTTCTTCGCCTATATGACGTGGGTTGAGCGCAAGCTGATCGGGCGCTTCCAAGCGCGTTACGGCCCGAACCGCGTGGGGCCGTACGGTCTGATGCAGCCGATCGCCGACCTCGGCAAGATGCTGCAGAAAGAAAACATGATCCCCGAGATGGCGCATCGCAAGCTGTACATCGCAGCGCCGTTTATCGCGATGACGTGCGCGATTGGCGCCTTCGGTCTGATGCCGTTTGGCGGCGTTGCGACGATCCCCGGCACGGACTG
>Ga0049082_10000175_pt1 | contig 16212 bp, 9 predicted proteins | sample GreLakmeHU45MSRF_FD_66718 | JGI IMG/M metagenome (GOLD analysis project Ga0049082, IMG submission 66718) | Freshwater lentic microbial communities from great Laurentian Lakes, MI, USA - Great Lakes metaG HU45MSRF | ecosystem: Environmental > Aquatic > Freshwater > Lake | place: Great Lakes... | reverse complement strand
ATTTCAGTCGATTGAAACCCAATAGCAGTAGCATTAACCTGTAATAGATATTTTATAGTTCTTGCTGAAGCTAATGCAAAACTATCAACAACCTGCACAGCTACGTTATCAGTTAGGTTTTTTGTATTAGCAATATATTGTACGATATTTGCAGTGCCATTACCAGTGTTAAACCCAAGGCTGACATTTAAAACTGCATTTGATGAGTTGTTGCCACCGCGAATAGCGTCCTGAGCAATAAGAGTATTAGCTGAAAAAAATCCATTCAAATAAGAATTACCGACTGTAATTCCTAATGATCCATTAGCTGTTAAGCAATTGGTGTTAACAATGCTAGCAACATTATTGGTTCTTTGAATCCAATCGTTGAATGTGTCAGTGCTAGTGCTGACTATAAGAGTTGCTACATTAGCTGCCATTTTTTCTCTCTATCATTATCTTTAACATTTCTTTAATCTCAGAAACCGCATCTGTTAATTCTTCTACCTTCTTATTTATTTCAGAACTTTCACTTAATCTAGTTCTTTCTATCATATATTGATTTAATTCGCTAATATTCTGGTTTAAAATAGCTCCGGTTTTGTCGTTTCTATAATGACCGGGAGTTGTAGTTTGAATTAATTTTGATTCGTGCCCTGGACTACGCATATTATGAACTCAATCCAACTGCACTTAAACTTGCAATTCTTGGAACAACATTTGGGTCAGATGATAACATAACCATTTTAATTTGCATAGTGTCAAAAGTGTCTATGGCTTGACCCGTCTTATTGTAATATCTAACTACATTATAGTTTTGTGGGTTAGTGAATGCTTGATTTGGATTTGTAATTTTATCAATTAGAAATCCCGCTTGAGCGATACTGGCATTACTCACTCCTTCATTCAATACTATTACTGTATTACTGGTAATAGTATTAACACGAGAAATTTGATAATTGGCAGGTACATCTGGATTATAAATTTTAACAACATCACCAACCACTAACTGACCAGTAAAGAGTGTATTAGCGCCAGTAACAGTACCGTTGGCACTTGCGGTAACTTGTCCAGTTAGAGAAGTGCTCAATGGAGCGTTTGGAAGTCCGAAACTTAATTGAATATAATTGTTAGCTTCTGGAGTGCTCACTTGAGGAGTGTCATTAGTGTCTGATACAGAAGCTAATTTAGTCCACTCTTTTACATCAAAGCTATCAGAATCAGTAGAGTTATAAAGTTTCCCATAAGCTAAAATTTGAGTTTGTGCTGGGATATAAACTACACTCTGAACTAAAAGATCTTGGGCAGAATACTTTGGATCAAAAGTAATTACTGTGCTAATATGTTTAGCGGCAGTATTACCTTGACCTGTTATAACTTCATTTGTATCACTATTATTAATATTGTAAATTCTAGGGAATAAATCTAACTTTTCAGTATTAATTAGTGGACTACTGTAAAAAGCATTAGCTGTGTTAGCCTGAGATAAAACAATTTTAAGCACTGCAGATTTTCCATCATATAACACGTCCTGAACAGTTTGAGAAGTTTCATTAGAACGTGAAACGATTTGCGAACTAATGCCGGAGGAAAGCTCATTGTGTTTGTAATTTATCGCTGATGAAAAAGAGGAATTAGAAACAATAAAGGCACTTCCATTAGAAGAAGCGAAACTATAACTTATTGAAGTATTAGAACCATCAGGATAATTAACACCAAATTCAGGAGTAAAAGAATTTAGAGGATAGTTAATTACACTAATATAAGCATTAGCACTAGTTAGTTCACCAGCAACTAATGTTTTTGCGGAAATCGTAGCATTCCCGGTTGCAGTGGCTGCAGCAGATAAGGTTATCACACTAGTATTGACAACGGTGGCAATAGTTGTGCCTACAGGAATACCTGCAATATTAGCAGTGACTGGTTGGCCAACGAAAAGACTGTAAGTATTAGAAACAGTGGTGACTGTAGTATTAGTGTTTAGCTGGCCAGTGAACGATATACTGTTTGAGAATCTATAAGAAGAACCATTAGCATTCGATTTAGTTAGAATTAAAACATTAGCAGAAGCATCATTGTAATAAACTTTTCCAACCGGAGCTTTAAAGAAATCGCAACTAGTGTTAGTAAAATGCACAGCCTCATCTAGTATCATACTTGTGTTGCTGCTAACAGTAAGAATATTACCAACATAACGAGTGGTGCTATTAGAGTAAGCTATAATACTTTGACCATTACTAAATTGACTGCTGAATGTAGTGCTAGTGCCTGTTACAACGTTGCTACCAGCAGTAAATGATACTGTTTGAGCAGAAACGTTAGAAAACACAGGAAACACTAACTCGCCGCCAAGAAAATTAAGCTTTTGATTAGTGGTAACTAGAAATTCTAAATTATCATTAACAACTTCAACAGTTGTAGTATTGCTGCTAAATTGAGCGATTTTAATATTGTATTTTAATTGAGTATTAGTTATGGGGGTTAAAACACCATCATTACCATAATCATATAGTTGACCCTGATCGCCACCGGAAAATCCAGCAAACGGACTGGTGCTTGTACCAAGTATAACATTTCCCGTTTGAGCACGCCAAAGAACATATCCCGGATCATCAGCTGAAACATTAATCGAGTATGTTTTACCTGTGTCTAACTGTAATGGTTGAGAAAAGGTAAATGATGTTGATGTAGCAGCAGTGTTGCTTACATTAACAGCAGAATGCGCTTTAGTTACATTAGAAGATTGATATTTCCTAGAATATATTGGAGAACCAGTAGAGGTAGTGTCTGAAACACAAATACTTACCGTTGGATTTATTATACCAGAAACATTGATACTACTAGCATCTGGTTTCTTTTCAAAATACAAATCAACACTTGTCAAGAATGCAATGCTAGAAGCAGCAACCCTATTAGGATCTAGATAAAAAGTTTGCGATTGAATATTCATTAATTGTGTCCTTCAGTATTCCAGCTAGTCGGTATTGTTTGGATCATTGGGGTTGCGTCCATTAAATCCGTACCAACCGTCATATGTCTGATCATCACCACGTTCGACAGGTGTTGGTTTTTGTTGAGAGTAAAAAATAATCGTTACTTTGCAAACAGAACTTTCATCTGAATTTTTTAATATTCCTATTTTATTACCAGTCAAACTATTTATAATCGATTGGGCAGAGGTAACATTAGAGGCTGCACCACCAAGAACTCCAGGAGAGGCACTAATAAACTGATCATTAGGAGCAGTGGTTGTAATATCATTAGTGTAGAAATAAGTGAAATTTATTTGACCGCTAGAATTCGTAGTTAGTGTCGCACCAAGAGCACCACCGAGAGGCTGACAAAAAGCAGAAACATCGATATCATTAAAGGTAAATGTATGAACTGTGTTTGGTTTTAATCCTGTTGCGCTTAATTCGAAAGCCTGAGAAGCATTATAATATATTAATCTTTGAGAACTTTTATATTTGTCTCTGTCTAAGAAATTGGTAACACCAGTATCTGTAGAATAACCCCACTGAGCTTGTTTATTGTGTTTGTGCCACTCATACATCTGGCTTGCAGCAGTGCCAATTTGCTGACCATTAATCTGAGCTACAGTTAAATTCGTTACTGAAATAGTATAAGACATATATTTCCTCTATTAAACAGGAATAAAGTTGACGATATTTGTCGAGGTAGGCAACTCATTCATAATTTCTCCGTTAGAGAAAGATATTAAAGTAAATGACTCTGGAGAACTTGTTAATGTACCATTATAATTTATTGGAGGTTCTCTATATCCACATTCATAACTATTTACTTGAATTATCTCATTAAATGTAGTACCATCAGCTCGAGAATATGTTCCATATTTGTCAAACCCTTGGCAGAAAGTTGAAACCAAGTCAGGTTCATTAGGTGGTTTTAATCCGGTGGTTGCGATAGCTTGAGAAATTAAAGTGGTTTCAACATAAGGCAACATTATTGCTGTACCGACTGTTGCTGCGACAGTATTAGCATCAGCAGTGTTAGGTTTAAATTCTATATTAAGAGTTTTTACGGGTGGAATAATTTCATTGTTAACTCTAGAAGCTAGATATTCAGGATTTGCTAAATCACTAAATTGATCGCTTACAAATCCATCAGCAAAATATCCAAATTTAAATCTGTTAATTGCTCCATTAATAGAAGATGGAATAGACAAACTACTAACGCTTCTTTCTAACTGAGTTAATTGCGCTCCATATTCTAAAGCTTTAATTCTGTTTTCAAGAGTAGCGATTTGTTCCATAGTGTAACCGGATGGCTGAATCACAGAAATTTCAGTATTAGCATTTTTTGGTATAGAAATAATGTGAGAATTCAAACGAGTAGTTGTTTTTCTTTGAACACTTGCTGTTTTAGTGTCAGTGATTAAAGTGTAATTTAAATCTTTTTGTTTTGGAATAGAAGGATATGGAGGAATAATAACCACATTCAAACTCAAATTATCATCAGGTGTTTTGGGGGCAGTTATTTCAGAAGTTCCTGGAATACCCGCAATAACCTTAATTGTAGCAAATTTATCAATAACGATTCTATCGGCTCTAGCCTTATAATAATTTAAACTCGAAGTATATTGCTTACCATCAATCGGAAACTGATGAACTGCTAAACTACCGAATTTAGCGATTGCATTCAATGTGGGAGGATTGATTGTTGACAGTTGAGCATTAGCTAAAGTTATAGCTGCTGTATTAGCAACTCTAGGACGGAAATCTACAGAATCTATTAGATCATAATAATTTCCACGCGCATCAAACATTTCGGGAATTTCTAAAGTGTTTACTGTAGTGCTTCCTGTGTTAGAAACAAAGTTATAGGGTTGAGTGTCATTAACACTGTATGAAGACTTAGTGTGAAATGCTCCACCAGAACCAGTAAAGTGATCGAACTGAACTAATAATGCATCACCAGTCGAAAAAATTAATTCAGAATCGTTTTTCTTATACAAAACACTAGTATCGTAAAATTCTGGATTTTGCCTATGATCAACATAAAAGTCATTAGTTACATCAGTCCAAGTTGCTGGAATAGTTGAAGTATTAGCAACGTTAGCTGCTGCTACATGGGTAGAATTCGCTAAAATAGCAGTATTAACAGCCTTATATACTCTCTTTAATCTGAAAATATCCGGATGACCTAGCGCCCAAGGACCAACAGTATTAGCAATATTAATCGTAGAATTTCCACTTGCAGTGGCTGCAGAAGATAGAGTTATCGCACTGCTATTGACAACTGATGCGATAGTTGTATTTGCAGGAATACCTGTAATATTAGCACTAACCTGTTGACCAACGATAAGACCACTTGTGCTAGAAACCGTGGTGACTAGTGTATTAGTGTTTAGCTGGCCAGTGAATGATATACCAGCTGCATTAGAGAAATTAATAGCAACAGTAGTATCTCTCTTAGAGTCTTTATTTGTAACAGTTTTATTTGTTGCGAGAACTGGAGTGATAATAATGGCATTAGCTGCAGCTACGGAATTAATAGCAGCACCAAGATTAATTTTTAGCACAGTACCAGTTGAATTAAGATTAGCTGAATTACTAGCAAGAGTTATTAGTGCATTTTGAGGATAAAATATAAATGCATTTCGAGCACTATTCGCTGTCGCTATAGCACTATCAACTCGAATAGCTGTCGAATTAATAATATTTGTAATTCTGCGAATCGTATCACCAGCAGCTGCAGCTGTAATTTTAAGATACTGCCCAGCAATTAAGCTAGAGGTGCTACTAATAACAACAACATTACTAGCTGCCGATGTGGTAGTTGTTATTGGCGAAGTATCAGACTGAACATTACAAGAATGAAATGTAAAAGAAAGATCTAATAGTTGATCATCCGTTAAGGATGCGTTAGCAGTATATGGAAAAGTGTTGCTTCCAGATGTGGTTAGAGTAATAACACCTGAAGTAGTGTTAATAGAAACACCATTGTTACCGCTAAATACACCACCAGCAGTATATGTTGAGTTAGCTGTATTTTTAGTAGCAACTGCACCACCAGCAAACAGGAGAGTTGATGTGGCAGCATTTTGAATTACTGCTGTAGTAGTTGCAACACTACCATTAGCATAATATGAAGTGTTAGATACTATTATGTCAGCGATACCTGATACTGTGTTACTAAAGTAAACACTCTTAGCATTTCCAAAATTAAACCCAGCATCCATATTAACATCGAATACATATAGTCTATTAGAATATGTTGGGCTTCCTGGTGTGCCTGAATTCGGCACAGGAACTAATGACCTGATTCTTGCTGTACCAATAGTGTTGCCTGCAGGTGAAGTATTGCCTATAGGATAATTGGCTACGTTAGAATAATATTCTTTAACAGTATCGTAAAGAGTTACATAATCTCCTGTTGTAAAATTGAACACGCCACCTATTTCTTTTATATTAATGTAATTACCATAATTAGTGTTAATGGTAACAGTGCTGCTGCCTGTATCAGTACCTTGATTTACGTTAGCAGAAAAATTGGTGTAGGTTTTTACTCGATAACCAGAAATATAAGCTTGACCAGGATCAACGATTAAACTGAACACATTCGCCTGATTGGATGCACCAGCACTAGAAGAAGTGTTTGCTGTTGCAGATTTAAATGTTACATCAAATGGATCTAATACGAAATCGCCACTAGTTTCAAGTGTGCGTTGAGCAATCATATCATTAATTTTGCTATAGTTAGTTTGCTGGTTTTGAAGATATGGAGAACCGTTTTTAAAGGTTGTAACTGGGAAAAATAAAGTATTGCCAGCAGATGATGCAGTGTTAACAACAACTAAAAAGGGTGTTAATTTAAGTCTATCAGCACCCGGAGCTAAACTATTGAAAGTTCCTGTAGCATTATCTAGTAAGCTTGCATCTATATTGCTGTTAATAATGGTTTCAGAAGTGTCAAACCCTACTGAAACATCACTAGGAGTATTTGCATATTTTCTAACAACAACAGTTTGTGGGGCGACATCTAAGAAATATCCCTTCTGATAAATGATACCAGAAGAAATACCGAAAGCATAGCCAAATCCTGTTGGTGAAGTGTTATAGTCTAGAACAGAAGAATTCGAAGAAACTGACTGAGTGCTATTTGCAACTGTTATCTTAGCTTTAAAATTTTGAGCAGTAAGAAGAGAGGTATTTGCGATTATGTCAGTAATCGTTGCAGAACTATTCGCAGTTTTAACTGTGGTATAAGGAGCGATGATATATCCATTACCTTGTGCTGTCATTAGAACTTGAATAATCTTACCAGTTGAGTCCGTTACCGGAAAGGCTGCAGCGCCAGAACCGATAACGGAAGAGATGGTTGCTGTTGTAGTTAGAGTGCCATTGGCAAGTTGAATGTTTACACTATTACCAGAATAAAATGTCCAATTATTTGAAGTTGTTAATGATGCATTCGACATGTCATTAGCAAAAGGACGAACCTTGACAAATAAGGTATTAGCAATAGCTGTAGAATTAACTTCAACAATAACAGCTCTTGCTCCAGTTACTGGATCAACTATATTGTTGCTGCTAGTAAATGCTAAGGTATTACCAGTTATGGATAAGGCAGATGAAAATACAAGAGAGTCTGTATTCGCTATACCTGCAGCTACACCGCCAACTGGAACATTAACCTCAAAAATAGAATTTAAACTATCTGTTAAAGTTAAAACTTCTCCATTTGCGAAGGCAGTTTGTGCATTATTATTACCAGAGTTGATATATCGAACGAACAGTGTATTTAAATCTGGAGCCTGTGTAAGAAACCCAGAGTTTGAAGCTAAAACATAAGCTTTCAGGGAACTGGTATCACTAGTAGCATATAGCCCAACATATGAATTAACAACAGCTGGTTGCCCATCAACCTGTAAGTTTACGATTTTTACATATGGATATGCGTCGTAATATTGAAAGTTACAACCACTTACAATAGTGCCTTTGGTGAATATATTATCGCCAAATTTTTCAATTTGACTTTGAAGTATACTCTGTAGAGTATTAAGTTCTCTAGTCTGAATCGCAACAGCAGGTTTAAAAAGAACCTGTTGATAATTTTTTGTTGAATCGAAATCATCAAAATACGGAGACACAGATATGTCGGTTTGAATAGGCATCATTATCCTCTAATTTAATAGGACAGAACTAATTTTATAGATTCTGAAGTGGTATTCGATCTGTTAACTTTATCAAAATTTTCTATATACAAAACGGTGCCACTTTCAGGAACTAAATCAGGCTCTGCCTTTGTACTTATACTAAAAACAGAACCGCTGCTAACTCCAGTGATAGTGTTGGAAGAGTTAATCCGACCGAGTTTAGAGGTTAGATAAACCGTGGTTCCGACTGCATTATTAGAGTGGAATCGAGCAGAAGAATTATCCAATAAACCTATATCAGCCTGAGTTGCTGATGTGTTGCTTACTGCAGTGGCACCCTGATATACGATTTCACCTGCAGTAAATGGAACACCCGTATAGGATCCATTGTACACGAATAGCTGTTGAAAAGTTCCGAAACCCTTAGTTATGCTACTTATTGATATAGCATTAATTTGAGCATTAGCACTAGAAGTGCCACCTGTAATTGTACCAACAGTAGAGTTCGTTGATGTAACAAAGTTTGGAGTTGCATTAGTAACCTGCAGAGGAGATATACTCGTAACTATCGCAGTTGAGGTATTGCTACCAATAGTTTGAGTTACAGTTTCTCCTATGGCAAATGTACCGTTTACGTTTTGTGTGGTAAATTGTACATTAGCAACCTTTGGGTTAACAAGTAATCCAACGGTTTGTATACCGTTAAGAATAGGAATAGTGTTACTTTCATTATTAGCGAATGTTACGCCTATACCAACTGAGGAAGAATAAAATTCTGCGGCTGCGTTAGAACCATGACCACCTTTTGGTCCTGTAATAACTCTTAGAATAGCAGTATTGCTAACGCCTACCTGCGCAGAAACATTAACATAAGCTGAAGCGAAATGAACATTTACAGCACGACCGATTGGTAAAACTTCAACTCGGTAAATACTGTTACCAGTGTTAGCGTTTACTAGAGCGATAGCACTAACCTGGTTAACAGGAATATTTGCATCTGCTGCTCCTGTTTCATCAACATAATCATCACCTGCTCCACGAACAACTACACCTGGGGCAATAAGATATGTGGATGATCCATCAGGAACTGTTGTTAATTGGCTTCTTAACGTAATAAAAATACCGGAAGCATTAGCAACATGGCCAGTAATCGCTTTATATTGACCTGAACCAGTACCGCCATTGACATAAAAATAACAACCAGTATAAAAATCATTTCTGGTAGAAGCATCAGAGTCTAATTTAACTAATGGAGTTGACGAATTCGTTACACTAGTTGGAGTTAAGTTACCACTATAATAATTATCATATCCTGAACCTGTTGAACTTACTATAGTGCCGTTAGCATCTACAGGAACAATAACATCGATTGCTCCGGAAACTGCATTACTAGTAACATTAGCATCAGGAACTACAGGAATGAAAAGCTCAGTAGCAAACTTATTATAGGTTGCTGTTGTTATTTTATACATGTATTTCCACTGATAGCCATCAGAGGTTTCGTAATATACGTCATCGGCAGCAGTGTCGCTGAAATTTGGTTCTGAGGTGGAAGATGCACCATTATTATTGTATAAACATTTCCATACATAATACATAGAACCGTCGAATGTCCAAGCAAAAAACTGTTTGGTAGAAAGATTATCGTCCCGATCATCAAACATGGCATATTTCGTTCCGGAAACCCAGGGATATGATTTTATCATCAGAGAAACATCTGTGGTTTGAATCTTTTTACCGAAAATCATATTGTTATAGGCATCAAAATCTACGATACCAGGATTGTCATATGCTTGGAAAACTGTACCACCAGTCCAAGGGGTACTTGATCCAGCAAAGGCATAATAGAATGACGTGTTTACAGAGCTTTTAAAAGCATCAGCATTGATCAGCCTATAGTTATTTGTAATTAATTGTGTAGTTGTCATTCTTGTATCGGTCCATTGCCTAAAGTAATAATATTTAATGTTGTTGAAACAGTAGACTTTTTAATCACTTTACCATATAAAGCTGTACCAGCAGTATGGACAACAGCCTTAACCATATCGAAGTATGTACTTACATCACGCGATGAATTGATTTCATAAGAAAAGCTTTGATAATAATTTCCATCCTGTATATATTTATCACTGCTCAAAAAGCCCTTGGTAGAAGAATAATATCCTGCCCCGATTCCTTGTTTACCTAGTTGTGTTCTGGCAGTTCCGGTTAATTGCGTGTTTGACACAGAGGTAAATGTTACGATTTCAGCATTATTGTAACCTATACCCGAACTCACTACACTTAAAGCTTTAACGCTACCATTACCTGTTACAACATTTGCTGATACATTAGCATTATCTCCCGAAAACCCGGAAGCTGTATCTATTGTTATAATAGCAGCATTAGATGTTGCACCACTAGAAATACCAATAATAGAATTTCCAGAGATAGAGAAATCAGCCAGAGATCTACGTCTTACCGACAACTGAGAACTATTAGCTTCTTTCACCTTACCTATTGCAGTAACATATATTGAACCTTGTACACTTATTATAGCTGATGTTCCGTTAGAAGTCAAGCCAAAAACGTTGGCAGTATTGACCCAAGCAGTATTTCCTGTGTTAGCAAAATTTATTACAGTGCTGGTTGGTAGACCAACAGCAACACCAATATTTTTTATAATAGAAACAGTAGCATGAGTGTTAGAGTTAGCTGTGGCTGTGGTTAGATAGAGAGAAGTGCTGTTTACAACATTATTGATAATTCTAATGCTGTTAGTCCCACTAGTATTAATAACTATTTTTTGGCCAGCAGCAAAAGCTGTTGTAAAATTAGGAGCACCAGTATTAGCCCCCAATATATTACTTTGATTATTAGCAATATAGGTTCCTGCCGGAGTGCTGTTTACTTGATAGACAAATTCATTGACTTCAAAAGCTCCGGATGGAGAATTTAGAACGAGCTGTTGTACTTCTGTGGTTGTTACGTTTTGTTTTATTTCTTCACCGATACTATAGAAACCAACAACATTAGCTATATCTATATAGTAATCTTGTTTTTGTAATGTAGCGACACCCTTTTGATATATGTTTACGAAAGGTGCTTCATTATATTCTTTACCAAGATTTGTTGTAATAATATTTTGAATTTCACCAACTTGTAAAACTCGAAGATTTAATATATCAACTAATGCTCCTGTAGAAACATTGCAGAAAGGATAAATTGGGAAACCATAAGCAGTAGCGTTTAATGGTAATGTTAGATAAGCATAATTTACTGTGTACGTTAATCCTGTTGGTGTGCCAGTAGTGGTAACGATAGCAGCATTATTTTCTGTTGTTAGTGTAAATCCGGTTATAGCACTCACAGTTCCTGTTACAGAAGAAACAACATATTTTGTATTCGTGACATATCCTGTAATTGTTCCTGTACCACCAAGAGTACCCGTGATTATAACATGATCTCCGACAGCTAAAGTAGTAGCACTACAAGTAAACTGGCCAGCGGTGCCAGAAATAACAACAGTGCTTAATGTGCTTACACCGCCTGAATGTCCACCAATCTCGTCAGTATAATAAAAAACTGTTTCTGTAGAGTTTACTGTTCCGATTGCGATATTAGCATTTATACCTGTAGAAATATTTGTTATCGTTGCATTTCCACTCAAGTTGCCTCTAGAGGTATATACTCTAGTGTATGTGTTAGGTAGTGCTCCAGATAAGTTAATAACTCCCATTTTCGTGTTACTAAAACTAAAAACATTAGCTGTTACAGGAGTTAATGAGTTAGCAGTGTTATTAAATGTTACTCCGGTAAATTTTTGTAAAAATGTATTGGAACTAGTGGCATTGGCTGTTAGCGTAGCATTCCCGCTTGCAGTGGCTGCAGCAGATAAGGTTATCACACTAGTATTAACAACAGATGCGATGGTTGTACTTGCAGGAATACCTACAATATTAGCAGTAATCGTTTGACCAGCAACAAGACCATAAGTGTTAGAAACAGTAGTGACTGTAGTGTTAGTGTTCAACTGTCCGGTAAAAGATAAGGATAACTGAGAATTAGAATAAGTTAATACTGTGTTAGAAATAAACACATTAGAATAAAGATTACTGTATCCCCAACCGCCATCGCCACCAGGATTAAATTGTGTAATATCCCCATTAGCATTTCTATATGGTTCTAATTTAAATCTAACGATACCAGTAATATCTTCAATTTCCGATACTCTGGCTGTTCCTTGTTGACCAACGTTAGAACTCAAAGATACAATATCACCAACAGCAAAATTAACACCACCACTATCAACAATCAAACTACTTAAAGAACCGATTATAATAGGAACATTATCTAAATTATTATCTACCTTTAACAGTTCTCCGGTTTGAAAATTCTTTTCTGAAACATTTGTTATAAAAAATAAATCAACAACTTTAGATCCAGCCTTTCTACGAACAAGACGATCTATTACTGCTGTTGCACCTGAAGCTACGCCAGTGACTTGTTTACCTACATAACCTTGATTTCTTGTAGAATAAGATATTTCTAAATACTGAGGAACATTCCACGTACCATCTGATGATTTTATAATGTCTGCGCCCGGAAGATAAACTTCTATATCTTCAGCAAAAACTAATCGAAATAAAAGTTTTAGTGCGCGAATACTTCCCTTTGCTCTATAGAGATCGAGAATTTTTTTAACTGTTAGTTTTTTTTGAGCAACAGAGGTGTATTGTATACCCTGAAGATATGTAGCGTTGAAATGTACTAAAAATTCATCGAGAGTTGAATCGATTCTGTTATATTCTAATAAATTACGAGATTGACTAATCGGATTACCTGTTTGCTGCATCCACTCATAATAAGCTTCAACAAATGCAATTAAAGTCGGACCTGATTCATTATAGAATGCAGGAAACTGACTTCGAATAAGATTTGAAATAGTTTTTTCTGATACGCTCATAACTGTCTTACTATCTGTACTGTTACCATAATTTCATCATCGGGAATTTCAAAAATTACATTTTGTGTTGTAGCATTATCTTTATTTTTCGGAGTTACATAAAAACGAATGGAATCACCGGAAAAACTTGGAGTGTAGAAATTAGTTAAATTAATTATACCAGTAACGTAATCTACTGTTCCTACACCTCTACTAGCAATGACATTATGTGTTTTATTACCATTAGTCTTTTCCTGAATAATATGAAGATTTCCATTACCATCATCCTCTATGCTAACAGATTGTCCTTCATATATGAATCTGGTAGATGTTACCGCATGTAAATCTGATGCTTCATGAGGTCGGACAGATGTCTGAGCATCATTCGAAGCTGATGGGGGAAGATTAGGATTAATCGCCATATCAAATTTTAATTGATAATTTTGTTTACCTGCACTTAATTTAGGAACTAACTTTTTCATTAATCTATAATCAGTTTCATTGCTTACAATAGTAGATTGAGCATTATCGATTGCAAGAACTAATTTCGAATACAATAAAGTTGATTTAAAGTTTTCGAGATTGGTTCTACTATATTGACGAATAGCTGAAGTAACGAAAGCAGAAATATCTGCAGGCTGTAGTGTTGTCCGATTAACGTTATATTTTACATTAGTGGTAACACTTGCGAAAGTATATTCTGGTTCGAGAAATGAAGGTATAATAGTCAATGGTGCCCGAGTCTTCAAAAAATCTGTGTACTCGATAATTTTACTTTCAGGAACAGCTTCAAAATTAAAAAGTTTCATAGAAATTAATACTTTACCATATTGAGGAGGAGTTACTGTTTCCCCGCCATAAACTGATAAAGCTTGGATTTCTGGATATGTTCCTCTTAACAAGGTTTCATAATCTGTAGTTGTAACTGCTCTTTCCTGAGTAGAATAATATCTAGGAGCATTAAAACGAATAGACTCGATATCTTCTGAAATATTTCCTCCCTTGGCAGCAGTTACTGTGGCTACATTAACTGTTCCGCCTCCTATAGTTCCATCAGGAGTAAATACAGAAATACCATTAGGAAGCTGGCCATTAGTGATAAGATAGGTAGCAGAAATTAAGGAATTGTCTAGAGGTTTACGACCTACAACATTATCACCAAAAATTAATTGATATTGATTGTTGTCTGATCCCTGTAAGAAATACACTGGTGTGGTTTGTTTAATATCTAAAAGACTGGTGGATAAAAGATAACTAATAACGTTAGCACCACCATTTTCAACACTCACCACCTTTAAAGAATTAGTATCAATAGTGGGGTTTGATAATATGAACTTTTGTTCGCCATTTGCATTTGGCTGCACTACAAAGGTATCCGTTACTGATGTTCCTTCGAAAATTGCAACGTTATTAGCATAAAATAATGCATTCGCGCTTGCACTAACCACAATATTTGTGTTTGTAGAGAATGTATAAGAATTAGATCCAGCTTTACCTGTAAACGAAGTTCCTGCAGGAATCGTTAATAGAGCTGGATTATTTGGCACATTAGCGACGGTAATGTTGACATTAGCATAAGAAGAACGGAATGATCTTGGAGTGTAGTTAAGCTCAACAGCCTTTAGAACCACTGATTCTCTAAGCTGGGCTGTGTCGATAAACATTTCAGAACCTATCATATTCAAGTAAAAGGCATTTAGATAGGTGTTGTATGAAAGTAGATCTAAAATAACATTAAGATTACTAGCCTCAAAGTTGTAATCTCTGAACTGACTTTGAGAAGATAAGTAAGTTTTTAAACTACTCTTATAATCAGCAAAATCTAAACTTGTTAATGAAATACTAGAATTGGCCATGTTTATCTTACTCTATAAAGTAATGTTGTTAAGGTAACAGGAACACTACTATTTACTATATAAAACTCAACAGTTACTGCGTAAGCATTTTGTTTTTCGAAGGGAGTAGCTACCACATCGATAATTCTAACTCTAGGTTCATAATTTTCGATTGACATTTTGATTTCATTCTCTATACTAGAAGCAGTAAAAGAACTCATCGGTTCGAACAGGTATTTCCTTAAATTACAGCCAAAATTAGGATTAAATGGTCTCTCATATTTGTTGGTTAATATTAGATTAACTATAGCCTGTTTAACAGAGTCTTCATTTCTCCTAATGACAAGATCATGTAATTCTGGATGTACCGAGAAACTTGTGAACATGTCGCCAAACAGGTCTCTTTGAGCCTGCACAGGAGTAAATTTTTCTTCTCTAAAAGTTGACATTGGCTCTTTTAACTATAGTTAGGGTGGGGGGACTGCAGGAACAATTATATCATCTTCTGACATACTACTTATTGAGCTTTGTAATATTGCTAATTTTCCATCAAGACCGTTAATAAACGCTTCTGGACTAGAAGTGTCTATAAGCTGTCCACTAAAGTTTGCGCTGCTTAACCCAACAATAAGATTTTGTGTTAGAGCTACTTGACTCAAAATAGGATTTATTCTTGCATCAACTTGTGCTTTAAGAGTTGACAGTGTTTCTGTTCCTATTGTAAGAGCACAAGCTTCCAATTTTTCTGGAATATTACTGATAGAATCTATCAACTTAGCCAATTCTTTTGAAAGTATGATTATTTCTTGTGCTTGTCGAATAAAAGCTTGCAACTGTAAAAAAGCATCCCCCATAATCAATTTACCGAGGTATTTTACTATTTTGTCTGGAGTAGGAATAGGTAAATTTAATAGAGGAAACTGATTTTTACGAATGTCAATTTGATCGTTAATTTTTGCATTTATTACATTAATAATAGCATCTTTGTGTTTATCTACTATAAGTTTTAAGGCTTGACAGTCAGCTGTGCTGTTTATCTGTCTTACCATATCGGTAATTCCTGCTACAGTTGTATCCATAATTTAATCCTCTACCTTATAGTAAATTCGATGGTGGGTTTATATCAGTAATAATACCATGCACGACAGTTATTGTTTTGTCTAAAACGTGAAAGGCACCAGATGCGCCGAGGGTACTTCCAATAGAAGCTTCCGTAAACAGACCACCACCTAGAATTTGCACACCACCTGGAGCCTTTAGAACAATGCTATTATTGGATGTCAATCTAAGAGTTTTTTCTGCAGTAATGTTGCAATCACCCACTACTGTTATATTACACTGTCCACCAACAGTTA
>Ga0049082_10000174_pt1 | contig 16230 bp, 15 predicted proteins | sample GreLakmeHU45MSRF_FD_66718 | JGI IMG/M metagenome (GOLD analysis project Ga0049082, IMG submission 66718) | Freshwater lentic microbial communities from great Laurentian Lakes, MI, USA - Great Lakes metaG HU45MSRF | ecosystem: Environmental > Aquatic > Freshwater > Lake | place: Great Lakes... | reverse complement strand
GATGTCTGGCGCTCGGCGAGCTCCAGTTGAGGCAATACGAAGGACGCCGCGAGCGCTTCGCGGAGCCCCTTGGGCAATTCCGTGATGTCGTCGAACGACCGGACCGGGCGCAGCCAGAGGCGCGCGAAAATCTGCGCGGCCCGATACGACGGTTCCCCGCGATCGCTCAACCACACGAGGAGTCGCGACAGCGCGGCACTAGGCGCAAGGTCGAGCAGGTTTTCGGTCGCCAGCGTTTGAGACATCATTCCTTGAGGATCGAACTGAGCGTGAACTGATAAACGGGTCCGAGCCCGGAGATGCCTTCCTCTCGAGCCACGCCGACCACGTACCTCGCATAGTACACCGCCAGCCCAGAGCGGATGCGCGTGACGGTGCCGCCGCCGGCCGATGCGCGCACGATCGCCGCGCGGGCCTCCCATCGATCCAGACGACCCGACAAAAAGGGGCCGCGCTCGGTGGCGCCCCGATTAACGTTGTTTTGGCTCAAGCCAAGCCGAAGCTCGCGTGACGCTGAATCGCCGACCACACGGGCGTCCACCGCCGCCACGAACGCGGGGCGATCGTCGATTTCGCGGCCCGGCCGCCACAGGAAGCTGGACAGCGCGACCCGCGCGTTCCGCCACGGCAGATCGTGTACGACCACCCCAAGATCGGCCGCGATAGCCGTGCTCACCTCCCGGTCCGCCCGTCCCTCCCGCCAGCGAACGGCGAGACCGGCGGTGACATGGGGAACCAAGGTCTTCGCCGCGGTGGCACTGATCAGCAAGCTGGCGTAATTGATATCGCCCACGCTCTGTGGATCACTGTCGGTGCGTACCAGGCCGGCGACTGAGGTCCGGGCCACGGAGAGCCCAAGAGTGGTGCCGGACGCGCGCCGCAAGGACGCGGACAACAATTGCCCATCAACGCCCTGCTGCCCGCCGGTCGACAACGACGCCACGCCGAGGCGGATGCGTTCGCCCGGCCGGAGCGCGGACGCGGCCGGATTCCACAGTCCGGCACCGGGCTCCGCCGCCAAAGCGGCAGGCTCGAGAACGGCGCCGAGCGGGAACTCCCAAAGATCGCGCGCGGGGACGGGCTGCGCGGCGAGCCCGTGGGCCCAGCTAAACGCGGCCACCCCGCAGATGAACAGACGGCACATAGGGCATGCTAACGGCCCTCGCCTTCGCGGGTCAAGCGAATGGTAGGTCGGAATCGCTACCGAGACTGACGTAAATCATTTAACTTTCACCGTTTGCGGCCGCTCGTTGGCCCAAGCAGGTCCCTGATTCGCCCCGTTAGGAGCGCCGCGCGTAATGTCGTCTTTGTCAGATCAGTCCGTGCTCGCTACTTCCCTCCGTACCGACACTTGTGGCCTCCTGCGCTCGCCGGACGTCGGTCGCACCGTTCGCCTTGGCGGATGGGTGCACCGGAGTCGCGATCTGGGCGGCCTCGTCTTCATCGACCTGCGCGATCGGACGGGGCTGGTGCAGCTGGCCTTCGGGCCGGCGTGGAGCGACGCCGAGACGCTGCGGATCGCTGCCGCCGTGGGTGTCGAGTCGGTGGTGCTGTGCGAAGGGGAAGTGGTGGCCCGTGAGCTCGATCGACAGAATCCCGATATGCTTACCGGTTCAATCGAAGTGCGCGTCACATCGCTGCGGGTCGTTGGGCCAGCGGTCACGCCGGCACTGCCGGTGGCCCGTGGACGCGGCGAAAAAATGGCGGCCGAAGAACTCCGCCTGCGTCATCGCTACCTCGACCTGCGCCGGCCGGAATTACAGGAGAATCTGGTGCTGCGCCATCGGCTGCTGCAGGTCTCGCGCCGGTTTCTCAGCGATCGGGGGTATCTCGAGCTCGAGACGCCCATCCTCACGAAGCCGACGCCGGAAGGTGCGCGCGATTACCTCGTGCCGAGCCGCGTGCATCCGGGCGAGTTCTACGCGCTGCCCCAGTCGCCGCAGATCTATAAGCAGCTCTTCATGTGCTGCGGCTTCGATCGCTACTTCCAGATCGCCCGCTGCTTCCGCGACGAAGACCTCCGCGCCGATCGGCAGCCGGAGTTTACGCAGATCGACATCGAAGCGTCCTTCATCGAGCGGGAGGACATTCTGGCCCTCGCGGAGTCGCTGATCGGTGCGCTGTGGACCGAAGCCGGTCACAGTATCCCGGCGCACTTCGATCGCATGAGCTATCGCGACGCGATGGAAATTTATGGCTGTGACCGCCCCGACCTCCGATACGATCTCCGGCTGGCCGACTACACCGCCGTGTTCGCCGGCCTCGATTTCGCGGTCACCACCACCGCCATCGCGAATGGCGCGCGCGTGCGCGGACTGATCGTGCCCGGTGGCGCCGCCTGGAGCCGTAAGCAGGTGGATGAGTTAGAAGCGCTCGCCAAGAGCGCGGGCGCGGGAGGGTTGCTCCGCGTGCGGCATGCTGACGGGGCTTACGACGGACCATTGGCGAAGTTCCTTACCGACGCGGCACGCGCGGCCTTGCCGCTCGCGGACGGCGATCTCGCCTTGTTCGTCGCCGCGCCTGATCACGTGTCTAATCCCGCGCTCGATCGCGTGCGGCAGGAATGCGCCCGTCGACTCGACCTAGTCGATGACACGATGCAGCGGTTCATTGTGGTGATGGACTTCCCGATGTTCGAGGAAGACCCGACTACTGGCGCGCTCGCGGCGGTGCACCATCCGTTCACCGCGCCGCACCCGGAAGACATGCAGGCGTTCCCCGACCAGCCCGCGCGCTGGCGTGCGTTGGCCTACGATGTCGTCCTCAATGGGACGGAACTTGGCGGTGGCAGCATTCGCATCAGCGATCCGGCCACGCAGTCTCGCATGTTCTCGCTCCTTGGAATCGAAGACGTCGCCGATCAGGAACAGCGCTTCGGCTTCCTCCTCGAGGGACTTCGTGCCGGCGCGCCGCCGCATGGTGGCATCGCCTTTGGCTTCGATCGGATCGTGATGCTGCTCTCGGGGGCACCGTCACTCCGCGACGTGATCGCGTTTCCAAAAACGACCGCAGCGCGGTCGCTCTTTGAAGGCGCACCGGTCGCCGTGTCTCTCGCTGATCTCGCGGCGCTGCATCTCACGGTCACCGGGACCGACGCGTGAACAGCAACGATCGCGCCCCCGAGCCCGTGACGACGCGTGTTTCGGTGGAAGGCGCGGACATGCAGATGCTCGCTGGCGTCAACGATAGCAACCTCGTTGAACTTGGACGCGCCACGGGTACCCGTGTGGCGCTTCGCGGCGACAGCCTGACGATCACGGGTGACGCCGACAACGTCGCCCGCGCCGAAGCCATTGCCGCGGCGATGGTCACGCTCGTGCGCGAGGGCAAGACCCTCGGCGCCGATGACGTGCTACGCCTGTCGCTCACCGAGCGACCGGCCGACGCGCCCGCGGCGACCAACGGTGCCTTGGTGCTGCCGGGTGCGCGGCGCGCCGTGCAGCCCAAAACGCCCGGGCAGGCCGAGTATCTCAAGCAGATCGCCGCGCACGATATCGTCGTCGGCGTCGGACCGGCTGGAACCGGCAAGACGTATCTCGCGGTCGCTGCGGCGGTCGATGCGCTGATGCGCAAGCGCGTGCGGCGCATCGTGCTGGCGCGTCCCGCCGTCGAGGCGGGCGAAAATCTGGGATTCCTGCCGGGCGATATGCAGGCCAAGATCGATCCGTATCTCCGCCCGTTGTATGATTCGCTCGATGACCTCATTCCGGTCGAGCGCCTCCAGAAACTCATCGAGACGCGCACCATCGAAGTCGCGCCGCTGGCGTTCATGCGTGGTCGCACGCTCAGCGATTCATTCGTCATCCTCGACGAAGCACAGAATGCGACCGGTATGCAGATGAAGATGTTTCTCACGCGTCTCGGGGTGAACTCGAAGATCGTGATCACCGGTGACAAGACGCAGGTCGACTTGCCGCGTCGCGAAGACTCCGGGCTCATGCAGATCGAACGGATCCTGCACGGCATCGAAGGAATCGCGTTTCACTATTTCACGGATGCCGACGTGGTGCGCCACCGGTTGGTGCGGGATATCATCCGCGCCTACAATGCTGACGCGGCAGGCGCATGAGCACCACGCGTGAAAATCCCCGTGCCGTGTCGGTGCAGGCCGATGGTGTGCGCGTTCCGGTGGCCGCCGATCGGCTGGTCGAGCTATCGCGAAGCGTCCTCCGCGCGCTCAAGGTGCCGCGCGCCATGATTAGTGTGACGTTCGTGTCGTCGCGCACCAGTGCGACGCTGAATAAGCGACACCTCGGCCATCGTGGACCCACCGATGTGATCACCTTCGCGCTGGGTGCGGACCCGGCGGGAACCGTCCTCGCGGACATCTACATCAGCCCGGATGTCGCGCGCGTGCAGGCGAAGGAATTCGGAGTCGGGGTGCGTGAGGAGATTGCGCGCCTCGTCGTGCACGGCATGCTGCACGCCTGCGGGTGGGAGCATCCCGATGGGAACGAGCGTATGACGTCGCCGATGTGGCGACGCCAGGAGCAACTGTTGCATCGCTTCTGGATAACGCCGACCCGCACCGCATGAGTGCAGTTGCGTGGGGGCTGGCGACCGGTGGCGCCGTTGTCGCCGCACTCGCCGCCGTCGCGGATGGTGCGCTGCTCTCCGAGCAGCCCCTTTCGTCGATTCCTGCCGAACGCTCTACGCTCGCGCCGCCGGCACTGGTGGTGCCGAGACCGGTGCCCTCGCGCGAGCGGACACACCGCGCGCTGGCGTTTGCACGCGTGCTCGGCCATCTCGCCGCGGGAGCCGGGATCGCGGTGGCCCTCGACCTATCTGGTCGTGCGACGCTTGCCGCGGTGGCATTGCTTTTCGGCCTCGGGCTCACCGTCGTGCTCGCCGCCGAGACTACCGCGCGCGTGGTCGGCGACGCCCTCGGCGAGGATGCCGAAGAGCGACTTGCATGGTTCTCCAACGGCGCGGAGACGCTCTTCGCGCCTGTGGTACGGTTGGGTAATTGGGTTGAGGCCGCGTTCGCCGAAGTGGTCTCCGATGCTGACGCGACGATCGAACGTCGCGAAGAAGCAGCGGCGCAGTTTCGCGAAGTGATCACCAGTGAAGCCGACGTCTCGCGCGACGAGCGCGATCTGCTCCTTGGCGTCTTCGAGTTCGGAGAGACAACCGTCGAAGAAGTGATGGTGCCACGTGTCGACATCATCGGCATCGAACAGGAGACACCGTGGTCGGAGATGCTCGACCGCATGAGTAGCGCACAGCATTCGCGCGTGCCGGTTTTCGAGGACACGATCGACGAGATCGTAGGAATCCTCTACGTGAAGGATCTGTTGCCGTCGGTATTAGCTGACGAGGAACCGGAGGGCGGCTGGCAAACATTACTACGGCCGCCCGTCTTCATTCCGCCATCGAAGCGCATTGCCGATCTGCTGCGCGAGTTCCGGGTGGCCAGTCGGCACATTGCCGTCGTGGCGGATGAGTACGGAGGAACGGCGGGACTCGTGACGATCGAGGACGTGCTCGAAGAGCTGGTCGGCGAGATCCGCGACGAGTATGACCAGGAGGAACGCCAGGTCGAGAGTGAAGAAGGCGTGCGCTTCTGGGTCTCGGGGCGCCTCACCCTCGATGATTTGTCCGAAGCGATGTCGCACGACTTTCGGCGCGACGATGTCTCGACTGTCGGTGGGCTGGTGCTCGAACTCTTGGGCCGTGTGCCGCGCGCCGGCGAGACGCTGGCGGTCGGCCCGTTCAAGGTGATTGTGGAGCGCGTCGTCCGCCGAAAGATCGAGCGGGTCTATTTTGAGCGGGTGACACCGCTCGACCCCGACGCGGGAGAGAGCTGATGCCCATGCTTCTGACGCTGCTCTCGGTGGCCATCGTCGCCACGCTCACACTCTCGGCGACGGCGGTCCGTGCGGTGAGTCGCCTCTGGCTGCGGCACTGGATTGAACGCCGTCCCGGTGGGACGGGGGCGATGACGCGGTACCTCGAGCGTCCGGCCCGCCTGCTGCATGCGGCAGCCACCGCGAGCATGCTCACGGTGTTCGCGACCGGTTCGATGATCGCCATGGCCGACGGCCTTCGCGCCTGGGAGTTTCTGGTTGACGTCCTGCTGTATCTCACGTTGCTGGTGTTCGGGGGGCAGCTGCTGCCGCGCGCGGTGGGTCGCCGGTGGGCGCCGCAGCTGGTGCCGGTGCTGGTGCCGTTGCTCCGGCTCGTGGACCTGCTGCTGACGCCCTTTCATGTCGTCGCCGATCTGGTGCGGCGACTCCTGGCGTCGGGACCGGCGTCTGTCATAGGGGATGACGCACGGGAAGGGCTCGAGGAGCTCATGCGCGACGGGGCGTTCGACGACATCAGCTCGACCGAGGAGATGGCGATCATTTCTGGCGTCGTGCAGTTTGGCGAGAAGGTGGTGCAGGACGTGATGACGCCACGGGCTACGATCTTCGCCCTCCCTGACGGATTGCCGGCGGCGGAACTTGCGCGTCGCGTGGCGCAGGCCGGGTACAGCCGCGTGCCGCTCTATCGTGACACCCCGGATCAGATCATCGGGATGGTTCATGTGTTCGACGTGTTCGTGCGCAGTGGTGAAACGTTGCCGCCGATTCGGCCGGTCACGGTGACCACGTCGACGAAATCCGCCAGAGAATTACTCTTCGAGCTGCTGCGTGCGCGTCGGCAGTTGGCGATTGTTCAGGATGACACAACGGTCGTCGGGCTGGTGACGCTCGAAGACCTGCTCGAAGAGCTGGTGGGCGACATCCGCGATGAACACGACGACGAGTGACGATGACTGACGCGATGGCTCGACTGATGGAGCAGTTCCGTGCTGGGAAGCCGGCCGCGCTCGCGCGCGCGGTTAGTATCGTGGAGAATCACCGTCCGGGCTTCGAGCAGATTCTGTCCGCGGTGCATTCCACGCTCGGCCATGCCCGCCGCATCGGGATCACCGGACCACCGGGCGCCGGGAAGAGCACACTGACGACGCGACTCGCTCGGCGCTATCGCAATGCGGGGCTACGCGTCGGCATTGTGGCGGTCGATCCCACGTCGCCATTCACCGGCGGCGCGCTCCTGGGCGATCGGATCCGCATGGAGGAAGTCGCGCTCGATCCCGGTGTTTTTATCCGGTCGATGGCAACCCGTGGGTCATTGGGCGGGCTGGCGACGTCCACGCGTGAAGTGTGCGATGTGCTCGATGGATTCGGGATGGATGTCATCCTGCTTGAAACCGTCGGCGTGGGACAAAGTGAACTCGATATCTCGAGGGCCGCCGACACCACGCTCGTGGTGCTGGTGCCGGAGTCGGGCGATTCGATCCAGACGCTGAAGGCCGGTGTCATGGAGATCGCCGATGTCTTTGCCGTGAACAAGTCGGACCGTCCCGGCGCTGACCGCCTGCGCAATGACATCGAACTCATGCTCGGGCTGCGCGCCGGCGCCGCGATGCAGAACGTTCCAGCGCACCATGGCGTAGATCTTCGGAACGTGCCGGACCGTGATGCCCTTCGGGACGCCATGAATCCGGCGCGCGCCGCCCGCGCCGCGGCTCGCGAAGAGCAGGCCGCGCAGTGGACGCCCCCGGTGCTACGGGTCATCGCCGCCCAGAACGAGGGTGTCGACGAGGTGGTCGACGCCCTCGATCGCCACGTGCGCTATCTTGAGAGCAGCGGTGAGCTTCGGTCGCGGCGACGGGCTCGCCTGCGTGAGCGGGTCATGGAAGTGGTAGAACAGCAGCTCCGTCGACGCTTGTGGCTGGATCAGGACACCCTCGCGTGGATAGATGAACGACTCGATGCGCTCGAGGCCGGCACGCAGGTTCCGTTCGCGGTGGCTGACGCCCTCCGCGCCCGCAGTGTAGCACTTCTCACCGGCGCCGAATACGCGCCGCTTCAGGATGGATGAGCGCATGACGACCATTCAGGATCTCGAGGATGTAGTCCGCCAGCAGCAGGCAGAGCTCGACGGATTGCGCCGTGAAATTGGACAGTGGCGAGAGCAGTATGAGTCGGGTCGCAAGCGCGACATCGCCTTTACCAATTCGGCGAATGACGTGCCGCCGCTGTACACCGCGCTCGATCTCGAGGACACGGCCGGCTCGGCGTTCGAACTGCCGGGACAGTGGCCCTTCACCCGCGGCATTCATCCCACCGGGTATCGTGGTAAGCTCTGGACCATGCGGCAGTTCGCTGGGTTCGGGACCGCCCGCGAGACGAACCAACGCTACAAGTTCCTCTTGTCGCAGGGGCAGACTGGACTCTCGGTCGCCTTTGATTTTCCCACGCTGATGGGATACGATGCCGACCATTCGCGCTCCGAAGGCGAAGTGGGCAAGTGTGGTGTATCGATCTCGTCGATGGCCGACATGGAGACGCTGTTCGAGGGCATTCCCCTCGACAAGGTGTCCACGTCGATGACCATCAACGGGCCGGCGATCATTCTACTGTGCTTCTACATTGCCGCCGCCGAAAAGCAGGGCGTCAGTGCCGACAAGCTCCAAGGGACGGTGCAGAACGACATCCTCAAGGAGTACATGGCGCAGCATGCCTGGTGCTTCCCGATCGAGCCGGCGCTCCGACTGATTGTGGATGGCTTCGAGTGGTGCGCGAAGCACACGCCGAACTGGAATACGATCTCGATCTCCGGCTACCATATCCGTGAGGCGGGCGCCACCGCGGCGCAGGAACTCGCCTTCACCCTCGCCGATGGTTTCACGTATGTAGAGCGTGGCGTCGCGCGTGGGCTCGACGTGGATGAATTCGCCCCGCGCCTGTCGTTCTTCTGGGACATCCACAACGACTTCTTCGAAGAGATCGCAAAGCTGCGCGCCGCGCGCCGCATTTGGGCGCGCCACCTCAAGGAGCGGTTCGGTGCGAAGAATCCGCGCTCGTGGATGATGCGTTTCCATTCGCAAACGGCAGGTGTCACGCTCACCGCGCAGCAGCCGACCAACAATGTCGTGCGCGTGGCCTATCAGGCGCTGGCCGCCGTGCTTGGAGGGACGCAGTCCCTGCACACGAACTCGATGGACGAGACGCTCTCCTTACCGACGGAAGAGGCGGTGCAGGTGGCGCTGCGTACGCAGCAGATTCTCGCTTACGAAACGGGCGTGCCGAACGTGATGGATCCGCTCGGCGGATCCTACTATTTGGAGGCCCTGACCGACCAGATGGAGCAGGAAGCCGAGGCGCTGTTCGCGCAGATCGATGAATTCGGCGGGGTCGTGAAGGGGCTCGAGGAAGGCTGGTTTCAGAAGAAGATCTCCGAAAGCGCGTCGCGTCAGCAGTGGGAGATCGAGCAGCGCCGCAAGCTCGTGGTGGGCGTCAATGAGTTTGTCACCGACGAACCGGAACTCACGATTCCGATTCTGCGCATTGGCGCGTACGCCGAGACGGAACAGCGCGAGCGCTTAGCGGCGATGCGCGCGTCGCGAGACCACGCGCTTGTCGCGGAGCGGCTTGATGCCCTCCGGAACGCAGCACGGGGCACCGAAAACGTGGTGCCCCGGATTCTCGACTGTGCGCGCGCCTATTGCACGCTGTATGAAATTCGCGCCGCGCTGGAAGACGTCTTCGGCGCTTACCGCGAGCCGGTGTTCTTCTAGACCCGTCTACTCGGTCAGCAGGCGTTCCATGGCGGCAAGATCACGGAGAAACCCCGCCGCCTGCTGACCGCTCATGTGTGCGGGATCGAATTGTCTAGTACCGGAGTGCCTCAGGAGCATCGTCTGACGCGCTGCCGTGACCGCGTCGCTCCAATCCACGATTTTCATGGACCATTCGGCGAAGTCGCGCGTGCTGATCTCCTCGACACTCAGCAACTGACAGTGTGCGTGTCGAGGATCCTTCGCAATGTGATGGTACAGCGCGTTCACGGCGAGCCGTTCCCCCTCGAGCGCTTGCAGGAACTGGCCGCCGCCGTAGCATAAGAGGCCCGTGATCGCGCGCTCCCGGTTGGTCTCGGCCGCGGAATCCATGATGGCCATGAAATCGCGGTAGCGCAGGTCCTCACGCGCATCGCTGGCATAGATCAGACGGATAGTATGCATGGCTGTTCCGCTCACGTTCGAGACCGGTCTTCCCGTCGGCGACCCCGGCTGCGGGATGGCCGGCGACTTGTGTGGGACCATCTGGGTATCTAGCGTGTCGGGATGAAGACGACTACCCCTTGGTGGGCCACACACTTTGACGCGCAGTACCTCCACGAGTACGAGCCATTGTTCAATCTCGTGCAGGATCGCCGGGAGGTTTCGCGTCTCCTCGACGTTCTGGAGTTGCCCTCAGGCGCCCGCATCCTCGATTGTCCGTGCGGCCAGGGGCGCCATGCCCATTTGTTGGCCGAGGCGGGTTTCGACGTCGACGGGCTCGATTACTCGAAGCCCCTACTCGAGGTCGCCAAGGGCCGGGGCACCGGCAAGACCCTGCGCTACACCCAGGGCGACATGAGGAAGCTGCCGGCGAAGTGGACCGGGCGCTTCGATGCCGTAGTCAACCTCTTCACCTCCTTCGGATTCTTCGATGACCCCTATGACGACCGAAAGGTGCTGGCCCAGTTCGCGCGGGTCCTCAAGCCTGGGGGCGTGCTGATCTGGCACGGCGGGAGTCGTGACGGGGTCATGGCTCGCTTTCTGGCCCGTGACTGGTGGAGCACGGAGGACGGTACCGTGTTTGGTCAGGAACGCCGGTTCGATCCACTGTCGGGCTTCCTGGAGATCACGTCGACGTGGCGCGGGCCGAAGGGTGATGGGGAGCGGACGCACCGCATCCGCCTCTACTCGGCGTCGGAGTTGGCGGCCCGAATGCAAGAGGTCGGTCTGGTCGTCGAGCAGGCGTTCGACGCCTGGACGGAACGGCCGCTCACGCGCAAATCCAGCGAAATGCTGCTGGTGGCGCGTAAGGACGGGTGAGTAGCTTGAAGGGCTGCCGCGCGGAATCCTCGCGTCGGCGGCGCCCGACTCCGGGTCCTTTCCCGATTGCCCTCCGATGACTCGACCCATTCGCGTGCTCGTGGCCAAGCCTGGCCTCGACGGCCATGATCGCGGTGCCAAGGTGGTGGCTGCCGCGCTCCGTGACGCCGGCATGGAAGTGATCTACACTGGTTTGCACCAAACCCCCGAGATGATCGCCTCCGCGGCCATTCAGGAAGACGTAGATGTGGTGGGTCTCTCGATCCTGAGCGGCGCCCACATGACCCTCTTCCCGCGGGTCCGCGATCTCCTCGTTGAAGCCGGCCGCGACGACATCCTGCTCACCGGCGGTGGGATCATTCCGAAGGAAGACATGGATTCCCTCCAGCAGCGCGGCGTGGCCCGTCTGTTCGGTCCGGGAACGAGCACGCAGGACCTCGTGGACTACATCCGCGGCTGGTTTGCGTCGCGTCAGCAGCAGGACGCGTGAGCGGGCGGCTTCGCCGGCTCGCTGACGAGGTTCGCGCGCTGGAAGCCCGCCTCCGACTCGGTGGCGGACCGGACAAGATCGAGAAGCAGCACAAGCAAGGAAAGTTGACCGCCCGTGAGCGCGTAGAGCGCCTCGCCGATCCCGGAACACCGTTCCTCGAGATCGGCCTGCTGGTCGCCTACGACCGCTACGAAGGGCAGGCTCCCGGCGCCGGCGTCATCACTGGCATTGCCATGGTTGATGGCCGTGAAGTGGTGGTCGTGGCCAACGACGCGACCGTGAAAGCCGGCTCGTGGTGGCCTGAGACGATTACCAAGATTCTGCGCGCCCAGGAAGTCGCCATGCGCTGCCGTATCCCAATCATCTACTTGGTCGACTCGGCGGGCGTGAACCTGCCCTATCAGGGAGGCGTGTTCCCTGGCCAGTTCGGCGCCGCGCGCATCTTCTACTACAACTCGATCATGCGACGGTACCTGCGGATCCCGCAGTTCTCCGCCGTGATGGGACAGTGTGTCGCGGGTGGAGCGTATCTCCCCGCGTTGAGCGACGTGATCCTGATGGTGAAGGGCACGTCATTTATGGGTTTAGGCGGTCCGAATCTCGTGAAGGGCGCGACGGGACAGACGGTAGACGGAGAGACGCTGGGCGGCGCGGTGACGCACACCGAGATCTCCGGGGTGGCGCACTATGCGCTTGACGACGACGCACAGTGCCTCGACAAGTTGCGCGAGCTGATTTCGCGGTTGCCGAAGCCGCTACATAGCGCGCCCGGAACGTACCGGCCGCCGGCCGTCCCGCCCTCCGCGCTGTACGACGTCTTGCCGGCGGATCATCGCATGTCGTACGACATGCATGCCGTGCTTAAGGCGGTTCTCGACGACGGTGCGATCGACGAATTCCAACCGCACCTCGCAAAGGAGATGATTTGCGGTGACGCGCGCATCGAAGGTATTCCGGTGGGCATCGTGGCCAACCAGCGAGGGCTCATCAAGGGGCGCGACGGTGAGCGTCCGCGGTTCGGCGGCATCATCTACGCTGAGAGCGCGGAGAAAGTCGCGTACTTCATCGAGCGATGCGATCGTCAGGGATTGCCAATCCTATTTGTGCAGGACGTCTCCGGATTCATGGTAGGGCCTGACGCCGAACACGAAGGCATCATCCGCGCCGGGGCACGCTTCGTCGAAGCCATGGCCTGTGCACGGGTGCCGAAAATCGTGCTCACCGTCAATCATGCCAGTGGCGCGGGCTACTACGCTATGGCCGGGCAGGGCTTCGATCCCGACTTCATCTTCAGCTGGCCAACCGGCCGCATGGCCGTGATGGAAGGCGAAGCTGCGGTGGGCGCGGTGCATGGCCCGGCGCTCGATGCGGCGAAGAAGGCGGGGGTCGATCCGTCACCCGAGGTGCTCGAGTCAGCTGCGCAGATGCGCGCGGACTACGAAACACAGCTGGATGCCCGCTACGCCGCTGCGCGTGGTTTTGTCGATATGATCTGTTATCCCGAAGACACCCGCACGATGCTGGCGCTTGCGCTGCGTGCGGCGGCCCAGAACAGCGGGCCGCATCTCGGTGCCTTTGTACTGCCCCCCATGCCGACCTACGGCGCGCCGATTCCCGGCACGGAGTACTGATGTCCGATTCATCGCGCGTCGTGCGCGTCGCCAGCGGCCAGGGCTTCTGGGGCGACTGGCTGGAAGCGCCACGCCGTCAGGTGGAAGGTGGTCAGGTGGATTACCTGATGCTCGACTACCTCGCAGAAGTCACGATGTCGATTTTGCAAAAGCAGAAAGAGCGTGATCCCCGCATGGGCTACGCGCGCGACTTCATCGGCGCTATGGAAAGCGTCTTTCCCGCCGTCGCGGAACGTGGCGTCAAGGTGATCGCCAATGCCGGCGGCGTAAATCCTGTGGCCTGTGCCGAGGCCCTGCTCGAGGCGGCCTCGAAGCACGGCGTGCGCGGCAAGATCCGCATCGGCGTGGTGACGGGCGATGATATTCTCGCGCGTCTCGACGAGCTCATGGCGGCTGGTCATGAACTCAAAAATATGGACACCGGTGCGCCGCTGTCGACAATCCGCGAGCGCGTGATGTCGGCGAACGCCTACATCGGTTCTGATCCAATCGTCGAAGCGCTGGCACTCGGCGCCAACGTCGTGGTGATCGGCCGCAGCACGGATACCGCGCTCACCATGGCGCCCCTCCGTCACGAGTTCGGTTGGGCCGCGGATGACTGGAACAAGATGGCCTCCGGTATCATCGCGGGGCACATTCTGGAGTGCGGTGCGCAGTCATCGGGCGGCAACTGCATGCACGAGTGGCGTACGATTCCCGACATGGCGAATGTCGGCTATCCCATCGCCGAGGCATCCGAGGACGGGACGTTCGTCATCACGAAGCACGCGGGCACCGGCGGTCGCGTGAGCGTGCCGAGCGTCTCCGAGCAGTTGGTGTACGAGATGGGCGATCCGAATGCGTACATCACGCCCGATGTCGTCGCTGACTTCACCAGCATTCAGTTGGCGCCCGATGGTGAGAACCGCGTGCGCGTGCACGGCATTACCGGTGGTCCACCAACGCCGTTCCTCAAGGTGTCGATCGCGTATCGCGCGGGCTACAAGGCCGTCGGTTCACTCGTGTACTCGTGGCCCGATGCCATGGAGAAGGCGCAGATGGCGGATCGCATCCTGCGCGAGCGACTTGACAACCTCGGTCTCAAGTTCGACCAGGTGCTTACGGAGTTCGTCGGCGCGACATCCACGCACGGCGCGCTGGCCGGAGACGGCCATGACGCACCGGAAGTGATGTTCCGTATCGGCGTGCGCGGAGAGAACCGCGCCGACGTCGAGCGGTTCACCCGTGAGATCGTACCGTTGGTGCTGAATGGCCCGCCGAGCGTAACCGGCTTTGCCGGCGGTCGCCCGAAGGTTGAAGAGATTGTGGCCTATTGGCCTGCGCTGCTCGACAAGCGAGCCGTGTCCACCGCCGTCACCATCATGGAGTAACGGCCATGCACATTCGCTTGCTCGACATCGCACATGCCCGCAGTGGCGACAAGGGCGACACGGCCAACGTTGGCGTGATCGCGCTCCAGCCGGGGTGGTATCCAACGCTGGTTAAGTACGTCACACGCGACCGCGTGGCGCAGCACTTTGCGGGGCAGATCAACGGCGGAGTAGATCGCTTTGAGCTGCCCAACCTCAATGCCCTGAACTTTCTGCTCCATGGCGCGCTGGATGGCGGGGGAACGCTGTCATTGAAGACCGATGCGCAGGGCAAGGTGTATTCAACGGCCCTCCTTCGCATGGTGATCGACGTGCCGGACGCCGAAGCCACGGCGGCAGGGCTTCCGGCGTACGCATGATTGCCCTTCGACTGGCCCTGATCGGGGCGGGGGTCATGGCGTTCATCTTCGCCTTGCGCACCGGTACCAACTGGGTTCGCTGGGTGGGCATCGCCTGCCTAGCCGGGGCCCTGCTGATTCGGCTGGTCGAGCGCCTCCGGTCGCGGTAGCGAACGCGGGATTCCCAACCCGAAGCTGATTGGGCAGCAAGGCGTGTGAGGCGGCGGAAGTGCCGCGCCGAGGGGATCTGGCGCCGGCGAGCGCTGTGTCCACTCCCCGCGCGTCACCGCTGCTTCCCCCGCCTCCCACACGTTCGCCACCGCTCGACTTCCGGCGGGGAATCCCGCGGTACCCACCGTGGTTAGGTTTGGGGAATGTCTCGTACCCCCGTTCCTGAACTCCTCGCCCCGGCCGGCACACTCGACGCGGTCCGCGCGGCGGTCGCCAATGGCGCCAACGCGGTCTATCTCGGCGCCTCGATGTACAACGCCCGTGACGAGGGCGCCCAGCTCTCCCTAGACGAGCTCGCCCAGGCATGCGCCATCGCCCATGCCCGCGGCGCACGGGTCTACCTCACGTTCAATGTGCTGATCAAGCCCGAGGAATTGGGAGAGGCGCTCACCTATCTCGGTGAGTGCGTCGACCGCGGCATCGATGCGGCCATCGTGCAGGATCTCGGCGTCGTGCGGCTCATTCAGCGGGTGTATCCGCAGCTCGAGGTCCATGGATCGACGCAGATGACGGTACACGATGCCGCCGGCGCGCGCGTCATGCACCGACTCGGCGTGGAGCGGGTGGTACTGGCGCGCGAGAACACCCTCGAGGACATCCGGGCGATCCGCGAGGCCGTACCGGAGCTCGGCCTCGAGACCTTCGTTCACGGCGCGCTCTGTATCGCGTACTCCGGCCAGTGCTTCATGTCGGGCATGATCAGCGAACGCTCAGCGAATCGCGGTTCGTGCGCGCAATCGTGTCGCAAGGATTACACGCTTACGGACGAGGCAACCGGTGCGACGCTCGACAGCGGGTATCTGATCTCGGCCAAGGATCTCGCCGCACACGATCATCTCGAGCAACTCGCTGAGCTCGGGATCGGCTGCCTCAAGGTCGAGGGGCGCAAGAAGAAGCCGGAGTACGTGGCCACCGTCACGAAGGCCTATCGTGGCTGGCTCGACGCGCTGGCTCGTGGAGAGCGTGGTCTCGCGCCCTCCATCGACGAGGTTGAGCCGCTCGTGCAGATCTTCAGCCGCGGCAATACGGGCGGCATGTACGGTGGTCGTGAGGGACGCGAGTACATCACGCGCACGCAGCCGGACAATCGCGGGTTGCCCATTGGGAACGTGGTCGGGCACGATGGCACGGAGCTCATCGTGGAAACCACGCACGCCGTGGCGGTCGGTGACGGACTTGGCTTCGAATCGCCGGAGCCCACATCGTCAACGACGATGGGCGGCACCGTGCAGAGCGTCCGTCAGGTGTGGTCGCGCAACGGCATCCATCGGCAAGTGGTGAGTGTTCGATTAAGCAC
>Ga0049082_10000173_pt1 | contig 16240 bp, 15 predicted proteins | sample GreLakmeHU45MSRF_FD_66718 | JGI IMG/M metagenome (GOLD analysis project Ga0049082, IMG submission 66718) | Freshwater lentic microbial communities from great Laurentian Lakes, MI, USA - Great Lakes metaG HU45MSRF | ecosystem: Environmental > Aquatic > Freshwater > Lake | place: Great Lakes... | reverse complement strand
TTCCCGGAAGGGCGCACTCCATCGCCTGTAAATCAATAATTCATGGACATTTCTAATTTGTATACGTAATCTGATAACAATCGTGCTTAAGGTATACTCCGTCAGTACACCACCTATTCATAATAGGGGCGCGAGAAAAAGTGCGGAATGCATTCTGAACCCCACCCCCCCATGGGAAACGAATCTGGATTTTGGGACCACAGTTGAAAAAGGACCTGCCCTAGTTCGTTGCGCGTTCTGTGTGTGTCTACTCGTCCACGGACTCGGTCTCGGACTCGGAGTCGGACTCGTCCTCGATGTCGTCCTCAGTCTCGTACGCGTCGACGACCGCGAAGAACTGCGCGTCGTCGCGGATGTACAACTCGCGCAGGTACCGCGCGTACCCGAGCGCCACCGTGTAGGTGTACCCGTTGATGCGCGTCACGCCGTCCTCAGTCGTGACGATGACTGTGTGCTTCTTGACCTTGCCCTCGCCCACGCTCTCCACGGTCACGACCGTAGTCGAGTCCAGGGTGCGCTTGTCCTTGTTCGCCTTCTTCGCGGCGAGTGTGGCGAGACGCTTCGCGAGTCCCGCCGCCTTGTTTGCGACCTTCTCCGCGTCGGTCTTCTTCTCCTTGTGCTTTGTCTCCGGGACCGCCTGTCCCGCGTCCTTGAGCGCCTTGTTCGCGGCACGCGTCGCGATCATCTTCGCCTTGGACTCCGCCGTCATCGGCGCGCGCTTGTTGGTGGTGGTCGGCATTCTGAAGTTGTGAAGAGTGTTGAAGAAGGTTGGAGAGTGTGTTGAGAATGTATATCGTTGTGCGGGAACCCAGACTGAACTTCCTTGTCGGTCCTAGATTTCGTTTTTGACGATTTGCGGAAGAATTATGATTTGCGGAAGAATTATGATTTGCGGAAGAATTATGATTTGCGGAAGAATTATGATCTACGCGATTCCTCGAAAACGAAATCTGAGACCGACAAGAAAGTTAAAGTAAGTCCAAGATCGATATACTGTATCTGGCAACCATGTCTTCCGTTACCATGTTCGTTCCGTTCTCGGTTCGCATGCGCTCTAACGGATATGTACGTGATTCCGCGGTGTCGGCGTGGTGCTCTCTGGCGGACCAGTGGGTCCTGCGCGGTCAGACCATCGCGGACAAGAAGCGTCGCGCGGAGAACGCGCGCGCGGACAAGGTGATCGGCGTGCTGACGCGGTTCATTGCGCGCTGGGCGAGCGTGCGCGTGTACCGTCGCCGCCACGCGATCCGGGAGTGGCAGCGTCTGCGCGCAGACCAGGCGCGGGCGTGGCGCACGTCGTTCGAACACGTGTACCCCGCGGACGCTCACCCCGCGGTGCTGTCGTGGGACATTCCGGGTTCGTGGGCGGACTTCGAGGAGAAGGCGGACGTCGAGCGGCGCGCGCGGGCGCAGAAGGAGGTCGACGCGCTCATCAACATGGGCGCCGCGGAGTGGAAGACGCTCTGGCAGACGCGCGTGCAGCAGTGCAAGACGGACGTCACGCCGCTCTTCAAGTGGGTGAACGAGATCATCGCGCTGCGGGAGAAGAAGCGGATCGCGGACGAGATTCTGCGGGCGCCGCGCACGTACTACGTGGGCAGCGTGTGCATCGGCCGGTTCTGAGAGTGCACAGTGCAGAGTACAACCGGTGTTGTCCAACACCAAAACGAACTAGGGCAGGTCCTTTTTCAATTGTGGCGCAGTCTCTGCAGTACGCACCCGCAGATCGCACCCGGCGATGTCTTAGCAGGGCGGGGTGTGTTTGGGATTCCACTGTGAGGGGAATAGAATCGATTTCTCAATTTCCGATTTTTCGGAAAGTCCAAGAGGACTCTCGTCGCCTCCAAAGTTTCCAAAAGGACTTTTCATTTCAATTCACTTTCCCCGAAATCAGTTTTTAAGACCTACGGGTGCGCTTGTGTTTGTGCTTACGGGTTCTGCGGGTGCGCTTGGTGCGCTTGGTGCGGCGACCGCCTGCTTTCGGCACAATGTGCGCCGTGTACTGAATGACATCACTCTCGTCAATCGGTTGGCGTGTGATTGGATTCAGTTTAGGATCTTTCAGTGCAACGTAGACTTCGAGAGGGTAATACCGCCCGTAACCATACTCGCCGTGAAAATCAACCATCTGCATACCTTCGGTGATCTCCATCTGATAGACAGTGTCAACTGTATCTTTAGGAATGTCCCTGGGGCCTTCAGATGGTTTCAGATGCACAACCTCGGGAAACATCCGGAATGCAACCATATAGCACTGACTGAGACGCCATCCGTTCGGATCCGCTTGTCCGGCATACGGGGGATTCTCCCACTCTCCAGACCACTTACGCTTTGCTATCGCGCACGCAGCATCCCACTGCTCGGCAGTGTATGCCTCCGGACGTTCGGGATTTGCTGCCGGCATTACCTATTCTCAATATTATTCACTTTCCGCGAAATCGCTTTTTGAGACTGCGGGTGCGCTTGGATCTGCGGGTGCGCTTGGTACGGCGACCGCCTAACTTCTTCTGACCGGGCGCGCCGTCCGGACCCGGGTACTGTGTCGCCAACGCTTGGTACCCCGGACCGCCGGGGATCGCGTTGCCCGGTCCCCGGGGAGGCGCGACGTAGACTGCGGACACCAGCGGAGAAGCGGATACACCACCCGAGTTGGACCTGTGCGCCATCATGCGTTCCTGGTACATTTCGAGCGTCTCATCCGGAAGGAACTGTAGGTGTGTTCCGGCGAATACATTCTGCATAAGTCTATCCTTTATTGAAGGAGGAAACGGAAACATGACTCTCGAAATCGGATTGTTGTCACACCCCAACTCTTCAATAGAAGGAGGTAAACCGGGCAACACAGTCAATCGGTTGTTTTTGCAGACTAAAACGCGAAGACTCCCTGGCAAAGTGGGAAGGACTGTCACCTGATTGTCGCTGCAATACAAGAAACGCAGATTCGTGCCATCTAAATTAGGTAGTGCAGTGAGTTGGTTTTCATCGCACATTAAGATCTCAAGTGAAATTGAAGGGTTTATAACAGGAAACGCGGTGAGTCGGTTGACACCACAACTTAGAATTTCAAGAGAATCCGGCAGATCGGGCATTGCAGTCAATTGATTTCGAAAGCAATGCAACAACTCAAGAGTATCGGGTAGAGCGGGCAACACCGTGAGTTGGTTGTTAGAGCACATTAAGTGTATAAGACGACGTGGTAAATTAGGCAATTGGGTGAGACTATTTTCAGCACAATCAAGACGTGTAAGATTGTTAGGCAAAGCAGGCAATACAGCGAGTCGATTATAGGTGCATCTCAAAAGTGTAAGTGTGGGCGGTAAATCAGGCAGTGTATCGATTCGAGAGTAACTGCAGTCCAATTCTTCGAGAGTAGGAGGTAGAGCAGGCAATCTAGCGAGTCGGTTGCTGCGGCAAGAGAATCGTAGAAGACCAGGTGGTAAAGCAGGCAATTGGATGAGTTGATTTCCACTACAGCGCAATTCTATGAGACCAGGAGGCAGAGCAGGCAACTCCGTGAGTTTATTATCATCACAGACGAATGTTCTAAGAGTAGGAGGTAGCGGAGGCAGGGATGTAATTCGTAAATTCCTAAGATCTAGGTGTACGCGCCCCGCAGTGATCGCGGCAATGCGTTGCAGTACTTCGGCGGTGTTCGGTCCATGTGCCATTGTGTTACTGCGAGTTTTTAGAGAGAGTATATAATGCTGTGGCCGCTGAAATACTACCGGGGATTGTCTTCGCGTCGCAAGTCGAGGAGGCACCGTGAGATTACGAGACGAGCAAAAATGTCGTGGAAGGACCCGAAGGCGTACCGTCCGTTTGCCACGGACAAGGGGACGCAAAAACGTCCGTCGTCGTATTCGTCGCGATTCCACACAAAGTATCCAGGCGTCACAACTCTGCCTGACATTGCAAAAAAGACGGGCGTATCCCTCGGAGTGTTGCGTAAAGTCTACAACCGGGGAATGGCAGCGTGGCGTACCGGACACCGTCCAGGCGCATCTCAACAGGCATGGGGAATGGCAAGGGTGCACTCGTTCGTACTTCATGGCAAGACCTGGCGCACTGCCGATGCGGATTTAGCGTGAGGAGTCTGCTAACTCGAGCGAATCCAGTCTTGCATGGATCTTCTTGAGACTGTCAAGAATAGACTCAAGCGTCTCAAGTCTTTGTCTATCGTAGAACGCAGCAAGCGGAGCATTCTTCGAGTAACTATTTCTCTGCAAGTTAGTTGCCGTTTCGTCGCGGAGAGTCTCGAGAGACTTTGGGGGCGGAGGAATACGCTTTGCCTGCTCGATCTGAGCAATACGTGCGCGCAGGGTGGCGAGTTCAGCGTCCATTTTGAATTGAAAAAGTAACTAATATCGAGCGGGTTCGTTTTCAGAGCGCAGATCTGTCATTCTGTGATGTTTGGCAGGGTTGCGGACTGGGGGGCGTCGTTGTCAAATGACTGTCGAATAAACGCTTTATGGTCCTCTACCACTTTGTTGAACCATTCATCCCGTTCGCGAACAAGGACAGCGGGGTCGTTGCCGGACTTGCTGCGGTATTTCTTTCCTAGAAACGCCATTTTTGCTACAAGTCTCGGACGAGGGTGGCGGGCAGTTGCCTTTCTCCGACTAATGCCAAACGGGAGGTTCTCTGGATTAGATCTCCGGTTGCCACTGTCTTTTTTAGCAACCTCGACTTGATAGTCAAGGAATGCAAGTTCGCGATTCATCTTTTCTTCGTTCGTAAGGTCAGCATACCGTGCACTTAACGTCTTTTCGCGGTTTATGAAACGAGCCGAGAAAGGGCCACGAGTTTCGCATGGAGAACGAGTGCCGTGCACCGCATAATAGATGGCATCCGCCGACGAGCCGTATTCTTCTGCGGCCTCACACCCTGTATCAAATATTTTGATGGTGACTGCAGGATTCGTAGTGTCATATATTTCAATCGGTCTCGTTGATGTGCGGTTGATCGCTTGTTCGGATTTGGTCGCCCACCGAAGGTTCCCAACACAGTTGTTCCCACTATCTCGATTTATGTGATCAGCTGTATGATCATCCGTAGGAGGTGGTCCCGTAAACGCCAAGAGGACTGCTTGGTGTACGCGCATTTTCTCATTCATGCACATGAATGTAAAGTAGCCGCGTTCCGTTTTCGTCCCAGGTGTCTTATATGGATTTGGGAGATATTTGTAGCAAACACGACCCTTGTTCGAGACCAACATTCCCTCGCGAAGTCCAGGTACCTGTCGCCACTCCTCGTCAGGAAGATCATCGTTGTCGCACTCGTTTGCCCAATGATATCCTTTCGAATCAGGGATACTTCCCTCAATCGACCGCGTGATGCGTGCATATGTTGCTTTGACCTTACGGGTTGCTTCGGCCATCGAATCAAAGAACATCTCGTCAATTCTCTCGCCGTTCTCGCCGATCCGAAAGCGAACAATTCGGTAGGATCTCTTCTTCGCAGCCTTCACCCCCCTGCCAAGATTTTGATTAGCCGTCTTCTGTGCATGTTCTTTTTTCGTCAGGATTTGAAGGTTATCGAATGTATTGTCGAGCGGTTTTGCATTCTTGTGGTCAATGTCGTAATGAGGCGGTATCGCGACGTTATAGAAACACTCCATCAATACACGGTGATATTGCAGATATCGTCGCTTTCCAGCTACGGTAGGCGATAAGGTGTGATAACCGCCTGAAATAGAACCGCGTACGAGCTTTTTGCTCGTAATGTCTCGTAGTTCACCCTGTTTATTTCCTTCACAGTTTAAAGTAGGATGGGAATACCACTTGCCGTCTTCAATGACTAGCTGAATCAGAGTATCACGCCACACTTTGAGTTTCTCATCCATCTTGTCTACTCCCTCTATTATGGTCTAGCGGATTTTCGTTTTTCAGTTTATGGCAGGTTTGCTGGTATTTGATTTACAACATGCACAAGATCATTGACGTTGCCCCCATTCGCATGGATGTCTTCAATCATTGCGAGAAGTCGTTGTCTGAGGGGCAATACTTCTCCATGGGGTTCTGTGAATCTAGCAACACGAGAATCACGATACATGTACATCCATTTGCCAAGATGACGATCCCCTGTAGAAATAAAAATCACCTTGTCTGATGTAGCAACCTTGTTCCCGTGCAACTTGTATGGATACTGCTGTCCATCATCAATTCGAATGTAGACATGGCGTTTCCAATTATCTCCAAATACTTCTTGAGCAACAGATTCAGCGATTGATATGGTGCCCGTATCGCGCTCTCCGTATAAGAATAAGAAATTGTATTGAATTGCATCTACCCTCGTCATATACGGTGGCGCTGTAGCAGTCATAAAGTTATGCAAAAAGACACGCTTCATATCCGAAGTGTGGCAGTCGTTCATTTATCTTTACGCAGGATTTTAATTAGTTAGAACCGAACGCAACTAACTAACTGTGGTTTCACTCGCTGTCGGAACCCAGGTCGTTCCCGTCCGTGTCTGTCTTGGCGCGACAGTTGGGTGAGAAATGACTCGTGCGACCGCAGCGGTGGCACACATTGCCGGTCTTCTTCATCTGCGCAGAACACCTGCGATCGTGCGATGTTGCAAGGTACTCAGACTTGAACTCCTTGCCACAATGACTACACTCCCATACCAGTTCCTCTTCAACAAGTACGTCTTTCAAAGGGCACTCTCGTGCAAAATGTCCCGCACACCCACATGCATAACATTTATCGGCATTCCCGACAAGTTCCATCTCGAGAACAGATCGAACTGAGTCATCCAACACAATTTTCGTGTACGACCCACCGCGTACATTGTTGATGCCATGTGTCTTCATGAGATCTTTCGTCAGATTGTTCTCATCATGCTCACTGTTCAGCGGTCTCGTCTCCAAAAACTTGACAGGTTTGTGTTTCTGAGTCCACGCAGCGCCATTCCCATCTTTATGCTGCTTGTATCGCGCTGCGGGGTTCGCACTTTTTCCGACATAGTACTTTCCGTTCTCCAGTTGCAGGACGTAAAGTATGAGTTGCTCCATTGAATTGAAAAAGTGAATAATGAAAATCGGATTCGTTTTTCAATTCCTCGATATAGATAATGGCACTCGCACTCGTCGATCAGAGGGTTCGGCGTCTCGAAGATATTTTTGCTCAGCAGGTTCGATACTATGAGCAGGGGTGGGTTACTATAGGTCGAGAGGGAGAAACATTGATTCTTCCTCAAGGCACAACTGTTCGGTACGGACATCGTGATGAATGGATTGAGAAGATTGTCGGACCAGAAGGTCGGATAAGAGCAGATAATGACGTATTTGTCGGCGGAGACCGCATCGCTGGTGTCAAGGAGATACAGAAAAGTATCAATCCCCCACCCGCCATCCCGCCCGTCCCTGTCCCCGTCCCTGTCCCGCCCATCCCACCTGCACCTGCTGCAGTCAACGTGAACATTCCGCCGAATGTGCCGCCGGCGCCGCCGCAAGGAGGAACACGTCACAGAAAACGAACCCGAAAACTCCACCGCAAGACAATCTCAAAATGAAGACTGTTACGACTGCCCTGATCGAGGCGCTTGAGTTCCTGGACGAGACCCCTGAAACGACTGATATGATTGAGTTCAGTCTGATTGAAGACGATACAGTTGAGCGGTCCGTCTTCAAACTCCAGTGGGAGAATGAGGCGACATTCAAGTTTGAGGTTCTCGTCAGTGTCAAGAACAACAATGCAGCTGCATGCGTTCTTCATCGACGCAAGTTCAAGCGCGTACGCATGAATCGTATAATGAACACACTGATGAACGCACTTAACAACGACCCGCTGGATATGCCAGCATTGGACGATGGGAAGTATATTCCTTCGGACGACGACTGATTTTAAAAACGAAAAATGCGAGTGAAAATCCACGCAACTCAAAATGGCATCCACAAGCAACACCACCTTCTTCCCTGCAGCATCTTCTTCCTCTGCAAGCAATGCATTCTTTGCGACTCTGCCAACCACGCCTGCGCCTGAACCCGCACCCGCACTCACACCTGCACCTGCACAGACAGACATTCCAGTTGCAATTGAAAAGTGGGATGCAAATGCTCAGAAGATCCTGTCTGGACAGTTTGACGTCATGCGCACTCAGATGGAGACGCTGAGGGAGATGGGGCAGGAGTTGGAGAGACATGCCACTGCAAAGTTGGCAACATTGCGAGAGATCCGCGAGGACATTGCATTTGTCGAGCTCCACCAGCGAACAAAGATTCTGGAGATGCTCAAGTCTGAAGAGAAGAACCTGATGTCTGCGATCAAGGAGATGGAGGACGAGTACAATCAGGTAAAGTCTGCATTCTTGCTTCGCGCATCGACTCGCTGCCCGTGCTGCAAGCAGTGAATTTAGCGACGACGAGTCCCGCGGACAGTCCGTAAAAAGAGCGCACGACGGCGGGTGCGTAGTGTATGTTTCTTCGGGTGGGCAAGTACCGCATCCGCATAGCGCTCAGGTGTCATGTGGTGACGCAGCGCTTCGCGTGTAAAAGTTCCCTTCTTCATTTTTTTCACTACACCCTGAATCCACTTGCGGGTCCGACGACCGCCCTTTGCCTTCTTCTCCTTTTCCTCCTTTTCAATTTGGAGTGCCTGTTTTTCAGTAATGGCAGTTCCCTGTCCCTGATTACTCACGCCAAATTGACCATTTTGGTAAGACGCAGCGGCATCTCGAAGCACCGTTCTGCTTCCATCTGCTAACGTAATCACCCAGTGCGGTTTAGGTTCAGGTGCAGACGCACCCATGCGTTGTGCGGATTTGTCGCCCATTTTGTAGATACATCAAGAAGAACATGTGAGACAGGAGGGGGGTTCAACTGTAAATTGCTGTGCGCGTGCCGCTGCCTTGGTCCGCAGATAATAACATCCTGTCTTGAGACCTGCCTTCCATGCATAAAAGTGCATGCTCGACACTTTCGACGCACTCGGTTCCGCAATAAAGAGATTGAGTGACTGCGATTGGCATACAAAGGGAGCGCGATCACGTGCGAGATTGATCACAGTCTTCATTGGAATCTCCCACACGGTGCGGTACAACTCACGAAGATCGGCAGGAATCTTCTCAATGGACTGCACACTTCCGCCATTGGCAATAATGTCCGTCCGAATCTCCGAGGTCCAGAGTCCAAGACGGACAAGGTCCTCGACGAGATACTTGTTAACAACCATAAACTCACCGGCAAGAACGCGGCGACTGTACATGTTGGATGTAAAGGGTTCAATGCACTCATTGTTGCCCAAGATCTGAGAGGTGGATGCAGTGGGCATCAGGGCAATTAGCAGGGAATTGCGCATTCCTGTGGAACAGAGTTTCCGCAGAGAATCCCATGCGAGGTACTTTGTCTTTGGAGTCTCTCCCCACAAATCAAATTGCATCTTCCCATTACTGACAGGCGAACCGATAAAGGACGGGTACATTTTATCCGAGTCCACAGCAAGTCCACGCCATCCACCCGACGATGCAAGAAGCATGCTCTCAGTTGCGGCAGCATAATAAATGTTCTCAAAGATTTCGCGATTCAGCTCGGTGGCGCGGGTCGATGTCCACGGGATCCGAAGGAGGGCAAACACATCTGCCAACCCCTGGACGCCGATTCCAATCGGGCGGTGACGCAGATTGGAGGTCTTGCACTTTTCTGTGGGATAGTACGTCCTATCAATCACAATGTCCAGGTTTCGAGTAAGAATTGCTGTGTATTTCCGAAGTGCCTCAAAGTCGAATGCATCCTCCTTGACGAAGCGGGGCAAGGCAAGCGATCCCAAGTTGCAGACTGCAGTCTCCTCCGGACTCGTGTACTCAATGATTTCGGCGCACAAGTTGCTTGACTTGATCGTGCCCAGATGCTGCTGATTGGACTTGGAATTGCACGCATCCTTGTACAGCAAATAGGGTGTCCCGGTCTGGATCTGGGCATCCACGATCATCTGCCACAATTTCTTGGCGGGAATCTCCTTCATTGCCAGATTCTTGCGCTCATACTCGCAATACAAGGCAGTAAAGTCATCGCCCCAGGACTCTGCTAATCCGGGGCACGTGTCTGGACTGAAGAGCGACCAGTAACCATCTTGCTCCACGCGCTGCATGAATAGGTCGGGTACCCATAGACCATAAAAGAGATCGCGAGCACGCTCATCGTCAGTACCCGTGTTGAGTTTGAGGCGAAGGAACTCCTCAATATCCGCATGCCATGGTTCCAGATAAATGGCAAAGGATCCATTGCGCTTTCCACCTTGGTTTACATACTTTGCCGTGTCGTTAAACACTTTTAACATGGGAACGATACCGGTTGACTTTCCATTCGTTCCGTGGATGATCGAGTCGCGCGCACGGATATTGTGGATCGACAGTCCAACACCGCCTGCCCACTTGGAGATCTGCGCACACTCGCCCAACGTATCGTAAATCCCCTTGATGGAGTCCTCCTGCATGTGCACCAGAAAGCACGAAGACAATTGCGCATGGTTCGTGCCCGAATTGAAGAGAGTGGGCGTTGCGTGGATAAAGTATCCCTGCGACAGGGCATCGTATGTCTCCTTGACGTGGACTAAATCCTTTCCGTGCAACTGAATTGCCACGCGCATCCACATGTACTGCGGGCGCTCCCCCTCAAGAAGGTATCCCTTCTGCAAGGTCTTGAACCCGAAATAATCAAAGACGAAATCACGAGTGTGGTCGATCATGTCGTCGAGGCACGTATCCGTCCAGATGGCATTCTCGCAGTATGTCAAGGTCACCAGACCCTTGTCGAAGAGTGACTGTGTGCACTCAGTGAAACTGGACAACGTCAACTTGTGATGATTGTCAATCAAGATGCGTGCCGCCAACTTGCCGTAATTGGGATGGTACCTTGCCTGCATCATTGCGCACGTCTCTGCGGCAAACTCGTCGAGTTCCGACGTCTTGATACCATTCTGAATCTGAGAGCAAACACGCTGTGCGACCAGGTCGGGGTTCACATGCTCAAGACCATCTGCAAGTTTCTGGATTCGACGAAGGACCTGGTCAAACGAAACGGGTTCGTGCTGTCCGTCCCGCTTTACGACATAGAGATGCTCGTTCATTCCTTCCATATCGTCTCCTATATGTAAGCAAGATTTGCCTTCGTCTACGAGTACGTCTTCGTCCGCCGAGGTGTGGAATCGTGATCCTTTTTTCCATGACAATGAGGTGATTAAAGGGGTCCTTGTGAGCATTTAATACTTCACCAGTTCTCGCATATCCATTGTTTCCATGCGATTCAAGGACTCCTACTGCGTTAATCGAGTCTAGACTCACTGTAACGTCTCGGTAGTCTCCGAGATTCCGACCGTGTGCGACAATGTGTCTATCAAAAAACATATTTAGGACCCTACCATAACTTGGTGCGCAAATGAAGTCTCGATTCACCCGCGGGGTGCCGGGTCGCATGTCTCTGAACAAAATAATGCCTATTAGTTTGACTTTTTGGGGATCGACATTTGTTTTTAGTAAAATGCCCATCCAACCATGCGTTCGAATGTCTGGGTTCACGGTCGGATCAAGCGAATCCACTATATACTTTCGATCGACCCCCGGGTTGCAAAGTCTAACTGCCTCATCAAGTGTGCCCTCGTACGCATCTTCGGGGAAAAAAGCAGGGTCCTTGAACGTTGCCCATGAAAATACATTAAAAGTGGTTTCGGACTCCTCATCGGAATACGTAAAGACAGAACCTTCTGCCATTATTATTTATTCTGTTTTTATATTGACTGATATGTGACAGGACTTGAGTTCGTTCATGTACAGAGACGCTGCCCAAGGAACGCGCACCATATCTTGACTCGTGTCAAATTGACCCGATTCTTTATTGAATTGCAGGGTGGATGCATCCGATCTCTCCATGAAACTCTCTTCAATAAATTTGGAGACTCCGTGGGACACCAGTGCATCGCGCTCCATTTCACCCACACGCAATCCACCTCCATCTGCACGTCCTTCCAGCGGTTGGCGGGTCAATAACGTCTTGGATCCGGATGTACGATAATTGATCTTGTCTTCCACCATATGTTTCATCCGCTGGTAATAGGTGGATCCCATATAAATATCTGCCTCCATTTGTTCACCAGTCTGTCCATTGTACAAGACTTCGGATCCATACGGTTCAAACTTCATGTCTCGAAGCATGTCGCGTACCGACTGTGCACGCTTCGTGGTGGTAAAGGGTGTTCCATCAATAAAGGTACCCATTTTCAGTGCAATCTTGCCCACAGAACTTTCAATCCACTGTCCAATTGTCATGCGGGTCGGCAGCGCATGAGGGTTAAACAAAATGTCCGGACGGACTCCACGTGCGGTAAAGGGCATATCGTCTTCTGGCAAGATGAGACCGCAGGTTCCCTTTTGCGAATGGCGACTTCCCAATTTATCGCCAATGACGGGGAACCGCTCTTCGACAATCCGAAGTTTCACGCCCGTCAGACCTTCGCGCGTCGAGTACTTGTAGATCCCGTCGACACGACCGAGTTGCCCCTTCTTGGGAAATGCAGAGACGTCATTGTAGCGCTTGACTTCACCCTTGGCGTCCAATACGGGAGATCGGATGCCCACTAAAACTGTCTTTTCAGTCACAAGGGTTCCCAACCGCACAATTCCTTCGGGGTCTAACTGCGTATAATCCATATCTTCTTTGCGTTTCATGTCGGGATCTGTAACCACATTTGCAACTTCGGTATGTGTATGTGTATCGGGATCCAGCATGGACTCTGCAAAGTCGTAACTGTGAATGTAGAGGGACTGAAACAATCCACGACCCATAGACGATCCATTGATCATGACCGAATCTTCTTGATTGTGACCGCCATAGGTTGTGATTGCCACAAGCACATTTTCGCCGTAGGGCATGCATCCACCTACACCCATGATTTCATTGTACATCCACGTTTGTGTCAGGGGTTTCTGTGGATTGCATAACATGATGGCAATGGTATCGAATCGCTTGCGATAATTGGTGTGGTACCACGAACAGGTCTGTTTCGTCTGGGCAATGGCAAAGGCGTTGCGGGTCCCTGGATTGTGATCGGCAAACGGAATCAAGCAGGTGAGCGCACTCAGCGTAAAGGATGTGTGAAGTTCAGACCGGTGGGTGGGATGAAAGGAAAAGGAAAGACGAAGGGTATCTGTTTCTGCAGCGTCGATATAATCAACATGATTCAAGATCTCAGACCATCCCTTCCCTAAAATATCGACAGAGGTTGTGCCTTCGCGATACACGGGCCGAATCGGTCGACCTCCATCGCACATGATCGTGTACGTATTGTTGAGGCGATTCCAACTTAGGGATACAGACATGTTCAGTTTCCCGGACCGTCTCATGCCAAGTAAAAATGCGTGGAGTTTCTCGCCTTCGTCGGACGCACCCACCAATTCAGAATTGATGTAGACAGGTGTCCATCTCGGATCCCAAAGCGGAGTGGAAATCCGATCAAGCGGGATCACGAGTTTTGACGACTCCACCACCGTCTTGACAGTTGCGCTGGGAACGGATGTGGAGATTTGTGCAAGAATAGAAAGTGATTTGATGTACCCGATATTGCGTCCATCGGGCGAATCGACGGGGCACAAAAGACCAAATTGACTTGCGTGAAATCTGCGCGGTTCCTTTTTATTGGATGTGCGGTCCATTGGAAGGTTTGTACGACGCAAATGCGAGATTGTGCCGGCATAGGACATTCGACTTAATTCTTGGGCAATTCCATCTTGACCACCCCATGCGCCCTTGAAGGACTTTAAAAATTCATTCATGAGTCTGTAGTTCTTCCAGTACCGATTGACGTTTTCAGGTTGAAAGGTTGTTGCAAGTTTCTCACCCTCGTACAATTTGCGTTCGAACTGATTGACTTTCTTGTCGAGATCAAGAAGCATGCCCTTGGACGTTTCTCGGAAAATGCGGCGAAACTCTACAAAGAACAGACCACCTGACGACTGAAACCGCTTGTATGCAAGATTGTCGCGATCTGTAGGTGTTCCGGTCAAGATGAGGTCCATTGTCATTTTCAACATGAGTCCTAAATGGTATGCCTTTCGGCGGAACGTCTTGCCCGCATCTGCATCATTGTCCACGTGGGGAAAGACCTTTTCGTGCAGGGTGCGCACCACTTCCGATTTGGAGCGCGTATGCGTCTCAAGTGCCAGGATCTCCAAATCTGTTTTTTCGGACTCACGAAGCAGGCGTTCGTGACTGAGAACAAGTTGAAAAAAGAGGTCGTCGTATTGCGCCCGATCGCGTTCAATGACACCGAGGAGTGTGATGTCGTATAAATCCTTGTCGGTCGACACACCCAGTGCTCGAAAGACAGACAAAAGTGGAACCGGATGCTTGAACCCAGCAAGGGTAATGACGGCAAGACGTTTGTCTTGTCCAAGTCGTTCTTCCTTTTCATTGTATGCATTTTGCGGAGGGATAACGAGGAAATGGGAGTACGGTCCTCGACTTGCATCTTCGGACACAGATCGGATTCCGGTATAGAATTCTTCCTGTCCAGCAGATTGCACCGTGTCTTCAAATTCATATTCCGCTTCGCCCTTTGCTTGGGGACTGCGCTTTCCGGAGTAAAACATGTTGTTTCCGAGCGCTTCTTGGGTTAACAGGACCTTTTCGGCGCCGTCAATGATAAAGTATCCCCCTAACTCGTACTTGCACTCTCCATGCTCATATCCGTCGACGCGAGACAAGTAACAGTACTTGCTCCGCAGCATGAGCGGGATTCGACCGATTTCAATATCTTTAAAGACTTTGGTGATCACAGTCGGGGTGACGTATTCAATTTCAAGTGTTGCCGTGAGTGTGAGTTCATAGGTGGTGTTTTCGAGACGACATGCGTGTGGCATAACCGCAAACCCTGCATCTGTGGGCGAGGTCCACTTCAACTCGGTGCCATCGCGTCCGCCCACAAAGACACGGATATACCGCCCATCTGGAAGTTCGAGTTCGTGGGGATTGGATGCGCGGATAAAGTTGGGAATTTGCGTGTCAATCATATCATTGTACGTTTCAATGTGGTGTTGGACAAGCGGAAATGCATTGTCTTTAAAATAGGTTCGAAGCACGTGAAGCGGTAGATCCATTATAGTATCAAAGGCATTTTCTCGTTCACCTCCAAACACACTCATGTGGAGCGAAACCAAGCGACCCGAATTCTTGGACGATGTGGTTGGGCATGCAGAGGTCAAGTCTATCTTGACGTCCTATCTCAAGACACCTCCGTATTCCAAGGCAGTCTTGTTACACGGTCCACCTGGAATTGGCAAGACAAGTATCGCACTTGCTTCAATTCGTACATGTGGTATGGAACCGATTGAACTCAATGCAACGCAACTTCGATCGCATGAAGATGTTGCTCGACTCATGTCGTCGTACCGAAATACGCGGACCATTTCCTCGCTCCTTCGAGGGGATACAAAAACATCGTGTCTAGTCTTAGACGAAATCGATGGGTCTGATTCCCACGCACAGCGTAAATTGTCAGAGTGGATTTGTGGGGATCGGACACTTCCAATCTTAATGACCTGCAATGAAGTCCCGCGGATCTTTCGAATGGACCGCATTCATATTGTTCGATGCCACCCTCCGAGGGTCGAAGATCTTGAACCGCTGTTTAAGCAAGATGTGCGAGCAATTGCCATTGAGTGTCAACACGATGTTCGGCGCATGTTAAATCGTCTGCAGTATGGAGTGTCGTCCATTCTGCCTCAAGCGGGTACACTTGCAAAACATGGGCCTGAAGTCACGGAGATTCTGAGACAAAAAATGTGGGTGGAGATCGATCCTCTCATGTCTGGGTCTGCCGAATATCGTGGCGACACACCGGGCACCGCGCATTCATCTGAAACCAATTCAGGATGCACGGAGTATGAAAAAGATGCGAACACCTGAGTCGAGATCCAGAGGTCAGTGAATCCTGGCAGATGGAGCAGTTCGTTTCCACCAAATTTTCAAACGAGGTCATGGATGCAGAAATCTGTGCAGGGGTCGCGACAATCGGTACATCTTCGAACTCAGGGTCGGGGATTGCCAGCACAAATCGATGTCCAACTTCAATGTTTGTCAGGTGCACGACCATCATTCGCATAATTTCAAGGATTGCTGCCGTTGTTCGAGATTGATTCAAGAGTGTGCGTCCACGAATCGGTTCCGGTAACGCAAAGACCGGTGACGTATAAAAAGAGCGATCTGCATCCACGACGTCGCGAATGATCGACAGGATCTGCCGAGTATAGTCTT
>Ga0049082_10000171_pt1 | contig 16317 bp, 16 predicted proteins | sample GreLakmeHU45MSRF_FD_66718 | JGI IMG/M metagenome (GOLD analysis project Ga0049082, IMG submission 66718) | Freshwater lentic microbial communities from great Laurentian Lakes, MI, USA - Great Lakes metaG HU45MSRF | ecosystem: Environmental > Aquatic > Freshwater > Lake | place: Great Lakes... | reverse complement strand
GCACCCGAACCAGAGCAGCGGCCACAGGGCGCCACGATCTCGACCTCAAGGTCGCGCTGCACGCCTGCGGCCGCTTCGCGTAGCGTCAGCGAGATTGCCGTGGCTGCATCGGGACCAGCCTGTGGGCCGCGCCGAGCCCCGCGTCCGCCAAACATGCCGTCGCCGAAGAACATGCCGAGGATGTCGTCAAGATTGCCGAAGCCCGCACCGCCGCCCGCACCTGCACCCGAGATTCCGGCATGCCCGAAGCGGTCGTACTGCACACGCGTCTCGGTGACCGAGAGAACCTCATAGGCCTCGGCCACCACACGGAAGGTCTCGGCTGCCTCGGGGTTATCAGGGTTGACATCGGGATGATGCTGGCGCGCGAGATTGCGGAAGGCCTTCTTGATCTCATCGTCCGACGCGTCGCGAGGCACACCAAGAATCTCGTAGTAATCGCGCGGCGTAGACATTCGCCGGGCATCCTATCGGGGTTGACGCTCCCGGCTGACACCATCACTGGTTCGCACGGTACAACGCCCCAACAATCAGCCCAACTCCGAGCAGCCAGCCAAGTCCGCGCGTCAGGATCAACGTCCAAAGCATGATCTTGCGATCAGCAGGCGGGAGACCACGCGCCTCGCGCCACCGCAGCCAAATCGCCCACGTCTGATAGCTGGCGAGGCCAACGCCGGCTGCCAGCAAAGCCCAGTTCACGCCACCGCCATCAATCCTCGTAGACGTCTTCGACGTACAAGCTGAGTGCTGCGGCTGCACCGCGGACGGCGACGATCGCGTGGGCGTAGTCCATCCGGACCGGGCCGATCACCGAGATCGCCCCCAGTACGCGATGCGGCAAGCCATAGCCGGCCGTCACCATCGCGACAGGACGCAGGGCCGGCGCCAAGTGCTCTTCGCCAATCCGCACCGTCACCTGATCGCCGCGCAACGCACTACGCAGCTGGTCGAGCATGACCGCGCGCTCCTCGAGCACCGAGGCCAACTCGTTCAGCTCGTGCTGATCCTGCGCACGCAACTCGCTCATCAGTTGCGACGCGCCTCCGACAAAGAGACGGTCGGCGCTGGAATCGAAGATGTCATGGAAGACCGGCGCAATGGCGGCCAAGAAGGCGCGCTCCCGCACGTCGATCTCGTCGGAAGCGAGCCGCGCCCGAACCGAGCGCTCGGTCAATGAGCCGCGCGTAAATGTTTCGTTGAGGTACTCGCGCGCCCACTCGGCGAGCCCCGGGTCGACGGGGCCCTCAAAGGCAAAGACGCGCTTCGCCACTGCGCCAGAACCGGTGATCACGAGGACCATCAGAACCTGCGGCTGCAGCGTTAGGACCTCGATGTGGCGAACGTCAATCGTGGCGACGCTCGGCGCGCTCGCGATTGCCAACAGGCGGGTCACCTGCGAGAGCGCTTCTGTGGTGGCCCGCAGAGCATCATCCACCTCTTGGGTGGCCTCGCTCAGATCCAGCACCATTGGTTCGGCGGCAATCCGTTCGGACAACAGCTCGCCGGCATAGAAGCGATAGCCGAGCTCCGTTGGAACGCGCCCGGCCGAGGTGTGTGGATGTCCGAGCAGACCGACCGATTCGAGCCAGGCCAGCTCGTTGCGCAACGTCGAGGCAGACGACTCGAAGCCGCGACGAACCGTCAACGTCTTCGATCCCACAGGCTGCCCCGTCGAGATGTGTTCCTCGATGACGGCACGCAGCACCAGTTGGCGGCGTTGGGTGAGGTCGAGGTCAGGCAGCATCGTCATCGAGGAGGTCTGCGACACAATCGTGCAAAAGCATGCGACCGCGCCGATCAAGACGGATCGTATCGTCGGTCGTGGTGGCAATGCCAATTTGCACGAGTCGCTGCAACGCTGGCAGGTTGAGCACGTCCGTCACTTCAGAGATCGGCACACCATCCGCGAGGCGCAGTCCGAGCATCAGGCGCTCGGTCTGACGCGTCCGTTCGTCGATCAGCTCGATCGTGGCTGGCGCTGCTGCAGGGTCCTCGATGTACGCCGCCAATTTTGGAGCGTTGACACGGCGGGCACCCGCCACCGTTGAGACTGCTCCGATGCCGAGACCGAGATAATCGCGCCCCAGCCAGTACGCTCGATTGTGCTGGCCCTCGTGCTCACGACTGCGAGCGAACGAGGCAATCTCGTACCAGGCGTAGCCCGAGTAGCCCAGCGAATCGATTACGAGATCCATGTGGCGCTCCAGCAACTCGGCCTGCGCCTCGAGTTCGGCTCCATGATGGATTGAGAAGCGCGTGCCCGGCTTCGCCTCCAGTTCGTAGGCGGAGACGTGGTCGGGTCCAAGCTCCTCAAAGACCGCCAGATCGCGCGCGAGGTCGCTTTCGCGCTCGCCGGGAATGCCGTAGATCAGGTCGAGCGACAGCGAGGGCACCCGTGCCTCCCGCAACAGGGCGACCGCGGCGCGGACCTGCTCGGGCGTGGTCTGGCGCTCCAGCGTGGCGAGCAGCGGCGCGGCAAACGTCTGGGCACCAAGGGAAACGCGTACGCCTCGCTCACCCAGCAGCTGGGCCATTTCGGGATCGACGCCTTCCGGGTTGCACTCCACCGTTGTCTCGATCGTGGCCTGCGGGAGCGCGTCGAGCAGCGATCCCAAGAGCCGTGCGCCCAGCTTGGATGGTGTGCCACCACCGACGTAGACCGTCTCGACGGTATCGGCAAGCACCGTGCCGCGCGTTTCGAGTTCGCGCACCAGCGCATCGACATAGGCTGTGTGGCGATCGTCGTTGCCCGTCACCGTCACGAAATCGCAGTACCCGCAGCGGTGGGCGCAAAACGGAACGTGCACATACAGGTGCTTGACGTGTCCCATGTAGCAATCGTGACCCATCCGCCACCATGAGAGCCGCGATAGGCTTGCTGTATGCCTCCTCGACCCTGTGTCTGCGAACTTGCCCTCGACCGTTGCGACGCCACGTGCAACGCCAAGATGCTCGAGAAAACCTTCTACATGGCCTGCCTCGATCTGACGGATCGCCCGACCCTCGTGGTTGGCGCAGGCCCGATTGGACTCGAGAAGATTGAGGGCCTCTTGGCAGCCAACGCTGCAGTCCACGTGATTACGAAGACGGCCTGCGCAGAGGTGCACCAGCTGGCCACCGAGGGTGCGATCACGCTCGAGTTGCGCGAGTACACGCCCGCCGATCTCGAGGGGCGCCTGTTGGTCGTCGCCGCGACCGAAGATACACCTTTGAACGTTGAGATCTATCGCCGCGCCGAAGAGCGCGCGATGCTCGTCAACATTGTTGATGTGCCACCACTCTGCAACTTCATCCTGCCCGCGATCGTCCGCAGCGGACCGATCGCGATCGCAATCTCGACCTCGGGTGCCAGCCCAGCACTCGCCAAGCGACTGAAGCGCGAGATCCTCGAGACTTACGGTGAGCCACATGCGGAGTTCGCCGTGATGCTCAACGGTATCCGCGGCTGGGCCAAAGATCTATTTCCGACCTACAACGACCGCAAAATCTTCTTTGAGGGCCTCGTCAACGGCGACCCAGATCCGATCGAAATGCTGCGTTCAGGCGACACGGAAGGCGTGCGCGCTTTGATCCGCGAGCGTCAGGACAGCGCCGAAACGATGTTCGTCGCCTCGTAGCGCATTGACGGCACCCCCGCCGGGGGCGTATCGTGCAGAGATTGACTGCGCGATCAGGCGCACCGAGGAGGACATCATGGCGGTACGAACACCGATCAAACTAGATCGCGGACGCATTGCGGAGCTGACAGCACGCGAAGCGAAAGTCCTTGATGGCACCACCACTGCCTCGGGCGAGATGTACAAGCGCGCCAACCATGTGCTCTCCGGCGGCGTCGCCTCGTCGTACCAGTTCCGCGACCCGTGGCCGATCTACCTCGAGCGCGGCGTTGGCTCGAAGGTCTGGGACGTCGACGGCACCGAGATGATCGACTTTCACAATGGCTTCGGTTCGATGGTGCAGGGTCACGCCCATCCGCTGATCACGAAAGCCGTTGCCGAGCGCATGACGCAGGGCACCCACTTTGCTGCCCCGACCGAGGATTCGATTGTCGTCGCCGAGGAGCTGCAGCGCCGTTGGGGCCTGCCGCAGTGGCGCTATACGAACTCGGGCTCAGAGGCCACGATGGATGCAATTCGCATCGCCCGTGCCGCCACGGGACGCGACACGATCATCAAGATCTTCGGCTCGTACCACGGCCACCACGACTACGTGATGGTCTCGATCGGCGTCGACTACGCCTCGATTGGTGATCGCGAGAATTACGGCTCCCTGCCCTACGGTGGTGGCATTCCGAAGGCCGTTTCGGATATGACGATCGCCGTCCCCTTCAACGATGCGCCCGCCATGGAGCGCCGCATTGAGCGCCTCGCCGAAGAGGGTCGCCTGCCAGCCTGCGTGATCATGGAAGCGGCGATGATGAACCTCGGTGTCGTGCTCCCAGAGCCCGGCTACCTCGAGGCTGTCCGTGAGATCACGAAGAAGCACGGCGTCATCCTGATCTTTGACGAAGTCAAGACGGGCATGACAATTGCAGCGGGTGGCGCGGTTGAGAAGTTCGGCGTGATGCCGGACATGGTCACGCTCGCCAAGGCACTCGGTGGTGGCCTGCCGATCGGTGCCATCGGGGGTTCCGATGAGGTCATGGAAATCGTCCGCAACGGCGGCGTCTATCAGGTCGGTACCTACAACGGCAACCCGCTCGGCATGGCAGCAGCGCGCGTCAACTTGCTCGATGTCTTGACACCCGATGCCTACACGCACCTGGATCGCCTCAATGACGTGATGCTCGGCGGCTGCTCGGCTGTGCTCGAGAAGTACAACCTGCCCGGCTACACGGTTGGCATCAGCTCGAAGGGCTGCGTGACGTTCGCGCACGATCCGATCGTCGACTACGAGTCCTTTAAGGCCCAGCAAGACGGCGAACTCTGCGACCTGGCGTGGCTGTACAACATGAACCGCGGCGTCTTCATGACTCCGGGCCGCGAGGAGGAATGGACGCTGTCCATCCAGCACTCGCTCGAGGATTGTCAGCGCTTCGTGGACGCCTTCGAAGAGATGGCGTCCGACCTCACGGCCTAAAACGTCCTACGGATAACGGGGGGGACATCACAACCGCGCGGATGTCATGTCCCCCCGCTATCGCTTGTCCGTCGGTGGCCGTACTTGTGGGGGGACATGACATCCGCGCGGTTGTGATGTCCCCCTCTTCGCAATTACGGTCGAACAACGAACGTTGAGCGAGCGTCTGACAACCGTTCGCATCACTCTTCGGGTCTTGAATCAGACGCAGCCGAGCGCGATCGACTACAGCCTGATCGCAGGCAGAACGTCTACCCGGTTGTCGTCGTGGGTATCGGAGCGGTCACAATCGGCGTCTGATTCGCCTCGGCGATGATCTGCTGGGCCTGCTCGATGATCTTCTCGTACGCGTCGATGGCGGTCTTGACGCCGGTATTGAATCCATCTTCGTAGCCGCCGGCTTGCCCCGTGTTGTTCGTGGCCGTCTCACGCCCCTTGGCGTACCCCTTCGCGAAACCCTGGTCGTAGCGCGCAGCCAGTTGATCGTTGGCCTGCCGCTTGGTGTCGCGTACGCCATCCTTGTAGCCCGTAGCGCGCGCTGTATCGCCCGCATTCGACGCAGAGTCGGAGCCAGAAACTGATGCAACAACCGGATTCGATCGCCCGTGGACGGCATCCACCACAATCGCAGTTACCACGGCCGTCACGATGATCAGTGCGGCAGCGGCAATGATCGCTGCGAAGACACCACGGGTGCGCGGCGGACGCGTCTCGAACGTGTCCCGCTCGTCACTCTTCGGTTTGCTGCGTTCGCGTGGCGCCATCTGCACTCACGATACGCGCCAAACCAGCAACTTCCTGCGCGCGGGCTTACACGTCGGCAAGAGCGGCACGTGCGTGCTGCAGGCGTGCCAGCGAAGCCTCTGACCCAAGAAACGCGATCGACTCATACAGTCCGGCAGCGACCGTCGAGCCGGCGATTGCAATCCGGATTGGCAGAAACGCCTGACGCGGCTTCATTTCCAACTCCTCACAGACGGCACGGAGCGCTGACTCAACGTTCTCGATCGTCCACGCCGGTAGCGCACTGAGGCTCACGATCGCCGCGTCGAGAATGCGTGCCGCGTGCTCGTCGTTAAGCAACTTCTGCCACGACTCGGCATCTGGCTCGCGCGACTCGAGCAGCGATCCGACGAGTGCGTCGAACTCGCCAAAGGCGCCAAGCTTCTCCTGCACCACCGGTACGAGTTCGTCGAGTCGCGCGGCATCGGCGAGCGGAGAGCCAGCATCCTCAAGGTATCGACGCAACGCAGCCGTATAGGCACCCGCGTCGAGCGCCCGCAGGTACTGCCCGTTCATCCACGCTAACTTCTCGTGGTCGAAAACCGCCGGAGCCGGATTGACTCGATCGAGCGAAAAACGCTCGATCAGCTCCGCGACGCTCATCAGCTCGGTCTCGCCATCCCACGACCAGCCGCACAGCGCGAGAAAGTTAACCAGCGCCTCGGGCAGGTAGCCGGCCTCGCGGAACTCCTCCACGCTGGCCGCTCCGTGCCGCTTGGACAGCCGCTTTTTATCCGCCCCGAGAATCATCGAGAGGTGTGCGGTCTGGGGGAAGGTCCCACCGAGCGCCTCCACGAGCAGCTTCTGGCGCGGTGTCGAGGACAGCAAGTCCTCGCCGCGGATGACGTGCGTGATGCCCATCGCGAGATCGTCAAGCGGGTTCGCCAATTGATAGGTCGGACGTCCACCACCGCGCATCAGGACGGTATCCCCGAGCAGTCGATGCTCAAAGACGACCTGGCCACGCACGAGATCGTCAATCACCGTCTCGCCCTCGAGTGGCGTCCGAAAGCGAATCACCGCTGGTCGCCCCTCAGCCTCGAAGGAGGCAATCTGCTCTGCGGTCAAATCGCGATGGAGCCGCGTCGGAAGCGCGGGGTCGTCGGTCTGGCGCGCCTCGGCGCGCGCGACCTCGAGTTCTTCCGCCGTCTGGTAGCAGCGATAGGCGTCGCCTTGGGCGAGCAAGCGATCAACAGCGGCCTGATAGTGCTCGCTGCGCTCGCTTTGGAGATAGGGACCGTGCGGCCCGCCGACGCGCGGCGACTCGTCGAAGTCGAGTCCGAGCCAATCGAGCGAGCGTTGGATCTGCTCGATCGCGCCAACCTCTTCGCGCTCCGTATCCGTATCTTCGATTCGCAGGACGGTCGTTCCGCCGTGGTGACGCGCAAAGAGCCACACGTAGAGCGCAGTACGCACACCGCCAACGTGAAGAAAGCCGGTGGGCGAGGGAGCAAAGCGGACGCGGACGGACATAGCGGAACCGTACCTCCCCTTCCCCATCCGCTCGTCAGGTCGCCGCCGGGGCGACACCTATGCTGGTCGAGTGATTGCTGGCGCTCACATCTCGTCTGCGGGCGGACTGCATCGCGTGCCGGAGCGCGCCGCGGCGATCGGCGCCGATGGCGTTCAAGTCTTTATTCAGAGTGCGCGCACGTGGAAGCCGACCGCCCACAAGCCAGAGGATCTCGCCGTCCTGCGTGCCGCGCGCGAGAGCGGGCAGGTTCAATACATCGCCTGCCACGCGATCTACTTCATCAACCTGGCCACAGATGAGCCCGAGCTGCTGAAGAAGAGTCGCTCCGCCTTGCTCAACACGATCGACGTCGCCAATGCAATTGCTGCCGATGGCATCGTCTTGCACGTCGGCTCCCACAAGGGGCGTGGGCTCGAAGCGACGCTGCCGCAGATCGTGACGGAATTGCAGACAGCGCTCATGCGGCTTGATGGCCCGTGGCTTCTGCTCGAGAATTCGGCGGGCGCCGGCGGCACGATCGGCCGCGACCCAGTCGAGCTCGCGAGCATCATCAATGCCGTTGATCATCCACGGTTGGGTCTCTGCATTGACACCTGTCATGCCTACGTCTCCGGCGTCGACGTCACGAACTCCAGTCAGCTCGATGCGCTCGTGACTGAGATCGATACACGGGTGGGGATCGAACGGCTGCGCTGCCTGCACGTCAACGATGCGGCGGCGGCGCTCGGCTCGAATCGCGATCGCCATGCCAACCTTGGCCAGGGCGAGCTGGGCAAAGGCCTTGCGGTGACACTCTCGCATCCTGCCCTCAGCGATCTTCCGATGCTGCTCGAAACGCCTGGTGCCGAAGGCAATGGTCCAGATACAGCGGAGATCACCGCGCTTCGGACGCTATGCAAACAGGGCGTTACGCGTCGCGCGAAGGCTGCTCGCGCGTCGTCATGACGAACGTGCCGCCACCCGGCGGCTCATAGAACTCGGGATTGACACAGCCAATCTCTGGCAACCGGCGCGGATAGGCGGAGTCAACCACAGCGCTGCAGATCGGCAGCGGCACGCGCACTGCGCGGATCCCGCCGAAGCCACGCTCTTCCTCTGCACACTGCTCGAGCACACCAAGGTCGACCTCGGCAGCGTGCACGCGCTCGACGCAACCGGCATAGCGCCGACCATCTTTGGCGTCGTAGGCATACAGTCGCGAGCAGCCGAGACAGCCGACGGGATCAATCACCCAATCGCAGTACACCCGGCAACGTCGACACGAGGCTTCGCGGTCAAAACTCATGCGTCAAAGTATCACCGCTGTTCGGCGGGCTGGTGCGAGCGTCGGTGACGCTTAGAGCGTGGCTTGATACGCGGCAGCGTCGAGCAGGCTTTCGACAGCAGCGACGTCGTCGAGCTTGACGCGAATCAACCAGCCAGCATCGTACGGAGCCTCGTTGACCAGCTCGGGCGACTCGACCACAGCGTCGTTGACTACCGTGACCGTGCCAGCGAGCGGTGCAATCACGTCAGAGACAGCCTTGACCGACTCGAGCGATCCGTACGAGCCGTCTGCCTCGACTCGGCTACCAACGGTTGGTGGCTCGAAGAAGACGACCTCTCCGAGCGCATCCTGCGCGTGCCACGTAATTCCAAACGTCGCCTCGTCACCCGCGACACGGACCCAATCATGATCGTGGTGATAGCGCAGATCAGCGGGATAGGACTCGTCGGCAGACATGACTCAGGCTTCCTTCTTGTAAAACGGCAACTTGACGACTTCAGCATCGCGCAGGCGCCCCCGGATATCGACCTGGAGCACCGTCCCGGGCTTCGCGAACATCTCGGGCACGTAGCCGAGGCCAATCCCGCGATCGATGCTCGGGGAGAGCGTTCCACTCGTGATCGTGCCGATCTTCTCGCCGCCCGACAGAATCGGGTAGCCCTCACGTGGAATTGCACGATCGACGATCTTGAGGCCGACCAGCCGGCGCTTAACACCCTTAGCGGCCTGCTTGTCGAGCACGTCGCTGCCCATAAACTCGCGGCCGAGGTGTACAAAACGTCCGAGGCTCGCCTCGATCGGCGTGGTCTTCGGGTTGATGTCGTGGCCGTGGAGCGGATACCCCACCTCGAGGCGCAGCGTGTCGCGCGCACCAAGGCCGCTCGGTACGACACCGTGCTCGCGACGGGCAAGGATGCCATCCCAAAGGTCGCCCGCGCGATCGGCAGCACACATGATCTCGACGCCAGGCTCGCCGGTGTAGCCCGTATACGCAACCCGCGACGGTACGCCCGCAACGACGCGCTCGACGATCGTGAAGGGCTTGCCGGTTTCAGGTGCTGGGGTCTTCTTCGGCCAAATATCCGCCAGCAACTCCATCGCAACGGGTCCTTGCAACGCAATCATCGCCGTCTCGTCGCTGACGTCGGTGATGGTTGCGGCACGATGCTTAAAGCTCTTTAGGTGCGCTAGGTCGATCGCGATGTTGCCCGCGTTGACGACAAGCAGCCAGACCTTGTTGGGCAACTTGTAGACGATTAGATCGTCGATAATGCCGCCCCTGGCATTGAGCAGAAATGAGTACTGAGCCTGGCCCTCATCAAGGCGGTCAATGTCACTCGCGAGAGCCTTGCGTAGCAGCCCCTCAGCGCCGGTGCCGGTGATCTCGAACTGTCCCATGTGCGAGACGTCAAAGAGTCCGGCACGTGCACGCACTGCGCGGTGCTCTTCGTTGATGCCCACGTAGTAGACCGGCATCTCCCAGCCGGCGAAGTCGACCATGCGCGCGCCGAGCTCGACGTGGCGATCGTGCAGTGGCGTTTTGCGCGGTGTGGGTGCCATTACGTCAGTGTTCTTGCCGAAAACGCTCAGTCATGTCCCACGCGTTTCCGACCAACATTGAGGGCAGGATACCGCGTTATCGTCCGACGCGTGGAGGTTTGCGTCATTCGTCTCAATTTCCTCACAACGGAAGCCCCGTTAGACAGTCAGGCACGACCCCGTGTAGCCTTCGGAGCGAACCGGGCGTCTGCCGGTCGCTACGTATGCGTATAGCACTCCTGATCAGCGTCGGACTGCTCTTGGCTACGAGTGGTATGGCCGCAGCGGCCACGCCGCCATTTGGCCTCTTCCCCGTCGTGGGCGGCGCTCACTACACAGACGATTTCGGCAACCCTCGCGGGGGCGGCGCCCACGATGGAAATGACCTGCTGGCACCCTGCGGTACGCCCACCGTGGCAGTGGTGGCAGGAACGGTCCGCCTCGACTACGGCGATCGCTCGGGATGGATGGTGACCCTGACGGGCAAGGACTCTTGGTACCGCTACATCCACATGGGTGTCAGGGGCGACGCCAGTAGCGCTTTCGCGAAGGGACTCAAGAACGGTTCCACTGTCAAAGAGGGTCAAGTCATCTCCTACGTTGGCCGGACGGGCGATGCAGCGAGTGCGCCCTGTCACCTGCACTTCGAACTACACCTCGGCGACAGCGTCGTCACCCCCTATCCATGGCTTCAGGCTGCGACGATCCTGCAGCCCGACCCCACGGACCCGGCGATGATGAGCGCAACCAATAGTGCGGTTTCGCTGACCATCAAGGGCACGGTTGTCTGGGCTGTCTCGACAGGCACTGACGGTCGTCTCCTGATTCGCGCACGGTCAATCAAAGCCAGCGACGGATCGACCATCAGTCGCACGGGGATCATCGTCCTCAAAGCAGATTCCACCACGCTCGCCACGATTCGTGCTGGACAGACCATGACGCTGGTCACTGCCGCCGTGCCACTCACGTCCGAGCGGCTCGATCTGAAGCCGTTAACGTGGTCACTCGCCACCGCTACGCGCACCCGCTAACGCCCTAGCGCAGTGTCATGCCGATCTGGTGGCGCAGGTCTGTCAGCCAGGCCGGATCGATCGTGTGCTCGACCGCCGTCTCGCGATAGGTGACATCCATGCCCGCTGCAAGCAACTCATCCCGCGCTGCACGCCCGAAGGAAACGTCGATGACCGGATCGATGCTGCCGTGGACCACCGTGACTGGCGGTCGATCTATCGACGTCAGGTCGAGTGGATGATCAATGACGTGTGGAATGAAACCCACCATCGCCAACAGCGCCGCCGGCGGGGTTCGATTCGCGGCCAGCGCCAGCGCATAGGCCATCACGCAGCCCTGCGAGAAGCCGCCAAGAACGATCTTGTCCTCCGGCACACCGATCCGCTCGGGCAGGTCGTCGAGCCAGTCGGACAAGAGTTCAACCGAGGCCATAAACGTCTCCTCATGCGGATCGCCGACACGCTCGACGATGTACCAATGCGCGCCACCCGGTGGAAGCGACAGCGGCGCACGTGGCGTCACCCCGACCAGTCGCTGCTCGGGGTCAAGCACCTCAATCAGCGGCATCAAGTCGTGCTCGTCGGCGCCACGACCATGGAACAACACCAGGGCACCCTCTGGCTTACCGACAGCAGGACGAATGCGGTCGGTAAGACCAGTCATCGGTACGGCCCCCACGGGTCGGGAATGGGCGCGAGACGTTGCTCCAAGAGTTCGCGTAGGTGCTCGTGTTGGCGTGGCAGACGCAGCGCGAGGCCAAGCGCACCCGGTTCCTCGTCGATCGCGAAGCCCGGACCGTCTGTCGCCAACTCGAACAGGACGCCCGATGGTTCCCGGAAGTAAATCGAACGAAAGTAGTCTCGATTCATAATCGGCGTTGCCTGCACACCCGCTTCGGCAGCCCGCACGAGCCAGCCTTGATGGTCCTCGTCGAGACTCGCCCAGGCAACGTGATGAATTGTGCCGGCGCCCGACGTCGAAATCTTGCCATCGCTCGTCTCAAGGCCGTAGACCGCCGAGCGCGTCTCGTCACCTGTGCGCCACGCGCCGCCCTGATGCTGAAAACCGAGCGACTCCAGCACCGCCGTGCTGTGAAGCGGATCGCGCGCCTGCGCTGCGACACCAATCATGCGCCTCAGGGCGTGCTCGTCTGGCACGTGCGGCGCATGGGCGTGCGAGACGCTTTCGCACCCGCTAACCGCCACGAGGCGTGTCACGAGACCTTCGTGGTCCCAGACATCGAGACTCGCGGGCGAACGCTCCGTCGTGGCCTTGCCGACCAACTGTCGCTCCCACCAATCCAACGCAGCAACCGATGGGACGCTCCAATCGATCCGCGTCACCATCCCTTCGCCGGCGCGCCCCAGCCGCGCGCCCGGATACTCAAAAAACGTCAACGCAGTACCCGGAGTTCCCGAGTCATCGCCGTAGTACAGGTGATACGCACCGGGATCATCGAAGTTGACGGTTTTCTTGACGAGTCGTAGACCCAGCACGCCGCCATAGAACTCGGCGTTACGAGGACCGTCAGCGGTGATTGCGGTGACGTGATGAATGCCGTGCAGCTGCACAGGCCTACTCGTCGCTCCCGGGAGGAACCAAGCGACTGTTGTACAGGCGCGCTCCAACTGCCCCCGCACCACTAATCAACGCGAGATAGGCGGCGTCCTGATAACTCGCGGGCCACCCGACGAACGCATGAGCCAACGCCATTGCGCCCAGACCAAAGAAGTAGCCGAGCCCAAAGGTGCCGAGATAGTCAAAAATTCGCTTCATATTGGCAGTGTGAGCGACCTCGTCGGACACCGCAACCGCGCTAGCCCCGTGCGGCGAGGACCGCTCGGAACGCTTCGATCGCGAGCTCGGCTTGTTCCATCGTGATCACCAGTGGTGGGCACAGTCGAATCGCCGTGTCGGAGACGGCGTTGACGATCACGCCACGCTCGCGGAGCGCCGTGGCCGCACCCGCCGCGTCACCGTCGACGAGCTCGACCGCGAGTAGAAGCCCTGCTCCACGAACCCCTGCCACCCCGTCGATGCCGGCGAGCGCGACGGACAGCTGTTCGCCGACGAGGGCTGCGTTGCCGATGAGGTCGTCGCGTTCGACCACCTCAATCGTCGCCAATGCCGCTGCTGCGATGGGGGGCGAACCGCCGAACGTGGTGCCGTGATCGCCTGGTCGGAAGCCTGTCGCCAACCGCCTCGAAAGTAGCGCGCCAATTGGCATCCCGGAGGCCAACCCTTTGGCGAGCACTACCGCATCGGGGCGCACAGTGGTCCGCTGAAACGCAAACCAGGCACCACAGCGCCCAATGCCAGTCTGTACCTCGTCGAACAGCAGCAATGCGTCGTGTTGATCACACAGCGTTCGCGCCTCGATCAGAAAGGCTTCGTCGATGACGTGGACACCACCTTCGCCTTGAATCGGCTCGATCAACACACCGGCCGTCTGGGGACCTACCGCCGCACGTAGTGCTGCGATGTCGTTACGGGGAACGTGACGAAAGCCCGCTGGCAGCGGCTCAAACGGAATCTTCTTTGGCTGAGCCCACGTCGCTTGCAGCGCGCCGAGCGTGCGGCCATGAAAGGCACCCTCGAGGCAGACCAACTCGTGTTTAGCGGCTCCCCCAGTCTCGTTTCCATGCCGACGGGCCAGCTTGATCGCAGCCTCATTCGCCTCGGCACCCGAGTTGCAGAAAAAGGCCTGCTCAAGGCCCGACAGACTATTGAGTCGTTCCGCCAAAGCGATTGCTGGCTCGGTCCAGTACAGGTTCGAGACGTGGTCGAGCACTGCCGACTGGGCAGCAAGCGCAGCGATTGGGGCTGGATGACCATGCCCGAGCGTCACCACCGCAATGCCTGCCACGAGGTCGAGATAGCGCGTGCCAGCATCGTCCCAAAGCCAACATCCGTCACCGCGTACGATCGTCAACGGTCTCGGTGGATAGTTCGTCATCATCGCTTCGGTGCCACGATCCGCGATACTCATGCCCTCACCTCCGTGCCGGCACCGATCCGCACGCAGCGAACGCCGCCGGCGAGCGCAGCGGCGCAGGCTTCCAGTTTCGGCAACATGCCGCCCGTCGCAGTCGGGAGCGCGCTGGCCGAGATTTGCGGAAGCACCACACCTGCATCGTCCAGCACGCCCGGCACGTCCGAGAGAAACGCCAACTCGTCGGCCTCGATTGCAATGGCAACTGCCGCCGCTACGTCATCGGCATTGACATTGAGCAGTCGGGGAGTGTCGAGGTCACGACCGATCGGAGCAATCAGTGGAATCCGGTCTGCACCCCACGCCGCCCGAATCGCGTCGGCAGCGATTGTTGCTGGCTCACCAACGAGACCGAGCTCGACGCGTCGCGTGCACTGGAGGAGTTCGCCTTGTCGAAACGCCTGCGCCTCACGCCCAACCGCCCGTAACGCAGCAACGAGTTCGTCAGAGACATCCGCAAGCGCAACGCGTGCACAGGCGAGGGTCGGCAAATCCGTGAAGCGCCGGCCATCAACAAAGCGCGCAGGAATACCGCGCTGCGCCATCAGCGCGGTGATCTGCGCACCACCACCGTGGACCAGGACGAGCGGTCGTCCGTCGGCGGCGGCCAGGGCGTCAGGCAAGAGCGCAAGCGCATTCCCGCCGAGCTTGGCAACGAGTGCCCCGCTCACGTTGTGTACTCCGCGTTCAACTCGACGTACAGCTTTGAGAGGTCGGAGGCCCAGATGCTCGCCACGCCTTCCCCCACCCCAAGCTCAATCGCGATCTCCACGGTGTCGCGGGCAGCAGCCTCGTTGACGGCAGCCATGTCTACAGTCTCGACCGCCATGCCGTCGCGGCAAAGAGCATGCCCACCAAGGGTGATGCCGATTCGCTCTGCCGCTACCGAACAGCCGGTCACTCCGAGGGCCGCAACGATGCGACCCCAGTTCGGGTCGCCGCCATTGAGGGCACAACGCACGAGCTGGGCTTCAGCCACGGCGTAGGCAATGGTGCGGGCCTCGCTGTCGTCTTTCGCGCCCGTCACGGTCCAATGCGCAATGCGATGCGCCCCTTCGCCGTCGCGGACGATCTGCAGCGCGAGGTCTTCACAGACAGCCTCAATCGCCGAGCCGACGAGGATCACATCTTCGGCCGTCAGGACGCCAGCGCACGCGCCACTCGCGAGCAACGCAACCGTGTCCGACGTCGAGGTGCAGCCATCGACCGTGATGCAGTTGAAGGTGCGGTCGACTGCTGCACGTAGCGCCTGCTCCGTCTGCTGAGAATCGAGCGGCGCATCGGTCGTCACGACAGCAATCATCGTGCCGAGATCCGGGCGGATCATGCCAGCACCCTTCGCTATACCACCCACGCGAATGATTCCGATCGAGGTTGCGATTTCGCGTTCGGCCTGCTTTGGCGCGGCGTCCGTGGTCGTAATCGCCACGGCGGCGTCTGCACCACCACCATCGTGCAGACCGGCCAACGCTCGTTCGATTCCCTGTTCGACGATCTCCATCGGTAGCGGCACGCCAATCACGCCCGTCGAGGCCACGAGCACCTGCTCGGCCTCGCAGCTGAGCCCGGCCGCAACGAGCACGGTCATGCGTTCAGCATCGCGTCGTCCGGGCTCGCCGGTTGCCGCGTTGGCATTGCCACTCGAGATCACAATCGCACGGGTCGTCCCACAGGAAATGTGAGCGCGCGAGACAACGACGGGCGGTGCTGCCGTCGCACTGCGCGTAAACACGGCTGCAGCAGGAATGTTCTCGGTCGCGGCAATGATTGCGACGTCGGGTCGTCCAGAGGCCTTGATTCCGGCTGTCACACCTGCGGCGACGAAACCCCGCGGAAACGTGACCCCTACGGCCACAGGCCCCGCACCGTTAGCCCCGCGCGCTCGTCGATACCCAGCATGATGTTGGCGTTTTGAATCGCCTGGCCAGCCGCACCCTTGACCAAGTTGTCCAGCGCCGACTCGACCAACACGGAGCCCGTGCGCTCGTCCACCCACGCGTTGATCCAACAGACGTTCGTGCCCGCCAGTCGTTGAGGTGCCGGCAGACCGCCGAGGTGCACGAAGGGCTCGCCGTCATAGCGAGCGCGATAGAGATCATCAACATCGGCCTGATCGAGCGGCTGAACAAGGCGCACGTGGGCCGTCACGAGCAATCCGCGGCTCGTGGGCAG
>Ga0049082_10000170_pt1 | contig 16330 bp, 26 predicted proteins | sample GreLakmeHU45MSRF_FD_66718 | JGI IMG/M metagenome (GOLD analysis project Ga0049082, IMG submission 66718) | Freshwater lentic microbial communities from great Laurentian Lakes, MI, USA - Great Lakes metaG HU45MSRF | ecosystem: Environmental > Aquatic > Freshwater > Lake | place: Great Lakes... | reverse complement strand
TGGACGTTTAGGTGGAGCTGAAATTGCACGTACCGAATGGTACAAAGAAGGCTCTATCCCGTTGCACACATTGCGTTGTAATATTGATTATGGAACTGCAAACGCATATACAACATACGGTGTTATAGGTGTAAAAGTTTGGATTTATAAGGGTTTTGTAGAGAAAAAAAAGATTAGTAATCAATAATTTTTTTAAAATATAATATAAATTTATAAAATAAATAATTTAATTAAAAATGTTAGTTCCGGCAAAAACAAAATATAGAAAATCTCAAAAAGGTGGAAAAAAAATTCTAGGAGTTGCAAGCAATGGCAATAGCTTAAAATTCGGATCTTTTGGGCTGAAGGCGCTTGAGCCAGCAAAATTAAATTCCAAGCAAATTGAATCTGCCAGAAAGGTTATCACTCGTTATATGAAGAGATCTGGTAAATTATGGATAATGGTATTTCCTCACACCCCTGTTACAAAAAAACCTGCTGAGGTTAGAATGGGTAGTGGAAAAGGTAATGTTGAATATTATATCGCCAAAATAAAACCAGGAAGGGTTATTTTCGAAATTGATGGAATTGATCCTACATCAGCTCAGGAAGCTTTAAAAAAAGCATCATCTAAACTTCCATTTAAATCTAAAATTATAAATTATTTATAAAATGAAAATAGAAGAAAAAACATCGTCAATGGTTAAAATTGTTGAGTTAAAAAAAGAGCTTATGAATCTTAGAATTAAATCATCTTCTGGTGAATCTATATCTAAACAAAAAGCTAAATCAATAAAAAAAGAAATCGCTAGAATCTATACAAAATTAAATAGTAAAAAATAATTTATGAAAGTTAAAGTTTTAAACATAATTGATAAAAAAACATTTAAGGCAGTTTCAACTGTTTTTAAAAAACATGAACAATACGGAAAGTACGTTACTGTTTACAAAAAGTATCTTGTAGACTCTGGTGACGCAGTTGTTAAAATTGGTCAAGAAGTTGAAATTGTTAATTGTCGCCCTATTTCTAAAAGAAAAACATGGGCATTAAAAAAATAGTTATTTAATAATAAATTTACAGAGGTTTTTATGATCCAAATGGAATCAATGCTAGTAGTAGCCGATAATTCGGGAGCAAAATTGGCAAAATGCGTTAAAGTTCTCGGTGGAAGTAAACATATGATTACAGGTGTTGGCAAAATAATCGTTCTTTCAATTGTTGAAGTTTCGCCAACTTCAAAAATTAAAAAAGGTTCTGTTGCAAAAGGTGTAATAATTAGAACAAGATCAAAAATCTTGAGACCAGATGGAAGTGTTATCAATTTTGATGATAATGCGGTTGTTCTGGTTGATAAAGATGGTGAGCCAATTGCTACTCGTGTATTTGGCCCAGTATCAAGAGAGGTAAGGCAAAATAATTTTTTAAAAATTGCTTCATTAGCATCGGAGGTTCTATAAATGTCAAAAAAATTTAAAAAAGGCGATAATGTTATTATAATAACAGGCACCAGTAAAGGTAAACAAGGTAAAATAACTTCGGTTATGGATAATAAAGTGATCGTTGAGGGAGTTAATCTAGCAACAATCCATAAGAAACCTACCCAAACTGCACCTGGCGCTATTATAAAAAAAGAAAAGCCAATTCATATTTCGAATATTTCGCATGTAGAAAATAACAAGGCTGTTAAAATAAAATTTGTTATTGAAAGCGGCGAAGGAAAAATTTTTACTAGAAAGCATCGCATTTCTAAAAAATCTAATCAAAAAATTTAATTAAGATGGAAAGTTTAACAGAGAAATTGTATAAAAATTCAGTTGCAGATATAACTAAGAAATTTGGTTATAATAACGTAATGGCTGTACCAAAAGTTAAAATGGTTAGTATAAATGTTGGTATTAAAGCTAGCGAAAGTGATAATAAAACTCTTGCTTATTTATTATCCCAAATATCTAATATTAGCGGACAAAAAGCGGTTCTCACTAAATCACGTAAAGCGATATCAACTTTTAAACTTAGAAAGGACCTGCCAATTGGCTGTCGAGTAACGCTTCGCGGAAAAAAAATGTACTATTTTTTAGATAGACTAATTAATATTGCATTGCCAAGAATCAGAGATTTTCGTGGATTATCATCTAATGGTTTTAATCAAAGTAATCATTATAGTTTTGGCCTAAAGGAGCATAATGTGTTTCTAGAGGTTGATCTTGATAATATTCCCAAAATCTTTGGACTAAACATTACGGTTGCTACCGATGCTAAAACCAAGGAAGAGGCATTGTATTTACTAAAAAAAATTAACTTACCAATTAAATAAAATGGCAAAAAAATCAGTAGTTAAAAGAAACTTAAAAAGACAAAAATTAGCCGAGCTTCACAGAGTTAGAAGACAAGCTCTAAAAAACATTTCGAATAAGGAAACTCTCTCTATACAAGAAAGAATTGAGGCGCAAACGAAATTATCGCAAATGCCGAGAGATGGATCACGTAGTAGATCTAGAAATAGATGTGCACTATCGGGTAGACCTCGAGGTAATCTTAGAAAGTTTGGCTTATCGCGAATTGCGGTCAGAGAATTAGGTTTGCGCGGTGAAATACCGGGCTTAATAAAATCAAGTTGGTAATATTTATGTTTAATCATCCTGTTTCAGATATAGTAACAATAATTAGAAATGGTTATCTTGCCAAAAGGCAAGTCGTTTCATCTCCCGTATCAAAATTACGTGAAAATATTCTTAAAATTTTAAAAGAAGAAGGTTATATCCTTAATTATAGCAAAAATAATTCTGGAAAAATTATTAAATTTGATATTCATTTAAAATATTCTGGAAACGCTCCAGTGATTAACGAAATTAACGTTATATCCAAACCCGGGAAAAGAATTTACTGTAACTCAGATAAAATTCCGCTTATTAAAAATGGCTTGGGTATGGTTGTTATATCTACATCTCATGGCGTTATTGCCGATCACGAAGCTAGGGTCAAAAACCTAGGCGGTGAACTTTTATTAAAAATATTTTAAATCGTTTATGTCGCGCGTAGGAAAGTTACCGGTTAATATACCTGATACTATAAAAGTTGTAATTAGCAATGGCGTTATAACATTTGATAGTGGTAAAATTAAAAAGAATTATAAAATTAGCAATGGTGTTAAAATTGATTATTCTGAAAAGCAAATAAAATTATCTGCTGAAAGTAACGCTCAATCAGATATCTCAATGTTCATTGGAATGGATCGCAGCAATATTAAAAATATTGTTCAGGGCATGCAAGTTCCTTTTAAAACTATTCTCGAAATTAACGGAGTAGGGTTTAAAACTAACGTTGATAAGGGTATTTTGATTCTTACACTTGGATTTAGTCATGAAATATTTTATGCCATTCCAAAGACAGTATCTATAACTCCTGAAAAACCAAATTTACTGATTATATCTGGCGAAGATAAAGTTTTGGTTGGACAAACAGTTGCTGAAATAATTGATTTTAAAGGAACCGAGCCATATAAAGGAAAGGGGATTAAAGTAAAAGGAAAGGCAATTATACGTAAAGAAGGAAAGAAAAAATAAAATATAAAATTAATATATAAAATATTTAAAACTAATATAAAAATAGAAAATGTTAAGTTACAATAGAAGAAAAAACAGAACAAAAACAAATGTAAAGCATAATAACAAGGGCAACCGTCCAGTTATTTATGTTTTTAGATCGAATAAAAACATTTACGCTCAGCTTATTAATATTGAAGGTAAAGTTCTTACAAGCTATTCCACTTTAGAATTTGAAAAAACTGAGAAAGTAAGTGGAATTGAAAAAGCAAAAATTGTTGGAAAAGAATTTGCAAAACTTTGTAAAAAACAAGGAATTGAGCAGGTTGTTTTTAACAAAGGTCCATATAACTATAACGGTCGAATTAAGCTTTTAGCTGATGCTTGCCGTGAAGAAGGTCTAAAATTTTAAATTTATAAAGATGTCTAAACAAACAAAAAATACACAAAAAGAAAAAACATCTAGCGAGATAATCGAAAGACTAGTATCGGTTAATCGAGTATCTAAAACTGTAAAAGGTGGTAAAAATATGTCTTTTTCAGCCTTAGTAATCGTAGGCGATAAGAATGGTCGAGTTGGTTTTGGCAAAGGTAATGCTACCGAGGTATCGGATGCTAAAAATAAAGCTTTTGAAGCTGCTAAAAAAGCAATGATTAAAGTTTCTCTTAAAGAAAGCAGGACTATTCATCATGATATATATGCTACATATTGTGCAGCTAAAGTATATTTACGTTCAGCACCGGCGGGAACTGGAGTTATTGCAGGAGGACCTATGCGCGCAGTATTTGAATGTGTTGGTATAAGCGATATTGTTGCAAAATCAGTAGGAACATCTAACCCTTATAACATGGTCGCGGCAGTTTTTGTTGCTTTAAAAAAATTAGTATCGCCTAAAATTATAGCCGAAAGAAGATCTAAAGAAATTTCTGAAATTGTAAAAAGAAGAAATTTAGCTTTGAAAAAAAATAACGAAGAAGGAGTTAGCAAATGAATTTAAAAAATTTTCTTAATAAAAAAATCATTGTAAAGCAAATCAAGGGTGGATCAAAATTAAATGATCGTCAAAAATCTACCATAATTGGTTTGGGCTTAAGGGGAATTGGATCTCAATCAGAATTGTTTGCAACTCATTCAATAATCGGCATGATCAAAAAAGTGGCGCAAATAGTTAAAATTACCAACTAAAACAAAATAAATAAAAACTAAAAATGTCATTAAATCTTATAGAATTACCAAAAATAAAAAAACAATATCGAATGATTGTTGGTCGAGGTATCGGATCGAGTAAAGGTAAGACATCGGGAAGAGGTGTTAAGGGTCAAAAAGCCAGAACCGGACATCATAGTGTAAAAGGCTTTGAGGGCGGACAAACACCAGTTCACATGAGACTTCCAAAGAAAGGCTTTGTAAATTTTCATCGTAAAGCTGTAGAAGCTGTTAATATTTACGATATTGCAAATCTAGTTAAATCAAAAAAAATTGCTGAAAATTCTGAAATTACAAAAGACATTTTAGAAAATGTTGGATTAATTAAAAGTAAGGACTCGCAAGTTAAGTTGATTATGGCTAGGGATCAAATAGATTTCAAGGCAAAAATCACTGTGGATTTATACTCTAAAAACGCTAAAATTTTTGCTTAAAAAATGTTGCAAAATACAGCAAATAAAGAATTAAAACAAAGAATAATCTTCACGATCTTCATCCTCTTGATCTATCGCTTTGGGACCTTTGTGCCAATTCCAGGAATAAATGCTCAAGTTATAAAAACCATTTTTAATAATGGTGATGCAGATATGTTCAGTATGATTAACTTATTTTCTGGCGGAGCTTTAGAAAGGATGAGTATATTCGCGTTAAATATTATGCCCTATATTACTTCGTCAATTGTAATGCAATTGATGACATCAATGCATAAAGGACTTGAAGCTTTAAAGAAAGAAGGTGAATATGGTCGTGCAAAAATTAATCAATATACCAGATATCTTACAATTATTTTAGCCTTTATTCAATCATTAGGCGTTTACTATGCTTTATCAGGATCTGAAACAAGCGCCTTTGTATCTGATTCTAATGTTTATATGTGGACAACTGCAGTTAGTCTAGTTGGGGGGACGGTTATGCTTATGTGGTTTGGAGAGAGAATAACTACATCAGGGATTGGCAATGGTATATCTTTAATTATTTTTGTTGGAATTGTTTCATCATTACCATCAACAATTGTTCAAGTCTTTGATTTATCAAAGACTGGCGTCTATTCATTTGGAGTGGTAATTTTATTTTTTATTTTATTCGTAGGTTTTTTAATGATAGTGTGCTTCATTGAAAAAGTTCATAAAAAAGTAAAAATACAATATCCAAATGCTTCGATGATGAAAGCTACTGGTAATGCAGACTCATCTTTCTTGCCATTGAAGATAAATATATCAGGTGTTATACCGCCAATATTTGCGAGCTCAATATTAATGTTTCCTGTTGCAATAATGCAATTTATAGGCAGTGAAAATGATATGATTGCAACTGCACTAAGAAGGGGTGGAGTTATATATATAATTTCATTTGCATTGCTAATATTATTTTTCTCTTATTTTTATTCATCAATTGTTTTTAATACTGAAGAAGTGGCGAATAATTTAAAAAAAAGTAATTGTTTTATTCTTGGCATTAGGCCAGGTCAAGCCACAGCTGAATATTTGGACAAGTTGGTGTCGCGACTAACATTACTAGGGGCAATTTATCTTATTTTTGTGTGTATTGTTCCAGAGATATTGGTAACTAATTATTCTATACCATTGCAAATTGGTGGAACAGGAATTTTAATTATGGTTAATGTTGTATTGGATTTGGTTAATCAAATTCAGTCGCACTTATTTGCAAGTCGATATGGCTCGGGTCATGCTAAAAAAAGACGTATTCGCGTCAGAGTATGAATATAATTTTTCTTGGCGCTCCAGGATCGGGAAAAGGAACGCAAGCACAAATGCTTCAATCTGATTTGGGTATATACTCTATTTCGACAGGAGATGTCTTAAGAAAAGAGGTTGCAAATCAAAGTGATATTGGTAAAGTTGCCAAATCATATATGGATTCGGGAAAATTAGTTCCCGATGAGGTGGTTATTGATATAATCAAAAACACCATAACTCAGAAATTTTGTGCGCAAGGTTTTATTTTAGATGGCTTTCCGCGCACAATAAATCAGGCAATTGAGCTTGATAAAATGCTTGGTATGCTTGCTAAAAAAATTGACAAAGTTTTTAACTTTGAAGTTAGTGATGAAGTGTTGATAAAAAGAATTTCTGGACGCTTTTCTTGTAAGAAATGTGGCTCAGTATATAATCGTTATTTTAAGCCAGCAAAAAAAAATGGTTTATGTGACGTTTGTGGCGCTAATGAGTTTGAAAGTAGGGTCGATGATAATGAGGAAACGGTTAAAAATCGTTTGCAAGTTTATTATCAATCTAGCTTTCCGCTTATTGAGTTCTATAAAAAAAAGAACTTGCTTGTTTCGATAGATGCTTTAAAAATTGCATCCCTTATTTTTGAGCATTTGCTTTCGAGCATAAATTCTTAACAGTTAATAACAATAAAATTAGAGGAGTTACCTTGGCTAGAATCTCTGGTATTAATATTCCAAAAGATAAACGATTTGTTATCGCTTTAACTTATATTTACGGAATTGGCAGAACTTCTGCACAGAAAATTTGTATTAAATTAGCTATTGATGCTAAATTAAGAACACATCAAATTACTGAAGATAAGCTCTCGCAGGTTAGGAGTTTTATTGAAAAAAATTTTCCTATTCTTGAGGGTGATCTAAGAAGAAAAACTGCTTCAAATATCAAACGTTTGATTGATATAAGTTGCTATCGTGGTATTCGCCATGTTAAAAAACTTCCTGTTCGCGGACAAAGAACGCATACAAATGCTAAAACCCGGAAGGGCAGAGGCGTTGCAATTGCAAATAAAAAGAAAGCAGTTAAATAGAATAAATTTAAATCATGACCGAAACTAAAACAGATATTGCGCAAAAAGAGAAAAAAACTTCTAAAGGCGCAAGTAAAAAAAGAAAAAATGTACTTAATGGCATTATCCATGTCTATGCTAGTTTTAATAATACTATCATTAGTATTTCTGATACTAATGGCAATATTATTTGCTGGTCATCAGCAGGTAAGCATGGCTTTAAGGGTTCAAGAAAATCGACTCCTTATGCAGCTCAAGTTGCAACGCAATTTGCAACAAATCTTGCAAAGGAATGTGGAATGCAAAATGCAATAGTTGAAATTAGGGGTCCAGGTGCTGGGCGAGAAGCTTCGCTTCGCGCTATTCAAGCTACTGGGTTAAATGTAACTTTAATTAGAGACATTACCTACTTACCGCACAATGGCTGTCGTCCAGCTAAAAGGCGTCGCGTCTAGTTTATAAATTTAGATTAAAATTAAAAATACAAAACATATGGCAATTTTAAAAGAAAGCTGGCACACACTAACAAAGCCAACGTCAATAACGCTCAAAGAGGGTTATGACAATGCAACCAAATCTGTAATAATTATGGAGCCTTTTGCAAGAGGGTATGGTAATACATTAGGAAATGCATTAAGACGAGTTTTGTTATCCTCAATAAACGGCTTTGCAGTTACCTCGGTAAAAATAGAAGGAATTTCCCATGAATATGGCGCAATTGAAGGCGTTAAAGAGGATGTTTTAGACATTATAATGAATTTAAAATCATTGGCTATTGTAAAGAATGACGGCTCACCATTCACCCTAAGGCTTAATGTAAACAAGCCAGGTCCTGTTTATGCTGGATCTATAGAATTAGCAGCCGGTGTTGAAATTTTCAATCGTGATTTATTGATTTGTACATTAGAAAAAGGTGCAAAAATAGAAATGCAAATGCATGTTGAATGTGGCAAGGGTTATGTTGTAGCTGATCAAGATAAAAAAGCTGAAAGAGGCATTGGCAATATAATGGTTGATGCAATATTTGGTCCAGTAAAAAAAGTCTCTTACAGAGTTGAAAATGCTCGCGTAGAACAAATTACAGATTATGATAAATTGATCATGGAAATTGATACTAATGGGACAATTACTCCACAGGATGCTCTGGGTGTTGCAGCTAAAATATTGCAAGAGCAATTGCAGGTATTTGTGAATTTTGATATAGCAACAATTGATGCTCCAGTCCAAAGAGTAGTTTTTGATGAACCAGAATTTAATAAAAACTTGTTAAAAACAATTGATGAATTAGAGCTTTCAGTTCGTTCATATAATTGCTTGAAAAATGAAAATATAATTTATGTGGGAGATTTGGTAAGTAAGTCAGAAGCTGAAATGCTTAAAACTGCTAATTTCGGGAGAAAGTCACTTAATGAATTAAAGGATAATCTTAAAATTATGGGATTAGGTTTCGGAATGAAATTAACGAATTGGCCACCGAAAAATCTTGACGAATTATTAAAACTTAAAAATAAAGAATTTTAACTAAATACCAATAAAAAATATTGGTTATTAATGATAGATTGGAGAAACTATGAAACATAAAATTAAAGGCAGAAAATTAAATAGAAATAGCGCTCATCGCAAAGCATTGATGCGTAACCTTTCCATTGCTTTACTTAGCAATGAAAAAATTCGTACAACATTGCCAAAAGCAAAAGAGCTTCGTCCATTTGTTGAAAAAGTTATAACTATTGCTAAAAACGATAGCTTGGCAAATCGTCGATTAGCAATTTCAATACTTGGAAATAAACTAGCCGTAGAAAGATTATTCAAGGAAATTGCTCCTAGAATTTTATCACGTAATGGTGGATATACAAGAATCATGAAAAACGGCTTTAGGGTTGGAGATAAAGCTCCAATGGCTATCATGGAATTAGTTGACAGGGTTGAAATCGTTCAAAATGTTGAAAGAATTACCGAATAAAAACTGTATAATTATTATTAAGCACAAAATGTTAATAATAATTAAAAATAAATAAAATGCTAGAAAGCAATAAAAGTAAATTGTAATTTATATGAAAAATATTATTAAAGAATTCGAAATTGAGCAATTAAAAATTGCTCAAGCTGCAAAAGGTAACAATATTAAAAATTTTAATGTTGGCGATACCGTTAGCGTAAAATATAAAATTAATGAAAGCGGAACCGTCCGTTCACAAGCTTTTAATGGAATTGTTATTGCCTGCACTAAGAGTAGGAATAATTATAATGCAACTTTTACAGTTAGAAAAATCAGTTCAGGCGTTGGCGTTGAAAGAAAATTTACATTATACTCACCTCTTCTTACTGCTGTAGAGGTTTTAAAACAAGGTGATGTTAGACGAGCAAAATTATACTATCTTCGTAAACTAACTGGTAAGGCCTCTAGGATTAAAGAAAAGCTCGCCTTTATTGACCAAATTCAGCAAGTTGAAACTTCACCGAAAGAAGCTTCTAATAAATAATAAATTCGCAGTCTGGAGTTTTTTTAACAACGATATCTGCATAGAATAATATTTAATATCTAAATGGATTTGTAAATTTTTTTCAATGAATGCCTAAAATAATTGTAGGGGATTTTATTGTAATTGTTTATTAAAATTTGCAATTGATAACAAATTTAATTATTCAAGTCATTAAAATCATATAATTTAAATTTCGGAAAGAATCCATTTATGTATTTTTCATTTATCTCTATTATTGGCTCATTATTAATCAGCTCATGCGCATTGAAAGATGTAAATTATGGCAAAGTAACCCTTCATAGCACTGGGGAGAGAAACAGTTTCATATTTACAGTAAGTGAAGAATTTCTGGAGAAAAATTTTAAGGATTTAGGCAAAGAAGTAAAAAATCAATCAGTGAAAATAAGTAAAGCTGAATATAAGCTTCTTAGAAAATTACTTAATGAAAAAAAATTTTGTATAAATCAAAATAAGAATTTAGATTTTGAGCTTATTTCTAGGCAAGAAAAAATTTATGACATGACATTCTCCCACCTTATTGCTACAAGCTACAAAGCCCGCCCATTAAGTCCGAGATCATATTTTGGAGAATGTAAAAAATAAATTTTCATATCTAGAATCTAGAAAGTAATTTAAAAAATTAATTGCTTATTAAGCTAATTTTCTTAAATTAGTAAAAAACAAGTGACTAGCTTATATAATGTAAATCACATAAGAATTTAATATAAAAAAATATTATGAATCACTACTCACCTGTTAGAATAGCCATGTTATTGACTTCCACCACCTTTTCTATTGTTTTGATTATGTTATTTTTTAATATCATTACAGTTGATGAGTTGGCTACCATTCTGAAATTAGGCAAGACCGAAACAAGAATTATTCAATCAATGCTTAACGAAACTCGCAATATTACTAATAATATTTTAAAAGTATTATCGCAAGTTATCGAACGTTTATTTGGTTGGGCAGGAATCGAAAATGTAAATCTTGAATTAATAAATGTTGATTTGCATGAAGGTTCTAGAGATCCTCAGCAATTAAACCCAAATGATATCAAATGTCTCGAGGGCGATAAAAATTGCCCAAAAAATCAATAATCATTCATGATTTTTTCAGTTTTAAATTTATTAAGACTAATCGCGCTTCTCATAGCCCTTGCTCCATTATTTTTTTTTAATCGCAGTAGGGCAATTTACCTGTTCTTTCGTGCCGCTGGACCTTCTTTTGTTAAGCTTGGCCAATTACTATCGGTAAGAGCTGATCTAATTGGAGAGAAAATATCCCAGGTTCTAGCGCAGTTTCAAGATGATGTTGAGCCTTTTGCAAAGAAATCTCTAGAGCAAATTCTTCAAGAAGAATATGGTGATAATTTCACTAAAATATTTCATGAATTTAATTATAATTCAATAGCTTCTGCTTCAATTGCTCAGGTTCACAAAGCCAAATTAATTGATGGAAAATTAGTGGCAGTAAAAATTTTACGACCAAATATCATTAACAATATGAATCGTGACATTGCAACTTTAAAATTATTGGTAAAAATTATAAAATTTTTTTCGGAATTCTTAGCTAAAACTTTATTAGATATAGCTGAATTACTGCAGCAAACCGCAAGATATGAATTAGATTTACTGCATGAAGCATCAAATGCTTCTAAGCTTCGCGATGACTTGCAAAACCTTAAGGGCTTCTATGTTCCTCAAATTTTTTGGCAATATTCATCATCAAGAATTTTAATTTTGGAATGGATTGATGGAATTCCTTTTTCTAATAAAATTGCTATTTCCAAATCTAATTTTGATAAAAAACAAATCGCTCAAAATCTTGTTTTAAGTTATTTTAATCAGGTCTATGTCCATGGATTTTTTCATGCCGATATGCATCCAGGGAATTTATTTTTACGTGATAATGGCGATATTGCCGTAGTTGATTTTGGAATAATGGGAAAAATTAATAAAAAAACACGTATTGCCGTTGCTGAAATTTTGATTGGTTTCTTGCATCGCCAATATCATCGAGTTGCTGAAATACATATTGAGGCAGGATTCGTTCCTGCAAATACAAATCTTGAGGATTTGGCATTATCATGTCGCAAAATTGGTGAAATGATCGTTGGAGCTGATGTAAAGGACATTTCAATTGCTAAACTTTTAACCAATTTAATTACAATGACTCGTGAATATAAAATGGAAACCAAGCCTGAATTACTCCTCCTCCAAAAAACCTTGTTATTAGTTGAAGGTGTTGGAGTAACCCTTGACCCTAATCTAAATATTTGGGATCTTGCTAGGCCGTGGGTAAAAGAATGGGCAAAGACCAATATTGGTTTTGATGCTAAAATTCGCGATGCAGTATCGGATCTTATTAATCTTGCAAAAAAATTTATAAAAGAAATCGAAAATAAAATTCTATAAATTTGTAAATCGCCGAATAAATCCTAGTAAATTATTCTTGCAAATAAAATTTTTTAAGCCATAATACTCTAAGCTATATAAGCTATATAATTTTTAAATTTCAATTTTAATTCTAAGATAAGGTTGAGAATCAAATAAGCTGAAAAATATTATTAATTAAACTAATAAACTTAGAAAAAACTAAATAATTTATAAAGAAAAAATATATAATTCTTATGCAAATTACCTTATTGCGAGCTAAAATTCATCGCGCAACTGTTACCCAAGCAGATTTGAATTACGAGGGTTCAATCTCAATTGACCAAGCCTTACTTGATGAATCAGGAATATTGATCAATGAAAAAGTTGACGTGTTAAATATAAATAATGGCGAACGATTTACAACATATGCGATTAGTGCTTTAAGAAATTCTGGCGAGATTAAGATTAATGGTGCGGCGGCCAGAAAAGCTCAGATTGGCGATCCTGTTATTATAATTGCCTATGGCTCAATGTTAATTAATGAAGCTAAAGACTTCAAGCCTAAAATTTTGTTGCTGAATAGTCAAAATCAAATTGTAAAATTTAAAACTGAAATTTAGTTTTTTTTAAAAATTTTATAGAGCTAAAAAGCCCTTGCAAATAAAAGTTTTTTTTCTAAAATTTAAAAAATCAAATAGCAAATATTTCACCTTTGAGTTATTATTTTTAATTCAAATATCCATCTTGATTTCAAGATAAGTTCTGTTATAATGACTGAATTAAAGGTGTGCTTTATCATGATTTTGGTCTCAATTTATAAGGCTAAATTTATCAAATACTAATCTTTGAGTTATTTTGAATTACAACGCATTTTATATTTAAATAAAATAATAAGATTTATTTAAATTATTAAAAAAATTGTAAAGTAATGGATTCTTAAAGTTTTTAACAATTATTTTTTATGAAAAGAACTTGGCAACCAAGCAAATTAGTCCGCAAAAGAAGACATGGTTTTAGATCTAGAATGGCAAGCGCCCCTGGTCGCAGAGTTTTGGCAAGAAGAAGAGCCAAAGGCAGGACATGTTTAAGCGTTTAATAAATTATTATAATTATTAAACCTTTAGTTAATCTTGGAGCTTTAGCGATAATTTATCAATAGGAACTCATATAGTTTAAATTATCATTATCGTACCATGATCATTGATTAAATCGAGAATAATAAATTGCAATAATGAAAATATTGGTAATTTATTTTTTAAAAAGATTTAAAATTATTCTGAGCAAAAAAATTGGTAAAAAATGTTACTTAAAATTTTATCGATTAAAAAATCATCTGAATTTACCAAGGTTAATAAGATAGCCAAAAAATTTATTGTTCCTAATTTTATAATACTTACAGCCCCAACGCCAAATAATTATATTAAAAATAATTTAGTTACCCAAGATAATTCCGATTTATCGATCTTAAGTTGCGAAGAAAATATAAAAAAAATCTCTCAAAATCCATTATTAAATAATAAAAAAATCACCGCAAATATTGATGAAAAATCAAAGAAACAATCTGTAAAAAAACTTTTTTTTATTGATGACTTTTGTCGCGCTGGCTTTACAGTTTCAAAAAATGTTAGTAAATTAGCAAATCGCCGAAATTTAATTAAACGTCATTTGCGAGAAGCGCTTTGGGCAAATGCTAAATATTTAAATAAACAACAAGATTACATAATCATAGCTCGAAACAATATTTTGCAAGCGCAATATCAACATATAATTCGTGATTTAGGTTTTGCTTTAAAGCGATTAAATAATGATTTTAAATATATAAAAAAAAATGACAGAGCCAAAGAAATCAAGTAAAATACCGTATTTTTTTATTATTTTTTTTGTAGTTTTTGTTAGTGTTGATTTTTTATATATTTTTGTTGCCAATAAAACATGGCGAGGAGTTGTCAGTTCAGATTCCTATCATAAAGGCTTAGATTATGATCAAATTTTAAAATTAATAAGAAAGCAAAATCAGTTGGGCTGGAAGTTGGATATTAATTTTAAAAATACCAGTAATAATAGCGGTATATTGCAAGTAAGGACTTTAGATAAAAATGGTCAAAATTTAGAGGGATCACAAGTTGAGGTAAAATTATTACGACCAACTCAAGAGGGCTTTGATTTTAGTAAAAACTTAGAGCATCAAGGAGATGGCCTTTATGAAGTAAATATTAAATTTCCATTGCGTGGTCAATGGCAATTTGAAATTATAGTTAAAAACAAACAAGGTTTAATACAAGAAGTTAAAAAATATGTAGTTCAGTGAAATGTCAATAGAAAGTAATAATTGTAAACATTGTCAATTAAAATTAGATAGCAATCAACAAGATTTTTGCTGCGTTGGGTGTTCGAAAGCTTATGAAATAATCAATAAATTAGGTTTTAAAAATTATTATGAAATGAGGCAAATTGATATTCATGAAAGAAATTTAAAGCCTGAAATTGATAAAGACTTTGATATTAGCGAATTCATTAGAAAAAATACTGATGGTTCATGGCGAACAGAACTGATGATTCAAGGACTGCAATGTGGAGCTTGCGTCTGGCTAATTGAAAATGTTTTATATAAAAATCCGCAAGTTATTCGGGCAAGAATTAATTTAACCCGTAAAATTTTAACCATAGATTACCAAGGGCAAATCTCTGATGGTAATAAAATAATTTCACCCCTCAATGAAATTGGTTATAAATTCTTGCCATTTGATCAAGCAATTATTGTTCAAGAAGAAAAAAAATATAACGATTCATTGCTTAAGGCTTTAGCGGTAGCTGGGTTTGGTGCAGGTAATATTATGCTTTTTTCTTTTGCATTATGGTTTACCAATATTGGAGAAATGGGTTTGGCAACCCATCAGATTTTTCAATTTTTTTCAGCATTAATTGCTTTGCCAGTTTTGGTATATTCAGCAAGAATTTTTTTTATTTCTGCTTACCGCTCCTTATTGATAGGGCAGGCAAATATGGATTTACCAATTAGTTTAGCAATAATTTTAGCGGGAATTGTTAGTATATTTCAGGCTTTCAATGGGCAGGATCACGTTTATTTTGATTCGGTGGTGATGTTGATTTTCTTTTTGTTGATTGGAAGATTTCTCGATATGAAAGCGCGAAAAAAAGCTTTTAATATTGCAACCCAATTTAGTCTTCTTAATGCAAGTTTTGCTAGGGTTGACGATAATGGAAAAGTAAAGATTTTACCAATTAAAAAATTACAAAAAGAAATGATTTTATTGGTTGCAAGTGGTGAAAAAATTGCCAGTGATGGAATTGTAATTGAAGGCGAAAGTGAGATAGATGATAGTTTGTTAACGGGCGAGATAGCGCTTAAAAAAGTTTCTAAAAATAGTCAAGTATTTGCAGGAACAATCAATCTTTTGCAACCTCTTAAAATCAAAATCACCAGCGCAATAAATTCAACGCTTCTATCCCAAATTATCGATTTAATAAATCAAAGCGAAAGCAACAAAAATTCTTGCGAATTAATTGCACAAAAATTAGCAAAAATCTATACGCCACTTGTTCATATACTGGCTTTTATAACTTTTGTTATTTGGTATTTTATAAATAATGAATCATTTCAATTGGCATTAATGAATGCCACAGCGGTTTTAATTATAACTTGTCCATGTGCCTTGGCGTTAGCAATACCGATTGTGCAGACCATTGTTATTTCTGGGTTTATTAGTAAAAAAATATTAATTAAAAATGGCGAAGCATTAGAAAAAATTAACAAAATTGATATGGTAATTTTTGATAAAACAGGGAGTTTAACCATGGGCACCCCATCTCTAAAAGCCATTTATCTTCTCGAAAATAAATCAATAAAATTGCTTGATAAAAGTGAAGCTGATTTTTATCTTATGATTGCACTTACCATGGCTAAAAAAAGTATGCATACAATCTCACAGGCATTGATGGCAAGCTGTGATTATAAAATTTTT
>Ga0049082_10000168_pt1 | contig 16406 bp, 26 predicted proteins | sample GreLakmeHU45MSRF_FD_66718 | JGI IMG/M metagenome (GOLD analysis project Ga0049082, IMG submission 66718) | Freshwater lentic microbial communities from great Laurentian Lakes, MI, USA - Great Lakes metaG HU45MSRF | ecosystem: Environmental > Aquatic > Freshwater > Lake | place: Great Lakes... | reverse complement strand
ATCTTGCGCCATTCCATGCCGTGTGGGTTGCCGATGTTCCTAATGAATGAAATTGCATTCTTCATCGTGTTCTCCTTCCAAGAGAATAGTCACAGATATATTTATAGACATATAAAAAAACCATAAGTACCACCCCCGAAGGAGTGGCACAAATGGTAAGAGATGTTGCAAAGTGACTAAGCACCAGCAAGGTCATCCCACGCCATGATGTCCTCAGGGGACAACTCTGGCATGAAATCACCAAAGAACCAAGCCATAGCTTGACCGGGGAAACGAAGTCCAACACGACGTGAGACTTCTTTCCAGTAATCGCAAGACGAACCGAGTGTGCCTGTAACACAGACACAACAGTTGTCGCAAGGAAGAATTGGACCTGACATAAGAGTCTCCTTTCACGAGACTTAAAGACAGACGAGAATATCTGCATAGAAATATTTATAGATATATAAATGGAGTTAGGCACCAGCACACCCGAAGATGTGCTGGAAACCTAACTAGATTACTGGACCCGTGCTACCAAGTTACGGAAGCGTCTACTTCCACTGACTTGGAAACAACGCCAGCAAACTTGATTACGAGATCCTGTGTAATGGACCCGTCCTTCTGGGTAAACACAGCAGCCGACTTGATTTCAAGAACATCTGCTTCCATAACAAACTTCATGGAAGAGTCCTGAGCCTGTTTGAGGAACTCAGTGTATTCTGGAAGTTTTGCGGCAGGAAGCCAGACACACCAGACAGGCTTAGCAGTTACATCGCGCTCAACTGTGTGAGACTCGAGTGGCTGCAGCAGCATCTGGTGGGTACCGTACTTACTTTCCTTGCTGGAAATCCAATTTACATGGAACTTGGACATAATTACCTACTCTCTGTGACTTGGACCTGTCACTAAAGGTTCAACGGAGTATTTATAAATATATAAATAAATATATATAACAAGGTAAAGCGAACCACCCTAAGGTGGCTCACTAAACTAAAACTCTAAAGCGAGTTTCATCTGACCGTACTTGTCATACCAACAAGGTAGACAATAAACACGGTCGGACTGATGCTTGTTAGCATGCTCCCAACAACCATCGCCCTTGAACACGAGATTACTGCACTTGCAGCAGATCTCGTTGTTGTAATTGTAATTACGCTTGCGCATCTTGCTCATACGATCTCCAATCGTGTAGAGAAATAGGACAAAGATATATTTATAGATATATAAAATAAGTAAAACCTACACCTCGAAAGGTGTAAGCATTACTTCATTCCGAGAAGGAGTACGATCAATGGATGAAATGACAATGTCCTTAGCCCAGCCACTGTAAAGCAACTTCTCATCAAGAACGACTACTTCGTTGAGATAAGCAGAGTAAAAAGTGCTTGGAACAACAGGGTAGTGCAAGTCGTTGTGGCAAGCACAAGGAACTCCTTGGTAACCGAATGGAAGAGGCAAGTTCACTGAGTAAACACCAACAGGGTGGTGCTCAGTGCCATTGCGTCCTTCCACACGGATGATAACACCAACCATGCCATTCAAAGCAGGATTCATGTGAAGAATACGAACTTTCATAATGGTCTCCTTTCACGAGACTCAAAAGCAAACGGAATTGTCTGCACCGATATATTTATAAGTATATAAAAAAATTCTAGATAACATGGAAACCCGCTCACGTGTACACATAGTGTTAGGTGTGATCCTGGGTATCCAAATATCTAGCACCGATATATTTATAAGTATATAAAAAAAAACTGTGATACCCCGAACCGTCGTTCGGGGTAACCAGTGTCGGCTCAGTGGCTGTGATCCACACTCTGAGGTCGTGTGGCAGTTGCTATCCGCAGAAATATTTATAGATATATAAAGTTCACTAAACTACTCACCCGAAGGTGAGCAGTAAAGTGATTACTCAGTCAGCGTAAGCTGGAAGAGCAGCCTCGGCCTCGGCTTCAGTGGCGTAGTAGCCAACTGAATAACGAGTCCAAGGAAACCAACCGTCCATCTCGGCATCCCAGTAAAGGGAGCCGATGTAGAAGCCGGCTGCACTGCGCAAAACCTGAGCATCTGTGACCTTGATGTTGTCATCAGACATGTTCACCTCCTTCCTGAAGTTGTGATGTGAATAAAGCCACGGATATATTTATAAAATATAAAATAAGTAACACCTACTCCCCAAAGGGAGCAGATGCTACAATTCTTGGCACATCAGACAACGTTGTACCATCATAGGCATAGCCATAGATAGCCAACTGCTTTTGTGCTTGAGCAATCCTGAAATTGTAGAAGGCTGAAAAGAACGGCTTTGCGCGTTCAGTAGAAGTAGCCTCCTTCAATGCTTGATCGCGGGCGTAAATCAAATCGTCTATTAAACATAGACAATCTTGAACATCAAACCAGGATGGTAGATTATCAACATCTGACATACAAGTCTCCTTTCACGAGACCTAAAGATAGACGAAATTGTCTACCATAGATATATTTATAAAGTATAAAAGAAACAACCTTGCCACCCCCGAAGGGGTGGACTTACAGGTTGATCAGTAACCAAAGGGCTGAAGCCAAGCATCATGTTGCTTAACAGCATCACGTACTGCGAGCAGAATAACTGCTTCCATCTGACCCGAATTCTCCCAGTTAGCACCTGAGAGATTACGGGTGTAACGACCTTGACCAATCTTGCGGTAAACTTTGCCAGAAGCAACGTTAACGAAGCAAGAGAATGGACGGTAACCCTTGTTGTTGACTGCAACCAAACCACCAAAGCCATTGTCAACACAGATCATCTGCGTAACAAACACCTTGTACTGGTTAGGGAACTTTGCAAAGTCCCGTGGTGTGATGAACATCGAACGAACACGAGGTGCTCGATCAACAGCAATGTAGCAAACTTCAAATGAAGTGTGTACATAGTGGCGTCCATCAGCATAGGCTTTGCACACGCTTGAAGCATGTCCGAAGATCCGCTGTTTCAACTTAGCAACCATGATAGTCTCCTTTCACGAGACCTCAAGATAGACAGGATTGTCTACCACCGATATATTTATATATATATAAAATCCACAGAGCTACCACCCGAAGGTGGTAGATGTGGTGAGAGTGGTCTCAACTAGCGGCTTGCTGGTTTGCGTGATGCAACGTAGGTTGTCACGAACGTCTTGGTGTAGACACCAGTGACGTAAGTTGCACCTACGATGGCAGTAACAACGGTGTCTTGAGCATCGCGAGACTTAGTCGCGTGCTTCTGAGCCGATGTAATTGCCTTCTCTGAGCGGGCCTTAGCCTTCTCAGATAGGTAACGGTTGTTTGTAGCCATGAGCGAACCTCCAGTTCGTGTTGGGAATATGGCATAGAGATATTTATAAAAATATAAAGTAACTAAACCTACTCCCCTGAGGGAGTAAGCTTAGCCTTACGGGCCTGGATAGCAGCCAGACGTTGTGCTGTGGTGTTACCAGCAGCAACAGACGTAGGCTGTACACCAGTCTTGCCGTAGTGCTCGCGCACTTCAGCAACAGTGGAACAAGCACCTACGGTAACATTAGCCAAACGGCATTTGCCACATAGCATGAGAGTCTCCTTTCGTGAAACTTAGGGTCAAGGTAATATTTATAGGTATATAAAATAGATAACCTTAGTACCCACAACACCACAGAGGTGATTTACGTGAGTACTAAGGTGGAGGAGTACGCTTTTGCCTGTGTACAGCAGGTGCCATTGTTTCGTTGCCGGACGTTTCCAGTCAACGCTCCATAGGAATATTTATAAAATATAAAGTAACTAAACTTACTCCCCTAAGGGAATAAGCTCAGCATTCGTGCACATAAGCCCAACATCGTACATGCAGTGATCACAATCACAAACAATGTAAGAATCGTCGCTGGAATCTGACATAAAGGTCTCCTTTCACGAGACTAATAGGTTCAGAGTAATATTTATACAATATAAGGGCTGGAATGAATACCCCCTACAAGGGGTACCCATCCAACTCAACAAGTAGTCAGCACGTACACTAAGCCTGCTTCCAGGACTTGACGTTGTAGCGTTGTACGGATCAGCTGTGTCTCCCGTTGAGCTAAGAGGAACACAGTCTGGCATAGGCATATTTATAAAGTATAAAAGAACTAGCCGTACCCCCCCAGGGGGAGGGGGGCACTAAGCTAGCGTGTTTTGCGTGCGTAGTCAACTGCCAAGGCAGCGGCTACGAACAACGCAACAACACCGGTAACTTTCAAATTCATTGAAAGTACCTTTTTGTATGCCTGCCAATAGGACATAATGTCTCCTTTCGCGAAGGGAATGTGGCATAGGTATATTTATAAAGTATAACTAATTAAGCACCACTACCCACAATCCATATTCAAAGTCACTACAATGACTTAGTGTTGTTCTGCAAGGTCGAACAACAAGGATTAGGGTAATGATGCAAAACGGCGTCTGTACTACGACACCATTGCCATAGGTATATTTATACAATATAAGGATAAACAACCTTGCCACCCCCGAAGGGGTGGACTTACAGGTTGATTAGAACTGCCAAGGCGTGATACCAGTGACCTGGTCACGCAAAACAATGCTGAGATGCTGCTCGTTGTCCTGGATGTGACCCAAGGCCTCGCTGATCTCTGCATCGAGCTTAGCACGCTGTTTGCTGAGTGCATCCAAGCGCTTGACCAACTTGCGAGCCGACAGAGCATGGATGTCTGTTGGGCCGAAGAAGAACTCTTTCATGATAGTACCCTCTCGTAAGACTAAAGATAGACGGAATTGTCTACCACGGAAATATTTATAATAAATATAATATAATAATATATATAATACATGTATATACAATTAGTTCGCTAGAGTCCCCCGAGAGGGACCCTAGCTATGTGGCGTAGTCTACTAGAGACTAGCTGGCTTTGCGTGATGCAACGTAAGTTGTCACAAACGTCTTGGTGTAAACACCAGTGACGTAAGTTGTTCCTACGATGGCTGTCACAGCAGCGTCTTGGGCATCGCGGGACTTGGTCGCGTGCTTCTGAGCTGAGATGATTGCCTTCTCTGAGCGGGCAATGGCCTTCTCGGATAGGTAACGGTTCATGGGAGTCTCCTTTCAAGGAAGACTAGGTGGCAGACGGTATTGTCTACCACGGGTATATTTATAGAGGGTATACTGTACGGGGCGTGTTAAAAATATAACACTGTACAGTATAATAACCATTACCCCTTTATATTTTTTCCCATATTTACCTATTTAAGAATTTATATATCCTTATATATGTTCACATATCGTTCAAGTCAAAAAATTTTCCCCCCAATAAAATCACATATAGACTTTTATACGTTTATAGAGGTTACCAAAAGAAATCCAAGAAATATTCCCCTACAGGTTGCAAATGGCTCAAGTACCCTGATAGGTTTCCTCTTGTCAGAGAATGCTGACACCTAACAAGGAGAAATATATGAAAAACAAGAAGATAGATCCCGCCAAAGAGACAAGTTCTGAAGGTCTCTACGATATGTCTGCTATAGATGATATCTATCAATCAGCCTTCAGCTCCTATGGGTCAAACAACACCGATTACAGCCACATGAACTTCGACACGGACAACTATGCCTATGAAGCTTACTAAGAACACCTCTTTACACCCTAACAATGCCAAACATATAAAAGGATTTGATATGAATATTAATGAAATGACAGAATTTAAGTCAACAACAACAATAAGCCAACACTTCTTACTAGGATCAGAGAAGTTATTTATAAATCCAACTAATAATTTCAATAATGAGTTCAAGTATGACCACTCTATTACTCTTATAGAGACACATGATAGAGCCCGTATGTCTGAAGCAGAGATTAAAGCTAAAGTTAAGCAGTATTACAGGAACTTATCAATACATTGGGAGATTAGCTACAAGTCAAGAGTCTTTATTGGCACTGGACAAGATTGTTTATATCTATTTGATCTCTATGCGAACTATGGCATCGTTTTTGATGCGGCGATTTTGATCAACTTTGATTTTAGCGCCTCAACAGACTATGAAGTTATCTTAAAACGCATTAAAGACCATACGAAGATATATAATTTCTATAACAACAAGAAATTCACTGATAGTAAGTTAGCCCACGTAAATCAATTCATCCCAACTAGGATATCTCCAGCTTTTAGCAAGCGTTTTGCACTTGAAGCAAGTGGTGTACTTACCTACGACACTTATGAGCTGCTATACATGAACCAAAAATCACCAAGTGAGTACAAAATGATCCAAGATGAGTTTACTCTAGTAAGCTAAATCCTACAAGAGGTTATCTAAGCCGTCTTCTGGGTTCCAGTCTTCGGCTGAGATAATCATTTGTTTAACATCATCAGAACTGAGTCCTCTTACTATTTCTTCTACGTCAGTCTCCATAATTTCAGCAGTTGCTAGTATCATTTCCCATTGTTCTGGTTTAAAGAAGCTAATAGTCAATTTACTGTCGTCAGTTTCTGCGTGAGCTGTAATAACATAGTTGTACATCTCTATCATATCTGGATCATATCCAATAAGTTCGCCCACAGATTGCGACTCTGGTTCAATATCACCACCACGTATTATCTTTTGAATCATTTCCCAAAAGTTCACGAAATCTCCCTATCCTTACCTATCTTTACCTATAATAGATAGTACCCTTACTTTTTTATGTAAAACTATCTAATTTGTTAAAAAATAAAAAATAATTTTGCGCGGAACGGCCGGAGGTTAGTATTGACTGTAGTCTATATAAATTTTAAATGACCTAGTATGTTAATGAAATCATCATGATCCTTTGAATCTTGAATATAGGTATCAATTTGATTTAACTGATCATTATTAAGAATATTTTCATGTTTTATATCTAATGTATTAACTGTATTGAAATCGTTATGATTAAACAAACGCCAGTCATCACCATTGTAATAATTTTCTATGTCTTTAAAATTAATATCCATCTTGTATGTTCACTTCCTCTATCCAGCTATCATTACATTCTCTGCAATGAACAGCATATTTTTCTTGAGATCCATTTATAGTTAATGTATTAACCATAAAGTTTGTTGGGTATGGGCATTCAATGCACGGCTCAACTTTGGGCAGGTTTACTTTCATTTTCTACTCTCAATTTAAGTTGTTCAAATAATTTCTGATCATCTTTCAGTTTACCAATTGCATTTTCTCTACCTTGGGCAAAGTTTTCTCCGTCTAAGAAGATCCATGCACCTTTTTGAGTAAAAATACCGATTGATAATGCTAGATCTAAGATAGATCCATACTGATCAATACCTTTTCCATAAAAAATGTCAAATTCAGCAATCTTTAAAGGTGGAGCCATCTTATTCTTGATAACTTTAGCCTTGACTCTAATACCTATTGAGTCACCTTCTTTGTTCTTAATATCTTCTTTCTTACGAAGATCGATTCTTACTGAAGCAGCATAGGGCAGAGCGCGTCCGCCTGGTGTTGTTTCTGGATTACCAAACATTATACCGATCTTCATTCTAATCTGATTGATAAAAACAATGAGTGTTTTGTTATCATTAGCCAATGCAGTTATCTTGCGCAATGCTTTTGCCATCATTCGAGCTTGTAAGCCCATTTGATTAGCGTCCATTTCGCCTTCTAATTCTGCTTTTGGAACCAATGCAGCAACTGAGTCAACGATTATTAAACCAACTTCTCCAGTTTTTACTAATTTATCAACAATCTCTAATGCTTCCTCACCATAATTTGGTTGAGCAAGAAGTAAATCATCTAAATTAATACCTAGGTCCATCATATAACTAGGATCCAATGCATGTTCGGCATCAATATAGGCGCAACGTAGACCCATCTTTTGAGCTTGTGCTACTAAAGATAATGAGATTGTAGATTTTCCAGATGATTCCGGTCCATATATCTCAACAATTCTACCTCTTGGTAAACCACCAATCCCTAAAATTTTGTCTAGAGTTGGTGCACCAGTTGATATAGCCGGCCAAGTTTGGGTTTTAGCATTACCTAATTTCATTACAGTACCGACACCAAATTGCTTATCCAGCAAAGCGATTGCCATGTCTAAAACTTTTGATTCTTCCATATATATATTATACCATAGTTTCTTTTAGGGGTTTTCTCAAAGTTGATTCAACTTCTTTAATCTTTTCAACCAATGCTTTTTGTAATTTTCTGTATTCAATTCTTGATTCATTATCTAAACCCAGTTGAGCTTGCTTTACTCTTTCAAGTGTTGCATACAATTTGAGTAAATAACTTTGATCTACGATGTTCATATATGCGTTTCCATCTCCAGTTGCTGATATAATTGGACAGTACATTATACAGAAGTCAAGCATTGAAAGTGAGACGTTGTGGCAAGAAATATTGATACAGATAATGATTATAGAAGAGCGGCATACTTGTTGAAGGATAAGATTAATACCGTAGGGGACTTAGTAAGAATATGGTCTTATGCTGGTCCTTGTTCGGAGAAATGTCCTTCAATAGAAAAAATCTCAAAAAAGTAGAAAAATTTCTTGATTTTTTTTGACAAACACGAGTATAATGTCTCTAAGGGGAAAACAGAAATTGGAGAACATTATTATCTACTTCTCTTAGTGAAGAGAATCTCTTACCAGTTCTTCCAAGAACTTGCTCATCAAAGCATAAGTAGGTTACTATATAGTCCATCACCATACATAACGTTAAGGGGGTGATGATGAAAGTTTATCAAATCTATGTTCCTGAGCTAGCAACTTATATAAAATATAAGGTTCTAAATCCAGAAGACATTGAATCATTAGTTGAAGAGTTAGATATTAAATCTCCTAAAGACTTTAAACTTGCTGTATTAGAACATGTAATATATAATGTTAAATCAGATGTAACAGATGCACTGCGTCAAATGTCCCGAGACTCAGCAGAACGATGCATTGATGCAATGTACAACGGTTGCGTAATGCTTAACCCCCGGATTAGATATAGATCTTTGGATAGATCTAGCCTATGCTAAATTGCCGCCATCTAACTCTTTTGATAAAGATTTTTCTGCTATAGAATCTGAGCTAGCTAAAAGATATAAAGATACTATCTTAAATAAAGATTCAAAGAAAACTAGCTCTAGTAAATATAAAAAAATGTCTAGACAAAAGTTTCTTGGTTTAGAAAATCATTTGTTGGGTAATGTTATAGGTCAGGAAGAAGCTGTAGATTCTGTAGTCTCAGCTTTAAAAAGATCTCAGGTTGGTTTAAACGATAAGAATAGACCTTTAGGTATTTTCCTCTTTGCCGGTTCTTCCGGAGTTGGCAAAACTCACCTAGCAAGCACACTACATAAATATCTCTTTGGTGAAGAATATCCAATGGTAAGAATAGATTGTGGAGAGTTTCAACATAAGCATGAAAATCAAAAATTAATAGGATCACCTCCTGGGTACGTTGGTCACGATGAAGGTGGTCAACTAGTTAATCTAGTTAAAAGGAATCCCTACACAGTTGTATTATTAGACGAAGTTGAAAAAGCGCATGTTGACATGTGGAATACATTCCTTCGAGTTTTTGAAGACGGCGTGCTTACAGATGGTAAGGGTGAAGAAGTAAGCTTTCTTAATACCGTTATAATAATGACCACTAATTTAGGTAATGAAAAAACAGTTGACTACTTGCTTAGCGGCGGAACTGGATTTGCTAAAAATATAAATCATAAAACATCGACTACTCAAATGCCGGCAAAAGAGATGGTTGAAAAAAATACTTTAGATGCAGTTCGTAAACACTTTAGGCCTGAATTCATAAATAGATTAGATAAAATAATTGTTTTCAATCATTTAGATAGAAGTAACTTAGAAAAAATAGCAGAACTTGAAATGTCTATAATCATGGATAAATTATCCAAAAAAGGCTACAGTGTGAATTATACGGATGAAGTTATATCAGCACTCTTGGACAAGGGTGTAGACAGCGTAAAGGGTGCTAGAGGTTTAGCCCAAGTTCGTAGAGAAAAAATGGAAGATCAATTAGCTGATATTTTAATTAAGTCAGCTCCACCACGTGGAACTATATTTGAGATATCATATAAAGATGAAGGTGATAATTTTATTTTCACTTTAAAGAAACCTTCAAAAGCAGCAACTATTGCTTAGTTTAATTACTATATAAGTGTAATCTAAATTTATAGGAGATTCTATTATGGGGATAACATCAGGAATATCTACTGGAGCAAGTGCTTTTGCTAGAGATGGTTCAATAGCTAGAGGTATATCTGGTGGTTTAGGTAAGGCAGCACGTAGAATTCATGGAGGAGGAGGGCCAATAATTGGGGCAATGTCTGGTGTTACTAAAAGCGGAACCGCAAGACAAAGAGCTGGAACAGCAATGCAAATAATGGCTAATTATCCAAGGAGAACTGGAGCAGGGGCTGCCGGTGTTATTGGAGCTTACGGAGCTAATCGTCGCAGAGGTAGCCAAAACTACCCAATGTACTAAAGAGTATAGGAGATTACAATGGCTGGATCATCATTTGGAGCTCGAATGGCTGCTAGAGGGAGTAAAATTGCAGGAAGTGTAGCTGGCTATGGTAGTAAAATGTCAAGGAGTGGAACGTCAATGAAAGCTGATGCAATGAGTGAACTTATTAACCCACTATCAACGCGAAATCCCTTTGCTCAAGCCCTTAAGCATAAAACTGGAAATAGTATAATGAAGACTGGAAATTTTGTTAAAAATAGGCCTAAGACAACAATGGGTATTGCAGCTGGTGTAACTGGAGCTGGTGTAGCTAAAAGACGACGTGGTAGTCAAAACTACCCAATCCAATAAAGGAGTTAAATAATGCTTTTTCCTCGTTTATCTGGAATGTCAGCCGGTGCACGCGGACTTGCTGGAAGAGCTAGAAGTACTGGCGGAAGAGCAGTTGGCGCAACTGCTGGCGGGCTGCACACTGGTGGCAGTTATCTTACTACTTTTGGTAAAACTCACGGTGGAAGTAGCGGTAGGGCAGTCGGGATGATGGGTAAAGGAGTTTTAGCTGCATCAAAACATCCCAAAACAACAATGGGTTTAGCAGCAGGTGGAATTGGTTATGCTGGCTATAGAAGCAGAAGAGGTAGTCAAGGTAACCCATTAGTAGGAATGGAATAACTTGATGTTAGCTGGAGCAAGACGTTTAGCTGGTGGCGCAGGAAGAATGGTATCTAAGGCTAGGATGCCTAGCACTAGAAGGGGTAAATTTGCTCTTGGTGCAGTGGCTCGGACTAGGTGGTATGGCAGCAATGCGTGGAAGATCATCTGGAGCAAATGGTTTACAAGGTAAGTCAAGTGGCGGAATGACAGGAATGTAATAAAAAGTGATATAATGTTATATATCTAGATGTAAGGATGTTTACAATGAGTGACTGGAAGAATTTCATTAACATAAATGGTGATTTCGAATTGCCAAATTTTTTATATAGAACAATTAATGATTTAATGAAACAAGCCTTAGATATGGGAACATTGCTTTCAGATGACCCCTATAAATTAAGAGCCTATAAAGAGCAAACAAAAAAACTATTTAAAAACAAATGGTATGATTTAGCTCAGGCTTTAGAATTTTTTGAGATAATAGAACAGTGCTCTTGCGCATCAGCAAGATTAGAGGTAAACGGCGGCAAGGATGTTTATTGTGATGTATGCAAAGGTGCTAGGTTTATTATTAGCTCTGCACTTACTCCTGACCAAATGCGTGAAGTTAGCACGTTTGTTAATGCGGCACAAAATGTAGAAGTGGCAGAAAAATTACAAAAAAGTTTAATGAAAATTCTTGCGGAACACAGATGAAATGTGATAGATGTAACTATGATCTAAATTTTGTTTATGAAGATATAGTTCAGGCTGAACAAGTCTTAAATATTCAAGAATATTATTGCCCCCGGCTGCAAAAGCTGTTTAATAGAAACTTACACCCAAGAAGGTATTGTTAAATCTGAATGGATTGATTTTAATGGAAAGTAATATAGAAAGATTTGAAGATAAAAATTCTTTTATGGATAAGTTTGAATCACTTCGTCCTGATTTATTTTTTCCAGATGAATGGACAGATGAACAAAGAGAAAAAGCTGTTGAGCTAGTTCGTCCACAAAAAACAAGAACATCAATGTTTTCTTCAATTCCAATGAGGTGTGAGGCAGCCCGTTGTATTTTTGCTGAAACCTGTCCCCTCCATCAACAAAATTTAGCGCCAAAAGGAAAACCATGTCCTATAGAAATGGGAATGGTTTCTCAATTTACTGGTGAATATATGGAACAATTAGACGTAAGCCCAAATAACTTAGTTGAAGTCTCAATGGTAAGAGATCTAGTCGATCAAGAAGTCCAATATTTACGTAAAACAAAACTTTTGGCTAAAGAACATTTTATCCAAGAAAATATTATTGGGATAGATAAAGATGGTCAACCAATTCTTAAAAAAGAATTACACTTAGCAGTAGAACTTGAAGACAGGCTACATAAAAGAAGAAAAGATTTACGTAATCAATTACTAGCGACTAGAGAAGCTAGGGCAAAAACTGGTCAAACTCAACTTGATACAGCCCAAGCTATTTCTGACATTATCCAGAAGGTGCAAAAGATTGAAATAGAAAACAATAAACTTATTCGTAAAAAACTCGGCACGTATGAAGTAGATGATTACATAGAAGCTAGTTCTAAGGAATTAGAATAAATATATGAAAAGACACAGAATAGGTAATGCTGATTTAGAAAAGTTGGGCAAAAGAATGGAGTTTCACGCTCAATCAATTATTAAACCTCAATCCTCACCATTGACTACAGATCAAATAATTGATTCTATTTTTAGATTTGGAGGTATAGACCTTACTGTGCCAGGAAAAGATTATCTCACTTCGTCGCCACAAGGATATATAGAGGAATCAAAAAATTTTGCTGCAGAGTATTTAACAGCACTTGCCGATCCGACAAAAAGAAGCACAGCTGGCAAACTAAAGTTTATGGGTTTAACAGAAGAAGCTGTAAGAGAAAGCGCAGAACTTATTGTTCAATCAGAAAATTTAAATCTATCTTTATTAAATAAAGAGACAGCAGATGAACTATATGCAGGATATAGAAGATCAGCTCTTCATATAGATAATCTGTTTAAAAGTTTAGGATTGCCATCAACTTCACTTCCTTCAGAAAGTCCTTACAAACATTTTTTGAGATATTTAATTGACCCGTACACTGGAGTTAATCCATCTGATGGCATTCATCCCTATGTGCTCAATCTTATGAGAACATCATTCAACCCATCACATGATGCAACGAATATAGCAGATTTTTCAACAGGTAGAGGTAGAATGAGATCTCCATTTTCTCTTGAAAGACTAAGTGAAAGAAGTAAAAAATTTTTCCCAGAAGGAGTTCCCACTTCATTAAAAGAAGGCTCTAGTAAGCCAATGAATCACTTAGGTTTTGATAAAGGACGAACCTATACCATACTAACTTGGGATACTGAAACAACTGGGCTAACTCCAGACTCTCAGATAAGAGAAATAGCATTAGTGAGAAGAACAGTGAGCTATGACAATTCTGGACAAATGATATCCAGAGGTCAACCTGAAATAATAAGCAATACAAGCAAAAGTTTTAAGTCTAAACTAATGGATATAGCTGGATATGTTGATAAAGATGGAAAATCAGTTCCTCTGTCAGAAGCTGCATTTATAGCTGAAAGGGGTGGTCTAGATAAAGTAGACCCTGCCGAGTTAGCTAAATTTAGGTCTGCATTTGAAGGCGGTGGTACTGAAGCAGTTGGCGAGTTTAAACAAATTTTAAGATACTTTCTTAATGAAGATGACATCTTGGGAATAGGTGGAGGTATCGAAAATTTAAGAATAGAAGGACATAACGCCGAATCATTTGACATAGATAAATTCATATCAACTATGGACGGTCTTCCAGCTTTTCATGAAGATTCAGAAGCAAAACGTTTGTTAAAAAAATTTTTAACACTAAGATCACAAAAAGCTAATTATGTATTAGATACACTCGATACTGCCAAGATTACTTTTGCAATACAACAATCTCAATTAAGTAATTTATTAGCAGGCGCTGGTATGTCTGATGAATTAAGAACTGGTTTAATAGCTTCTTTTAGTATGTCTCCAGAAATGTTTGGTGCAACAAAAGGATCTGAGTCATTAGAAAACCTTATGTTAAACAGTAATTTTTTTGAACTGCTAGAACAAAGAGCTGGAAAAGAAACATTAAATACTTTAACCGGTTTATCAGAAAAAGAAGGGTTAGATAACCTAATCAATCTAATGGAAAATCGCGGAACACACACCGGACAAGTCGACGCGATGCTTAACTCATATATGAGTGATTTTCTTAACAGTAATGAACTTCACATTAGAAGACTACCAACTGCAGGAATGCCTCCATCTGGTTTAAGTCCAGCAGCAGCAAGAGAGTATATAAAAAAAACTGAAACTCTTGAAGATCTATTTAAAACTCATGGTTTCATGAAAGAAGATAGATCAATGAGCGCCTTTGAGGCATTCATGAGAGCAAGAATTAGCAGAAGCAGTGCCGTAACTCCAATAACAAATGTATCAGACGTAAGTAGAATGTCTGGAAATGTTTTTAATTATCTTCAAACAGAAGCTGGATCAGAAAAAATATCTTTACATGTTAATGCTAACTATTTACAAAGATTAAAAGATGTAGGTGATGCTGATGGTCCAATTGATCTTGGTATTAATTTAGCTGATCCACAAAATGAACTAAACGCTTCTGGAAGCATCTTTTACAATAAAAAATCTCAAAGGTTTGCTTTTTCAAATTTTGAAGCATTGGGGGTAGGAGAAGATGTCCCCGAAGGTATCACAAAAGGATATAAAGAACTAGATACAGATCTAGTTAGAAGAGCCTTTAACTTTACGCTGAAAGAAGCCAAAGGTGGAGTTGGTCAACAAATACCTATTCTCAATAGTACTCAAAGCGTTACAGTTAATGCAGCCAGAGAAGCTTTAGCTAATATGTCATTAACGGAAATAGAAGCAACTGAATTAGATCAAATGATGGCAGCAAGAGGCGCTTTAAGCACCATAGGTAGACCAACACCATTATCAACAAATGCAAGTGTTTTAAGTCAAGCTCTAGGAACTACAACTGAATTTTATGGGAAAGATGACGGCAGTTTTTTCCCAGCACTTGTTGGAGAACACACTACTGCATACTCAAAGGCTTTATTACAGAGAGGCTTGCCATATGCTACGCTTGACGTTAGAAGTAGAATATTAGCAGCAGCAGAAGCTAAAGCTACTTCAGGAATAGGTGCAAAAGCAATAGAAATATTATTAAGCGCAGGAGATGATACCTATAGAGGTTTAGGGGATAATGTGACTGCGGCAAAAGTTGCAAAATTATCCGACATGGGTCTGCAGTTTGCTATATCTCAAGGAAAAGAACAAAGTTTTGGTTTAAAGTATTTAGGAAAAAATCAAGAAATATTACCCATAACAGATGTAAATTCATACTTTAGAACTCCGGTATCAGACGCAACTGGCAAAACTACTAAAGCAACTAGAGTTATTATGACCGGTGATGATATTAGCGAACTTATGATAAGAGAATTTAATCATGACGGAACCATAAAAAATGCAATTAAATTTGGAAGCGATCAATTTATAAAAAGTGAAAATCTAAATAGATTTAAAGATTCCGTAGTTCAATCAAATGAAATCAACGCTACGATTAACAGAGCTTTTGCTCCAAAAAATTTAAGTGAAAAAACTATTGAAGATTTAGCTGAACAAGTTTTAACCTTAAACACTAGAGCTTATAAGAGACTTACAGATAATGCGATACGCCCACATAATTCACTACAAAACGAAGCATTAGCACTTGCTCAAAATATATTTGGATCAGAAGGAGGATCTACACAAGCATCAACTAGATTAGCTCAACTTCAAGAAATGGCTGAACTTAGTACTCGTGAAGAAAGAATGGCAAAATTAGCATCTTATGGAGTGGATGAAGCTGAGAAAAAAATGTTTGTTAATAACTATAAAGCTACAGTAGGAACAGTTGCAGAATCCATAGAGACTAACTATATTACTGGATTTAAAATTAGTGGTGAAGAAGCAGTACGTGAAATGATTGACGCTAGATTAACTCAGGGACTTAGTTCAGAAACTACAGACATTGCCCTACAAGGAAGAACCAGTAGGATGGTTGCAGCTTTAAAAACAAAAGGAAAAGGTGTAATAGCTGCTATATTTTCTCCATCTGTAACAGACGATGTAGATAGAGGTGTAAGGAACCTTACTGGAGAAACATTAAACGTCGGCGTTGCAAGAGCACTAGAAGATAGTGCTGCGCACAAAGCATTTATTGATTCCGCATCGCTTATAAATGACATTACCGAAGTACTGCCTGGCGCTACTGATGAAAGTAAATTTGTAGCT
>Ga0049082_10000167_pt1 | contig 16406 bp, 8 predicted proteins | sample GreLakmeHU45MSRF_FD_66718 | JGI IMG/M metagenome (GOLD analysis project Ga0049082, IMG submission 66718) | Freshwater lentic microbial communities from great Laurentian Lakes, MI, USA - Great Lakes metaG HU45MSRF | ecosystem: Environmental > Aquatic > Freshwater > Lake | place: Great Lakes... | reverse complement strand
GTCATTGTACCATCCGCGTTCGTTAAGGGTAGCACCACAGAATTTGTTTGGCCCACGATAAGAATCCCATTATCAGCGGTCCGGACAACACTATTAATACGGTCATCGATACCACCATTTATTTTTGTCGCCCATACACACATCCCTGTTGAAGAGAACTTCGCAATATAACCCGCCTTCGTTCCGGTTGTGGTAAGCGTACTCGTAAAGCTTCCATCAGAATTGAAAATCGTCGCAGTAGTCCCACCAGTCAAACAGCCAGCGAGAATATGCCCACCATCAGCTGTCGAATAACCTCCCATTTTCGCAGTGATGGTCGTGTTCGTGATTCGTGTGGCCCATTGGACCACACCTGCCGAATTGTATTTTACAATAAGTGAATCCGACGCTCCCACATTCGAAAGGATATTATATAACACGGTTCCGGGGGCACTATAAATGCTTGCATAATTCCCGTATGCTCCTGTTACTACACATCCGCCATCCGTAGTGGCACACGTAGAATAGCCAATGGTTGTATTACTTGGCGTTGTGACTCGCGTTACCCATTGCACAACTCCTGCATTACTATATTTAATAACAAACGTATTACTTGCATTCCCAACTAATGCGAGCGTTGTGCCAAACACTGCCCCGGGAACAGTTGCTCCCCCATTGTAAGCGGAGCATGTTCCCCAGTAAAACCCAGTTACAACAATACTACCATCTGTCAACTGTATTAAATCACGCGCCCCTGTATAACTTGTTGAAGCCACCCTCGCCCACCAAGATACAACCCCAAGTGGCGTCATTTTAACTAAATAACCATCTGATTGAACAGATACCCTTGAAGTAGTAACATTCGTTCCATCTGTTGAATACATCGTTGGTACCGATTGATAGCCATTTACTGCGAATACCACGCTCCCATCTGCTAAACCCAGAACAGCATTTAGATAATCAAAGTTGCCCCGTGTTGCCCATTGTACTGCACCAGTATTGCTGTATTTGGCCAGTAGAATGTTTCCTGCGCCGGCTCCCCCAACTCCAAATGGCAGCGTCGTGGCAAACTGTGACCCGTCTGCGTTATAAAGGATTACACTTGTACCAGAGTTGTTATATTGACCCAAAACAACGATAGAGTCATCTATTAAAGTTGTTACACAAGTTGCTTGAATCGACGTTCCAGATGAACCCATCTTAGCAACCCATTGAGCCATCCCACTCGCCGTATATTTTACCAAGAACCCCATTTGAACCCCAATCAGCGCAAGAGGAGTTAAATTCGACGTGCTTCCATCAGCATTTACAATACTTAGTATTGCCGATGTTGTTGTTCCAGATACAACAAATCCACCATCGCTCATCACGCAGATTGATGTTGGAATGTCATCTCCTCCCCCAGTAATGCGTGCTCCCCAGAGGGCCCGCCCCTTATCTGTAACTGTGTTGGTAACTTGCAACGCCCCTTTAAACACAGACGGCCCAACAACGGTTAAGGCGGTATTACTTGTTGTCACATAGTTTGCGTTAGTATAAAGGTCAGTAACTTCGGCTTGGGTTAAGATGTGGTTGTAGAGACGAACGTCGTCTATTGCACCATTAAGTGCGAGATTCGTGTATTTAATAACATAGATACCAAAACCAGATGTTCCAGGCAAGGTATATGCTGACGCAGATGCCCCGTCCATATTATTAAGAGCGATTGCACCCATGTAGTTACCAATTACATAAAAAGTGTCCGAAGAATATGCAGATATCCCCCTCCCTTGAGCAAAACCACCTCCAATAACGGAATGGCCTTGTACAAACCCTTTATAATTATACTTAATGATAATGCTCCCCCCATTCGATTGTATTGGCAGTATATAATTTGAAACTGTACCATCTAAGTTTTTTAGGGTAGTAGTTGTGGTACTACCGAGGCTACCTGTTGCATAAACGTTGTTTAAAGAATCTGTACATATAGCATTTCCATAGTCAGTATAGTCGCCATCAATTGAAGTAGACCCAATTATAATACCAGTAGAACTATACTTAATTATGTAAATTGCGATACCGGTTGTTGTAGGCAATGTATACCCTGTTGCAGTAGTACCATTCAAATTTTTTAGAGCGATTGCCACTGTAGTTATATAATACCCAATTAAGTATGTGTTTCCAAGAGCGTCTGAGCATAAACCCCGTCCACCATCCGCCCCTAAACCTCCAAAGCCAGAATTGTATGTACTCGTTCCATCAACAAGCGCGTAACCCTGCACTACTCCACTAGAATTGTATTTAATGACGTAGGCCCCTTCTGCTGATGGGGCTGGCAATGTATAAGATGATACTGTTGTCCCATCAAAGTTTTTTAGCGGTATAGTTGATGTGCTAATATAACTTCCAGCAACATAAACATTACCCGAAGAATCTACGCATATACAAGAGCCTGTATCAGAAGCAGTACCATTAACTGAAACATATCCTTGTACAACTCCACTAGAGTTATATTTTATAGTATACATAGCATTTCCACTCGTTGCGGGTAAACTAAACGCTGAAACGGTCGTGCCATCAAAGTTTTTAAGGGGTATAGTCGATGTGCTATTATATTGCCCTATTGCATAAACATTGCGTGAAGAATCTGTAGAGATTCCATATCCAGTATCGGCAGCTGTTCCATCAATAGAGGCGAATCCTTGAACAATGCCACTCAAGTTATACTTAATAATATAGACTCCTTGCGATGCTGCCCCAGGGAGTGTATAGCTTGATACAGTAGTACCATCCAAATTTTTAAGAGGGACTGTCGACGAGCTACTATATTGCCCAGTTGCATAAACATTGCCTGAAGAATCTGTACAAACTCCATAACCCTGTCCAGGAGTTGTAAAATAGCCTTGTACAACTCCACTAGAATTATACTTCGTGACAAAGGCTGTTGCAAGCCCACTTCCAGGCAATGAATATGCCGAGTTTGTTACACCGTCCATATTTTTGAGAACAATACTGGGTGTACTAACATAGTAGCCTGTAACGTAAACATTCCCAAATGGGTCGGTGCAAGTCCCAAATCCGTAATCACTACCATCACCATTAATACTCGCGTATCCGGATACCACGGCATTCATAGTACCAATTCCAATCTGCATTCGATTATATAAGACCGTATCGAGCGGTGAAATCGTGTTCGCATTAATCGTTTGCACGCCATTCAAATAAGCCCGCATACTCCCATCGCCCCAAGACATAGCAACATGACTCCATTGACCAACGCTAAGTGTACCCATACTGCGTGTATTAGCATTATCGGCACTATCATAGCAACTCATATACAGGCCACCAGTTGTATTATAATAGAGTTCAGGCGCCCGTCCTCCTGACGAAAGTATAAATGAACTAATGTAAGCAATAGAATTTGCTGTAGTTGGATAACTATAAGGGTTAATCCAGGCAGAAAGCGAATAAGGTGTTGTACTTGTTTGAGATAGGCTCATCGGAATATCGACCCACAGATTGGATGCCGTTGGCGATACGTTGGACATACTGAGGGCATAGGTCCCAACGTGTCCAGCAGTATACGTAGCCCCACTACTCTGTATTACCCCATTGAATCCATTACCACTACTATCGAGCAAGTTGTTCTCAAACTTCCATTGGCCATAAAGCCCAGATGTACTGGCAAGTTGATTATTGGGGATTTGGTAAAGTAATAGAATTTCAGCGGCAGATAGCACACGATTGTAAACACGGAAGTCATCAATATAGCCAGCGAAAGATTGTGTTAAAGTTGTTGTCGTTAAGATATCACCTAATCTGAGTGCACCACCGTTTGCAATGGCTCCCGAAACGGCTCCACTGACACTCGCTGTAGAAGAACCATTTACATATAAATAGATATTTGCATTATTATAAGTAACAACAAGATGATACCATAGCCCAGGTGTCATTGTTATTGAACTGCCAATTTGAGCCCATAAATTACTCGTGGTGTTTATCCACATCGATAGTAAATTTGATGGCTTACATATCAGCGCGAGCCCACTGTAAGCAGTTGCACCATTTCCAGTTGCGCCAATATTAAAAATATAGCCTTCAGTGCTTGCTGGAACGACCGACGAAGCCATTGCCCAAAGAGATATTGATATTGAGGTTAGGGCATAGATAGCTGTACTCGGTAACACATTCACTTGGCATAAATGGTTTCCACCCATGGTATTATTTAAAAATAGACAGGCTGTTCCTGTTTTTCCAGCGACATAGGATGCATTCGCCACAACAGAGCCTGTTACAGCAGGCACGCTCAGCAATGTTGCTCCTGAGGTTTCTGTTAGCCCTCCATCAAATGGTAAATGTGTAATAAGCCCAGATGACAGACTCGACGTTATGATATAGGGTGTTGCAGGTACAGGGTTCGTATAGCTATAGATATTCTGGATTTCTGTAGCACTCAAAGCACGATTGTAAATCCGGAAGTCGTCTATGTAACCTGCAAAGCACTGACTCCCTGTTGGTCCTTCATTCCCAATCATAAATCCCGAACTTACAAGTGTTCCCGAACAAGTTCCAGCAAATGCACCATTAATATAAAATACTACTACACCCGATACAACAGTTATACATAGATGGTACCAGGTGTTTTTAACAGGAATATATGTTGTTAAATCTGCACCTCCATAAAACCCTGCGGAAAGTCCTTTAGTTGGATGAATATCAATGAAGATACTATTTGTTAACCACGACCCTGTATTATTTGTAATAAATAGCATAATTGCTCTTGTGGGATTAATGTTTACAGTTAAATTTGCCCATAGTGATACTGTGAAAATTGTGGGTATTGACATACTAGATACTAAATAATTTGGCGGCGTTGTTCCAGCTGTAACGTTCGCCTCATTAGCCAAATAAATAGCACTCCCTCCAACCTTTCCAGGCGTTATATATCGCATTGTACCTGTTGCGACAGGCGTATTTGCATTACCGCTCTTATCTGCAATACTCCCCTCGAAGTTATACCATACCGTTAAATTGCTTGTAGTTGGCAGGTACGATGTAGGAAGCGCTATTGTGGTAGCAATATTCGAAGAACTCCCAACAACATGCAAAGGTGTTATGGCGACCGTTGTCCCAATGCCAACATTACTGGAGAATATAGCGATGGGTGTTGTGATTTGGCGATTAATATCAATCGCACTCACACCTCCTAATGCAATCGTGCCACGCACATCAAGTGCTTGCAGGGGTGCTGTTGTGCCAATACCGATGTAGCCTGTTGAGTTTACGGTTGTATTATAGTAGTAGTTGGTGTACTTGACTACGAAAGCACCCCCATAATAGTAACCGTAACTGGCTGAAAACCCATCATTAGATATAGGTAACGTATAGGTTGACTGTGGTGCCCCATCCATGTCCGTTAGGCTTAATACGGATGCTGTAATATACTGACCAATCGCATATACATTATTAAAATTATCAACGCTGATGCATTTCACTATTGAAGAAGTATTATTCATTGCGATAACTCCGCAAACAACACCAATTGAGTTAAATTTAATAATAAAACTAGTAAATGGCGTCGATATTGGCAAAGATGCTTGTGATGTTCCATCGAGATTCTGTATTGGTACAACAGTAGTACTTCTGTAGCGTCCGCCGACGTAAACATTATTACGACTATCAGATATTACAGAAATTCCATAACTAGATTTGTCAAAAGTCGATGCCCCACTAACAACTCCATTAGAGTTATATTTAACTAAAAACATTTGTAAATTTGCGGATGAAGCAACTAAATTGTAATTAGTTTGAGTTGTCCCATCCATATTTTTAAGAATGTTATTAGAACTCGTGCGTCTGAACTGTCCTGTTATGTATACATTACCAGAAGTATCTGTGCAAACACTATTGGCATTATCCTTCCAATCAGTACCATCTATTGCTATGGTTCCGCACACAACTCCAGATGAATTGTATTTAACGAGAAAACCTGCGTTAGTTGCTGCAATTGGTAAAGGAAATAGTAGGTTCGTTGACCCATCCATATTTTTAATAAGTAACTCAGTTGAACTAGTGTAGGTTCCCGAAACATAAACATTGCCTGACAAGTCGCTAGACACTGAGCTACCATTGAAGTCCTCATAACCGTAATCCATTGCCAGAAGTCTGCCGTATGATTGATAAGGACCATCAATAAGAGACATACCTGACACGATTCCACTTGAATTGTATTTTATAACATAAGAAGCCCCGATTGTTACTGGAAGCGAGTACATCGTTTGCGATGTCATATTAACGTCAATATTTTTTAGTGGTAAAGATACTGTACTCGTATATCGACCTGTAACATATATATTATTTTGGGCGTCGGTACAAACTCCAACAATAACAACGTATGCTGCACCTGTTATAACTGAACAGCTAGATACGACGCCAAGTGAATTATACTTAACAATATATCCCTCTGACGACCAAGAACCATTCGGTGCTACTCTGGGTCCTACTGACAATTTATATGTACTCTGAGATGACCCGTCGAAATTTTTTATTTGTATGTGTGTAGTTTGGCTTGCTGTCGTTAGTATGCAATAACCAACGGCATAGATATTCCCTAATGAATCAGATGCAATACCCGTTACGGACACGGTTGTATTATCCACGATAAATTCGCCTGTAGTTCCCCAGTATGGGTCTATAACAATTGTTTGTCTTATAATAACATTCGTAATAATAGAGTATCCAGAAACAAGCCCCGACAAGTTATATTTAATAATTAAACCGGGCAAATTATATTCATTCTCAAAAGGATTATATGGAATGGTATACGATGAAGCTGACCCATCTAAGTTTTTAAGAGTTAAATCGATTACATCACTAAATGACATATGGCCAGTAACATAGAGATTCCCACTTGCATCAGAACATGAAGACCAAATCTTAAAGCTGGGGTTTGTACCCATATCAATGCTACAAGCCCCAGTAACCATTCCAGCCTTCGTATTATAAACATGCATGTTCTGTGCAGGAACCGTCGTCCCAATACCAACATTATTATTAAATATATTAGTCGTAGCAGCAACAGTATTTGCAGTAATATTTCGATTAGAATCGATAACAGTTATCCCTCCAATAGCAACAGCCCCAGTTACATCAAGTGCCTGTAATGGGTTAGTCGTTCCAATCCCAACATTCCCAACAATAACATAGTTAGGACACGTTAACTGTTGAGAAGAGGCGCTTATAATGTTCATAACCCCCGACATATTAGTGCAACTCTTACTTACAATATGTCATATATTATATACGAATGACCAAACCAATATAAAGTATACTTTAAATGATGTATGCTCATTATATTGTTGAATAGAGTTAGTTGATAGTAATTAGTGGTATGATGAGGAGTGTTGAATTATAGTGAAAGGGATGCAGAATATTAACATTGTGTGGTTTGTGCGATTGAACCAATGTATCAAGATAGTATTACTTGTGGAATGATGCGATGTGCCCCCGAGATGCGATAAACTGCCAAAAGGCGTGACCAATCCAGTGCGGAGCTGCTTCCCACCACAACCCCGTTCAACGAATTCTAAGAATATTCTAGCGGCCTTCGGCCGGGTGTGGCCCAACAGCTCGCTGATTGCGTGAGATTGCCACCAGAGCTGGTGCGGTTGCAACGCCTTTCAACGAATTCTAAGCATATTCTAGCGGCCTTCGGCCGGGTGCGCCCCCTCCAAACCCCTATATGCAAAATATCTCCGCTAAAGATAGTCTCTGTCTTTTATGTCACAGAGTGACGAACTCGTCGCCAAAATCTATGAAAGTGAGATATCTCCGCAGACCAAGCAAAACTATATCTCGAGGTTCAGAACCCTTTTAAAACTCGTCGACGGAAAGACCCTTGTCTATGTATTGCAACACCCCGACATCTATATAAAAAAGTTCCACGAATGGTTTCCGAAGGACGGCACGTTTAAAGCCTATGTGAGCGCAATCCTGGGCATCTTTCGATACAATCGCGAACTCGAGCTCAAGCACGCCGCCGCCCACAAGAAATGGGCGGCCGCCTTCAAAATCGCCGACGACGCTGTGACTAAGCGATACGAGACGAACCTCCCCAGTGATAAACAGGTCAAGGGCTATGTTCCATATGACGATATCATAAAGGCCCGCGACACGCAGCCGAAGGGCAGCATTCGCCGAGTATTGCTCGGGATGTATACTCATCTGAAGCCGATGCGGTGCGAATATGCCCGTTGCGCTTTGTACGAGACGACGGTGCCCGCCGAACCCGAAATGAACTATATTTTGTTATCGCAGGGCCGTCTCATTATAAAGCAATTCAAAACGCGCAAGTTCCACGAAGGATACGATTTACTTCTCCCGAAGCCCCTCATGGCCGATATTACAGCCAGCCTCGATAACCATCCCAGGACATGGCTTTTTACTAAAATGGACGGAGAGCCATTCACGAATGCCGCCTTTAGTTCCTGGGCGACCCGCGAGTTCAATGCAACCTTTGGAAAGCCCCTAACAGTTGCATTGATTCGCCATGCCTTTGTGAACTCGCTGGACTTTAACGCCCTGAGTATTCAAGAGAAAAATGAGATTAGTCACCAAATGGGCCATACGACTGCCACGCAGGACAAGTACCGTCTATTATTTAACAAACCACCGCCTGCTGCGCCACCGTAACCGCAACCGCCTTCTTAGGCCTCCCACGCTTCTTAACAACGACGCCCCCACCCAAGGCACCAACAGCCTGTGCCTTATTTTTTACATAAGGCTTCCCAAATCGGATGCTACTGAACTTGGACTCCACAGCCCTATCAATATCTGCGCGCGTTTGCGCCACCTCGCGAATATGGTCCAAATGGCTCATTAGCATTACCGACTTATAGCCACCCACTCGAACAACCTCGTACAAGATTTCGCGTACCTTTAAAATATTATCAGCATCGCAGGCCACGAAGCTCTCATCCAAGAACAAATGCTTAACCCTCTGCCCCACCGCCCCAATACGGCTGAGAGCGCAGCGCATAGCCAGACCGATTAGGAACTTCTGATATCCACTGCAGTGATCCAGGGCCGGCCGATTACCGCGGTCCTCTACGAAATAGACAAATTTGCAATTCACCATAGAAATGCGCAGCTTGAAGTCGTCGAGGGTTTCCAGGAAGCTATTCACCTCGTTCTCAATGAGCGGAATCACCCGTTCCTTATAAACTGTAATCTTGAAGCCATCGACCGCCTTGGTCCCCACGAAAGCCTCATTAAAACTGCCAAGGCGTTCCAAATCATTCTGAAGCCGCCCCAGCTCCGCCTGTAATTCGCGCTTGGCATCCGTCTGTCCCGATAACACCGTCAACTCTCCCCTTAGCTTTGCGATTTCCCCGGCGACGAACGCCGCCCTGTCCCGTCGCTGCTTCAAATCTTTCTCAATATTCATAAGTTCCATTCCCCAAATACGCCGCTGCCATTTGAGAACCGCCCCCACCAATTCATCATATTCGATAATAGTCGCGAGGGCTGCATCGTTGGCCGCCGTAGCTTTCATACAAGCCCGCATTTTGCGATCCCAAACGGCCGCAGCAGCCGTCGCCTGCAAGCTATCTGCCGTGGCCTTCCAGGCTTCCCATTTAGTTAGAAGCCCTTCCGCTTCCAATAAACCCATGATTTCTGTTTCCCACATAGCCGCCCCTTCCAAGAAGCCGCCCAGATCACAAATTCTCTTATAAACAGCCACCACTTCTGCGCTAAGACGGGCCTTCTCCGTTTTCCATAGAGTCCAAAGAGCACCAGCAGCCCTAGCATTAAGCTGCCCCAGGCGCACTTTCTCTTTTTGCCAAGCTTCAAAGGCATCGCATTGAAGCAACTCCGCAGCTCCGCGACGCCCCTTCTCAAGCATATCGGGGGCTTCCAATAAGAACTTATTAAGTGTATCAACCTCAACCCGCTTCTCACGAAGCAGCTTCCGCACCTCTTGATTCTGAGAATCCCATTGAATCCATAGCAGCCACTGTAGCTTATTGTCCAGCGCCTTTCGCTTTGACTCGCTCTCCCACTCGCCCCGCGCCCGCCCCCAAGCTGCGGCCTCGCAGGTGATGCGTTCTACATTGTTTTCATAGAACTCCCGAATAGGGATACTCTTCTCAAGCCCCTCAATTACATATAGATTTTGTTCTTCAACACTCATAGTCCCAAGAGTCTCTGTATTGCTCGCCAGCAACTCCCTCTTGGCAGCAAGGTTGTCTTGCGAAGGCTTATGATGGGCGCAACAAGCCCAGCATTCACTATTAAAAGGAATGCCCTCGAGCTCTGCAATGTCAGTACGAAGAGAGTCACAAGAAGTCACCAGGCGCTGCCTGAACGCCTCGTCGTCGCGAGCCTTTAGGAGGCGAGCCTTCATTGCGACAGCGGTCTCTTCTGGTACTTGAATTGAATTCCATTTGGTAAGCTCGGCCTGCCAAGCAGGGAACCCCGACTCGGGGCGACAAGGCACAATAGCTGTATAGGAAGCCAATTCCTTTGTAATCTTCGCGATTTGAGTAATATCCATAGACTCTGCCGACTCCGACCCCAACGCCGGCTTTACAACAGCTGCCCGCGCAAGGGTATCTGCTTGGCGATCCACCAAATCTAGTTCCTTTGTAAGTTTCTTCAAAGCCTTCTTAGCAGCTGGGATATTCGCCACCCACTCGACTGGAGCCGCGACTAACCAAGCCTGTGACTCAGCCACATCCGTTTCTACAATAGCCCTTGGCCTGCAAGCATCTGGAGCGGCCTGCAAATGGTCTCTTAGGGCTGCGCCCGCCCCGGCGGCCCTCTCGCGCAATTCATTAAGAGACCCGGTCGCCGCCGCCCCCGCTGCAACCTTTTTAACAACTTCAGAAGGCTTTACAACCGGATCATCATTGAGAGTTGTCAACTGGGCTTGCAGTGAAGCATATTCCCTCTCAAGTTCCTTATGTTTGCTGGCAGTGCCAGGAATATCGTTTAGCCATGCATCATGTTGTTCAGCTTTCCAGTTATCGTATGCAACCCGTTTATCCAAAATATAGGAACGGGTAACGGTGCTTTCCACAGGCTTCTTCTTTTCATTAATAAGAATTGCCTTGAGTGCGGTGGCCTCAGCCCCCTCGCCCGACCCCCCATTCTTCAATACATAGCCTCCATCCATTCCTTCTTTTTCTAAAAGGTCGGCCTCATTGGCAAGCTTCCCTTGAAGGACCATGAACGCATCCTTATTAACTGAAACAGGCGCAACCCCGTTAAGAGCCTGCGTGGCCTTCCGGAGTTCTTCTTTTGCATTACCGTTACCCTCTTCATCATCCCCTTCTTCTTCCGAATCGCCGCCCTCCCCAATTTTCATATGCAGCCCATTTGCAACAATAGCATCTTCTTCAATTTGCTTAGTTAGTTCGAGCATTTCGGCCTCAAGGCTCTCGAGGGCAGCAGCCATTTCAACCGTATCGCGACTTTCCATAGTATCCGCGACTCCACGAATGTATGTGTTCAGCATCAAAGCAACGGCCTTATAACCTTTAATCGCTTCCGAAAGGATGTTCTGATATGCCGCAATGGTTTCCAGATTGAGCGACTTATCAATAAGACGCTTCTGTTCATCTCCTTTTTGAAAGAAGAAAGATGTGTTATCCATCTGACACAGTACAGTGCTCATCAGCATCTCATCGAGGGTGCCGAAGTGCTTATACACCCAATCGTTGACCATGGTAGTTCCTTCCGCAATGAGAATGGGTTCTTCATCGTTAGTAATGTCTTTAACGGACGAACTGTAGCAACTCGACGACGATGAAGTTGCCCCAAAGTCCCGAAAGAGTCGTCGAATCTCATATAGCTTATTATCAATCGAAAATTGAAGAGCCGTCCCGGCACTTGTGGCTGCGGGCCTAAAATTGTGCAAAATGTTGGCGCTCATTCGGACATCCGTTGTATCATTTCGGCTTGACGTAGGGCTCCCGTAAATCGCAATACAAATGACATCTAGGAACGAAGACTTGCCGGCTGCGTTTTTACCATTGAGGAGACAGATGTCTGCCGTGCTTTCAAAATCAAAATAGTTATCGGCACCGAAGCACATAAGGTAAGACCATTCCATACATTTAAACACAATGTTGCAGGTCTGAGGGACATTGCGCATGACCGCCTCGTAGTCGCCCAACTTGTCCTGAATGCTCTTATTACGGCTAATCATCGCATCTCGGATCCCGGTCGGTAATACATCGGACACTGTCATAAGAATCTTGCTAGGATCGTAGATCCATTCACTCACATTCATTGCCGGCATTGTCTTTTTCATATAGTCTTCCCACTGCTCTGGGGAATTCACTTCGCTCATTCGACAGATACTCGTTTTCAGAGCTGCCCCAGAGGTATCTCCGCCTTCGGCGTTGGCGTTGGCGCCCCCTCCGTTTCCAATGCATTTAGTATATTTCATAGAGGACGGTCGGACATGTCGGGCCATTAACTCGTCTTTAACGAACACTTCGATGCCTGTCGTCCCGACAATCCGAACCTTGGGCGTTTTAGGAAAGCCGTTCAGCCGAACGGCCTCCCACAGGGGAACTATTTCCCTCGCCGACATTCGCACAAGGAGCTCATTCAAATCGTTGCGAATAACCGAAATGGCCCCGAAGTCGTTTTGAATGTGAACCGGGGTGGCCGTAACGGTCGCCAAATCCCAAAGCAGGTAACCGTGGCCCATCGTCGGCTCACCATCGTCCTGTTGAATCAGGGAGCCCGGATAGCCCCACAGCAATGTGTCGTTGAGACCCCTCTGAAGCTGTTGCTTATGATTGTCGCCCAGCATAGCCATCTCATAGCCGTTCATCCATGCCAGAGGATACCCGGAGGCAATCGAATCCAGCTGACGTCCATTGGGCAGCGCCGACTGTGAAATGGAGCCGTGAAACAGGGCAACCTTGCGCACATCAGGGGGGAACAGCGACGCATCGGGAAAGGCGGGCAACTCGTTAACAACCCCGGCCGTATTCAGCTTGCGCAAGGTATCCTTCACGGAACACATACCAATGCCTATGTTCTTCCAAAGATAATGACCGGTATGCTTCAGATAATGAATGGGGTACTTCGTACCGAATGCCTCGTACGGCTTCACAAGCATCTCGACTGTGTCCGTAACGTCAGGGGCTTCCTGGCGAAAGTCGTGGTTACCCGCAATGACCAAGATGGGTGCAAGATTCAGCAATTTGTTGATAAAATCAAGTAACACAGTACCACCGACAGAGTCGACGCGGCCCTTATTGTGGTAGACATCCCCTGCCAACACGACGATGGCAGTGCCATCCTTGACACACTGCAGAGCCTTTATATTTGCGATAAAGTTGTTAAAAACGTGGGCATACTCTTCGCTTCGCGATACGGCCTTGTCGCCGATGCGAACGTGCAGGTCGGCAATGTGGATCACGTGCGTCAAATTCGGGTCTGAATCCAGAGCAAGAGTCTGCATAACGATGTTAATCTATAACGGCTTAACTGCTTAAGTACTTTTTGTTAATTTAACCTCTCAAATTAACATATTGTTAATTTAACCTCTCAAATTAACATTTTGTTAATTTAGGCACTCAAATTAACATATTGTTAATTTACGTACCCCAAGTAATTTCGGCCGAAATTACTTACTGGTTGCGTATTAACATATTGTTAATTTAGGCACTCAAATTAACATTTTGTTAATTTGAGTGCCTAAATTAACAATATGTTAATTTGAGAGGTTAATATTCGCCTCTTAATTTACCATGCACGCTAAATACAAAATGTGACCATAAAAGTGCTATAAACAATTCCTCAAAAATACAAAAATGCAGTAAATCTGTGTAGAAGGGTGTATGACAGGAGCAAGGCTAGATGACGCCTATATTGAAGATTTCTTGGATATCAAAGATATGTTCCAAAAATACTTAAAAATTATGTGTTTCGAACCTAATCTGGACAAGTCCGCACCATTTCAATCAGGCTCTCCCACCAAATTCGAGCTATCAGGCCGCACCCGGCCGAAGGCCGGCATCATTCACCTAGAATCTCACCAGTTCCTGCAATCCTGTGCAAGCTGCACCATTTCAGTCAGACCTTCCCACCAAATCCGAGCTCACTGGACGCACCCGAAGGCAAATGCGGATGCATAGAACGACAATAAATGATGTTGTCTTGGGGAACTACAACGCCTTTTGCGTTAATTTCAGCCCATGATGTGCCGTACTTTTGCAAATATTTGTCGCTATCTGTACGCGGGTCATTGAGTTCTTTTGTATAGCAGGCGCCCGAGAAATGGTGGTGCATCAATGTATTATTGAGTAAAGCGCCGCGAATGCCGAAGCGGCTCTGTAGTATAAAGTCCATTCCCCACATCCATGGATTATTTGGGTCTATATGTTTATAGTATTTTGAGATATACGCCTCTTTGGTAAATATGTAACAGAAGAGTTCTATAACAGGCATTATTCTAGCGAATACCTCTTTTGGTTGTGGGATCATGAACTCCCAATAAGTCATTTCTCGCTTCGATAGTGATGGCGAAACCAGGTCCAGTTGGTACCTGTTTATGAAGCCCCTTGCTTCTGGGATAGAGAGGGACGCATCGAGCTCAACGTCGTCTAGTAATATCATGACCTCGCTCGGGTTAATATTATTTACAAATTCGGGGGTCACGTACTTATGCAAGAAGTAGCCGATGATTCCTTTTTCGAAATGCCAGGTGACGGTTGCGAGGGCGCCGCACAGGTCCTGGGGAATGTCATTCATATTGCCATAACAGAATATATGGACTGTTATGGCGTTCTTAGTTTGCAGTTGCAGCGTCTCGAGGTTCCGACGGAGTATATTAATTTTTTCAGGGAGATGTGGAGGGCCAAATCCTGGAATAACAACAAGGAGCATACTTATAAGGGTCGCATAGATTATGCTTAAATGTTTTGTATTAAAGCGAACTGCGGTAGTAGTAACCTATATATGAGCTGTTTTGGCCTCGGTTTTGGCAGGACCCATCACAAGGTGCACCCTTGTCAATTTGTTATTGTATTTAACGATAAAGGCCAGACGGCCATGGACAATATTATTGTCACGAAGACGGTCGTGGGCGTTAATATTACAACGAATGAACGGACATTCGATATGACTCTTTCGGCGGAGTCGATTCCGACTATTGTAAAGCTTATTAGCGACTTCTGTATTCCCGCGAACTATAGCATCGCCAACGTCATATCGAGCTATTCTCGTTCCAAAACACAATTTGCTGAATATAATATTAATGAGTATACTGAACTGATTGCTTGTATACATACCCATCTAAATCTCTTTCTCATTACTCAGGATATCGGGAATGTCCGATATCCGGCGATTTAGGGTTTGGGTTAAGTAGTATAGTCCTTGCAATCCACCTTGGTTACTCTGAATACAATCTGATGGTCGGTTCCATTAAAGTCATACGGGCTGCCATCTGGGTGGGTAAACGTTATCTTCAAACTATCTATTTTGTGCTGGGACGCTGTCAACTTATAGCAACCCTTCTTTTCTTTGAGGTCATTGCATATAATGAACCGCTGGCCAAGGACCTTCCCCTCTAAGGGAACGAGCAGAAAAGCCGATTGCGTGGGAATAGTAATGCCTGTGCTCAGTTCGTAATCGTTCACATACATTAGTACATAGGGTACTGTATTGGCCTCTATCGCTTTCGCCCCGGCGAGTGTATAAGGTGAAGCGGTTGTGGATGCGATGGTGCCTGCGCCGCGATTGCGACCTGGTGCTACGAAACCAAGAATTCGCGAAAGGGCTGCGCTGATGGTGATAGAAAATGGGGCAGCACTACTCGTAATGCTGAAGCGATTTGCGGGCGTAATAGTGGAAGTGAGTGTCGTTCCGCCAACGGTGCTGAGGGCGGATTGGAATGCGACCTGTAAGTTGGAGGTAGTGGTCCAATTGCCGACAGGAATGGTGCAAGTGGTGGTGGTTGTGTTATTCACGGTCACTTGAAATGTATTATTGTTATCGTTGATGACCTGTTCGGATGCCGTCATCTGGAATGTCATAATTTCAATCGTGTTTGCATTGCGGATGGATGTAGCTAGCGGATATACATATTGGGATGGGTTGGGAAAAACTGATGTATCACGGTCTGCCGAGTCAACTGTTATAAGAATATTGGCTGCATGGGACATGTTTGTTTACTATGTTAGTATAGTATTATAAAAATGACTAATTACTATTATGCGTTTTAAACAACGCCACCAAGAGGTACCATGGCTAATGTAATCAACTCGGATGTCACACTGATTTTTACATTATCAGGCGTTTTCCGACGCACTCTTTCAGATTGAATTGCGTTGTAAATAACGAATGCGAGCAATGCTGTTAGTACCAGGAAAATCGTCAGCGCGAATCCTGTTGCTTGATTGTAACCGAAGTTTTCCCACATCACC
>Ga0049082_10000166_pt1 | contig 16455 bp, 12 predicted proteins | sample GreLakmeHU45MSRF_FD_66718 | JGI IMG/M metagenome (GOLD analysis project Ga0049082, IMG submission 66718) | Freshwater lentic microbial communities from great Laurentian Lakes, MI, USA - Great Lakes metaG HU45MSRF | ecosystem: Environmental > Aquatic > Freshwater > Lake | place: Great Lakes... | reverse complement strand
GTTTTTGTGGTGTTCTCACCGACCATGTCGAGTGACATGCCCCACTTTACGCCGGTGCGACGCGTGCTGTCTTCCTTGAGATAGCGATCGGTGGAACGGATCTCGTCGCCCCAGAGAAACGTGACCGTGCGCTGTGGGTTCGCGGTGCCGGCCTTCACCATCTGCGCCGCCACCCGCGCCATCTCGGCCAGCGTACCGACACCTGTGGCATTGTCGTTGGCACCGGGCTCCTGCACGTGGGCGGAATACACGAAGCGTTCGGCGGGCGTCGATGCGCCGCGAATCTCGGCCACCAGCGTACGTTCGGGACGCGTCTCGAACATCGTACGCACCGTGACGTGCACGCTCACGGGACCACGCGCGAGCGCCGATTTGAGCGCATCGCGCGACGACCGTGACACGAACAGCAACCAGCCGGGGGTGAGCGTGTCACGCGCGATGCCGGTGAACTGGATCGACGTGACGTTCTTCGACTGTTGGTTGTACTCGGGGAGCTTCTGCGCCGCGAGCACACCGGCGGCGCCCTTCTGCATGGCGCGCACAAATATCGACCGCGCATTGCCCTCGGCCAGTACGATCTTGCCTTTCACATCGACCGCCGCGAAGTCGGCCTCGGCGCCTGCACCGACGTCGATTACCGGAGCCGTTACCCCCTCGGGGGCGGTGGAGACGGAGTTGATCGCAATCATGTTCAGATTCTTCGGCCACGTTTGTAGTGGCGCGGACTGCCCGACGATCGTGATTGATGCGCCTTCTGGTGTCCACGCCAGATCACGCATGGGTCGCGACTCGATGCGGTACACGAGGCGGGCCGATGGCGGTGCGGTGGTTTCTTCCACGTATCCGGCCACTCGCAGCAACGCCGCGACGGTATCGATGGCCAGGTCGAATCCCCTATTGCCGGGGAGCCGGAAGTAGCGCTGCACGTAGTCCACCGTCCGGAAGGCGCGGTCGCCACTGATGGCGCGCGATACCGCTCGGGTGATCGGGGCCATGGCGGGCGAGAGCGCCGGCGCCGTGGCGGCCGGCTTTCCCTGAGCCACGGCACCGGTGGCGGGGAGCGAAAGGGCGAGCAGGGCGACCGCAACTGCGGGCCGTGAGAAGCGAGGTGAATAGCGCATGCAGGGATGTTCGGTCAAAACCCGCGTCCTGTCGAGTGCTCGCTCGGCGCGCTGATCACGAGAAATCGCGTCCGTCTGAAAACTGTTCGCTCACCCGATCGGCTTGCGCTCTGACGGCGGAATGACGGCGCGGCCGATGGTGCCTTGGTCGCTGCCGAACCAGATGGTGCGGGTGTTCTTGTCGAACACCATGTGCCGCACCGTGTTCGGCGCAGCTTTGCCGACAGGTGTCGGGGTCGTGAAGGTGTTTGTGCGCGGATCGAAGCCTACGAGTCGATTGGGTTGCGTGCCGGTTTCCACGAACCAGAGGCGATCGGTGTCGTCGACTGTCATCGCGTAGGGCAGCGACGTGGTGCCGCCGGGCATGGGCCAGTCTTTCACGGCGCCGCTCACGGGATCGAGCCGGCCCAGATAGCCACGCGAGTAATCCACGTACCACACCGCGCCGTCGGATGTGAGGGCGATACGACGGCCGCGGGTGCGTTCGTCGGGGAGCAGATACTCGCGCACGCGCAGGCTGGTGGGATCAATCGTGCCGATCTTATTCACACCGAACAGATTGAACCACGGACGGCCCCTGGTGTCGATCACGATGCCGTAGGGACGCGAACGCGGCGTCGACATCTTCATGATCGTCACCTTGCCCGTCTTCTTCACGAGGTGACCGATCATGTTGCTGTTCTGCAGCGTGAACCAGAGGTTACCCTGTTGGTCGAAGGCGATCGTGTGCGGATCTTTGGCGTCGGGATCGGGCATCGGATAGCGCGTGATCGCGCCCGTCTTGCCGTCGATCTTGCCGATCATGCCGTTGCGATTGCCGGTATACCAGGCGTCGCCGTCTTTATCGACCGAGACCGTGTGAGGAAACGTCCCCGCATCGATCTCGAGTTTCGTAAACGCGCCGCTCTTGGGATCGAGGCGTGCTACGTAGTTGCCTTCCTGTCCCACGAACCACACGCGTCCCTGCGCGTCGAGCGAGGGATCGCGAGGACGCGTACCCACCCACGGCACATTCCACTCCGTCACGGCGGCGGTGTCGGCCGCGCGCGGCTGCGCGATCGCGACGGCCGGGGTGACGGTGGCACCGGCGAGCGTGGCGCACAGCGCGACACGTGTGAGGAGCGCGACATGCATGCGCTCGCGGAATCGGGATGTCATGCGATGTCTCCTGAGGCGGAAGCCGATCGGGGCAACGGCACGCGATATCTGGCGCCACCGCCCGACCGGTGGACGGATGCAGGGCAATATGCCCACTGTGCTCCGGTGCGATAGCCTGTACGATGGCGTCCGGGTGTTTGGCCGTCGCTCACGCTGGGGCCGGCCTGTCGCGCGGTGTGGCCGTGCGCGTGGCTGTGCGTACAGCCACGCGGGTGCGGGCCTTCTCCGCCGGTCGCCGACGGAACCAGCTGGCCACGAGATAGAACTCGTCGAGGTCGTGGGTGGGGATGTCAGCCCCCGAGGGATCGGGTCCTGTGAACACCTTCGTCGCGAGCTCGCGAAAGGCCGCGCGCTCCTCCGGCGTTTTCGGGGCGGGCACTTCGGCGCGCACGGTTCCACGCCGTACGAAGTAGACCCACTCCTGCTCACCGGGTCCCACGGCGTGGTAGCGGAAGGTGAGGCGATCCACGTTGGCGTGAAAGTTCTGGACCCGTTCGTGTAGCCAGCTCACCAGCGCCAGCCGATCGCGGATGACTGCCGCGCGCTCGAACGCGAGCTGTTCAGCCGCGGCGTGCATGGCCGCTTCGAGCGTGCGGACCGGGGCGTCGCTACGGCCGTCGAGAAAGGCGCGCACGGCCACCGCCGCGTCGCGATACGGCTGCGATGCGCCCGCACCGATGCACGGACCGGCGCAGGTGCCGAGCTCGTGTCGCAAACAGCCGGGGGCGCGGGTGCGGCTCGCGCCGCGCTTTGGACGCGAGGCGGGATCGTCGTCGAACCAGAGCGTGCTGCCGCGGCTCGCGGCGCTGCCGGTGATACGCACCACGTCATCGTGCACGCAGTCGCGCAGGCCGGTGCCTTCGGCCAGCGCCCGCACCGCCTCGCGCAGCTGCGCCACCCGACGGAACGGCCCGAACAGCGCGATGGCGCCGGGATCGTCGGAGCGAGCCACCACGCGCAGTCCCGGCACGCTGCCGCCGGTGAGTGCGACGTAGGCGCGCGGCCACTCGTCCTGCACCATCATCGAGTTGAAGTGCGGACGATACTGCTTGATGAGCCGCAGCTCGCGCAGCAGCGCCCCGAACTCGGTGTTGGTGTACTCCCACTCGATCTGAAAGGCGTGGCGCAGAATCCGGGCGCCCTTGTCGCGCCCCTTCGCCCGGAAGTACGACATCAGCCGGGTGCGCAGCACGCGCGACTGCCCTACGTAAATCACCGTGCCGGTGGGGCCGAGCATGCGATACACGCCGGGCCGGTTCTCGCAGCCTTCCCGCACCAACGCGCGCAACTGCTTGCGATGCGTCGGGGTCGATTGCGGCGGTCGAGCGTGCAGGCGGGTGCGCTGCGGGGCGGGCGTGTCCACCCGTGGAAGCTAGAGTACGCGAGGCCCGTTCAGCAACGCGCCACCGCTGCGAACATGGCTACGGCGCGAACGTGTTGTCGTACGCCAGCGCCTCGCGGAACGCCGCCGCCTGCGAGCGGATCTGCACCAGCTCCGGCTCGGCGATGTTCTTCACGTGCACGAACATCATGCGCATGCGCGGATGATTGGCGAAGCGCGCCTGATGCGACGCCAGAAAATCCCAATACAGCACATTCACCGGACAGGCATCGGGACCGGTGCGCTGCTTCACGTCGTAGCGGCAACTCCCGCAGTAGTTGCTCATGCGGTTGATGTACGCTCCCGATGCCACGTACGGCTTGGAGGCGAGTGCGCCGCCGTCACCCCAGGTGCCCATGCCCACCACGTTGGGCAGCTCCACCCACTCATACGCGTCGGTAAAGGCGCTCCAGTACCAGCGTGACAGCGCGGCTGGTTCGACGCCGATGAGGGTGGCGATGTTGCACTGCACCATGAGGCGGGCGATGTGGTGCACGCGGCCATGATCGCGCACCTGCCGGATGCTGTCGGCGAGGCAGCGCATCTCGCAGGCCGCACCGGTGGCCGCTGAGTCGTCGTAGGCTTCGCCGTCGGGTGCCCAGAACCAGCGCGGCAACTCGCGCGTGGCGTTCAGCGCGTTGGCGGTGCGGAGGCCGGGCATGAGGTGCCAGTACATGCCGCGGATGTACTCGCGCCAGCCCAGGATCTGCCGTATGAAGCCTTCGGCCGAGGCGATGGGGACGAGCCCGGCGCGCCACGCGGCTTCGGCTTTGCGCACGCATTCCAGCGGATGCAGCAACCCGACGTTGATGATGGACGACAGGGTGGAGTGCAGCAGATCCGGCGCGCCGTGCACGAGGGCGTCTTCGTACGGACCGAACTCCGGTAGTCGTTCGGCAATGAACCGATCGAGCCAGGCTTTGGCATCGGTACGGGTGACCGGGAGGGCGAACGCGTCCACGCTCCCCCAGCGATTCTGCCACGTTCGCACGCGGTCCATCTGAGCGCGCGTGATGGCGTCGGGTTCCGCGCGCCACACCTCGGGCGCCGCGCGGCCTTTGGGCCACGGCTTCCGGTTGTCGGCGTCGAAATTCCACTGACCGCCCGATGGCGTGCCGTCGGCCTCCATGAGGATGCCATGTTTGCGGCGCATTTCCCGGTAGAAGAGCTCCATCCGGTGCTCTTTGCGCCCGCGGGCCCAGGTGGCGAATTCCTCGCGCGTGGCGAGAAAGCCACGGTCTTCGCGCAGGGTCAGGCGGCGGCCATCGGATGCCAGCAAGGCGCGGGCGCGGTCGAGTTCATCGACCATGTCCTGCTCACGTCCCTCGGTGGCGACGACCTTGCCCGCGTTGAATTCGGCCGCGGCGGCGGCGATCCCCTCGGCGTAGCTGGGGGCGTTCCGGTAGGCCACGCGGTAGCCGGCGGCCTCGAGGGAGGCGGCGAAGTGCTGCATGGACGACAGCAGCAGGACGAGCTTTTGGCGGTGCCACGGGAGCGAGGAACCCTTGGCGACCGATTCCAGCAGCAGCACGACGACGTCGTCGCGGGGTTCACGGGGGATGTTCGCGACGGCGCGCGAGGATTCCCAGGGGGCGACGAAGGCGAGAGTGGTGGGCATGCTACTGCAGCGAACGGGAGGAGGGAGGAACGAGGTTCCCGTTTTACGAGTCAGTACCCACCGCTTTACGCCAACCGCCCTGAGCGAACCGTCGTATCAGGGCCGCTCCGCACCATGCGGCTGTCACGACGACCAGCAGAAACTTGAGGCTGGCCGCCACACCAGCGGCCACCGCGAGCGGCATGGATGCGCCGGCCACGAGCTCACGCCAGAGCAGGGCGTTCTCGATCGCGTCGAGTGGGACGCAGACGAGCACGGCGGCGGACAGACGCACACCGAGCTGCTGGAAGGTGGAGCGGTCGTCGCGTCGCAGGAGCTGTACGAGGCTTCGGAACATGAACGGATAGACCAGCAGGAACGCGACGTCGACTCCAAGACTGACGAGTGCGCTGTCCGTGACGCCCATGCTGCGCCACACCGCGATGATGGCGGCGGCGCGGTCGCGCGTGAACGCCAGCTCGAAGCCCACGATGCCCCACGGGGCGTCGGGCGACGCGAGCGCGCCGTCGATGAGACGGAGCTGCACCATGAGCACCAGCGACAGCGTCGCCAGGAAGAGCCATCCGAAAAACCGCATGGCAGCAGAGTAGTGTGAAGGGGTTGTGGGCGGAACGGCACGGCACCATGCACCACGCGGCGCATGATGCCGCCCATCAGGTTTATCGTTGTTGACGGGTGGGCAGCGCTTCCGCGGCGCGATGAATGGCCGCGCGAATGCGGGGATAGGCACCGCACCGACAGAGATTGCCTTGCATCGCTGTATTGATGTCGGCATCCGATGGTGTCGCGTTCGCGCTCAGCAGCGCCACGGCCGACATGACTTGGCCCGACTGACAGTACCCGCACTGCGGCACGTCGAGGGCGGCCCAGCTGCTTTGCACCGCCTCGGCCACCGCTCCGCGAAGGCCTTCGATCGTGGTGACCGCCTTGCCAACGGCGGCCGACACCGGCGTGACACAGGCGGGCACCGGCACTCCATCCAGATGCACCGTGCATGCACCGCATGCGGCAATGCCGCAGCCGAACTTCGTGCCGGGTAATCCGAGCGTTTGCCGCAGCACCCAGAGCAAGGGCGTGTCGGCGTCTACACCGACTGTGGCCGGTGCGCCGTTCACCACCAGCGTGATCGGATCACTGTTCGGCGTGTTCATGATGCGGCCTCGCTCGGCATCCGCAACGGCAGTGCGCGCAGGCGCGTGCCGGTGAGTGTGAACAGGGCGTTCGCTACGGCGGGTGCGATGGGCGGGAGTCCCGGCTCGCCAACACCAGACGGCACGTCGAGACTGGGCACAATATGTGTTTCGATCACGGGACACTCGTCGATGCGCAGCAAGCGATACTCGTAAAAATTCGACTGGCGCGGCGCGCCGTCCTCGATCACCAGCTCGCCGTTGAGGGCCACCGAGAGTCCGTCGATGATGCCGCTCTCGATCTGTTGCGCGATGATGTTCGGATTGACCGCGAGTCCGCAGTCGATGGCGGCGACCACGCGATGCACGCGAATGCGTCCGTCGCGTGCCACCGACACCTCGGCCACTTCGGCCACGATCGAGCCGAAGGCGGCGTGCAGCGCCATGCCGCGAGCACGCGGACGACCGTCGGCGGTTGGTTCCAGCGGTGCGCCCCATCCACTCTTGGCGGCGGCCAGTTGCAGCACGCGCAGCGCGCGCGGATGCGACTGCAGCAGCGCGGCGCGATACGCCGCCGGGTCCTGCTTGGCGGCGGCCGCGAGTTCGTCGATAAAGCTCTCGACGAAGAACGCCTGATGCGAATGCCCGACGCTGCGCCACGAGCCCACCGGAATCGCACTGTCGGTTTCACTGTGCGACGTGTGCAGCGCGGGAAAAGCGTAGGGTTGATCCCACGTCCCTTCGCTCGACGTGCGATCGGGCCCCGACTGGGTGAGCAGGAACCCTACGCGCTTGCTGTACGCCTTGAATGGAGCCTGTCCCGCCGAGTGCGCGACGAACGCCGTGACGCGTCCATCGGCGTCGAGCGCCGCGCGTAGTCGGGACACCGTGGCCGGACGATAGAAATCATGTTGCATGTCATCTTCGCGCGACCAGATCAGCTGCACGGGAACATTGGGCACCGTCTTCGCGATCGCCGCCGCCTGCGCGATGTAGTCCACATCGAGCCGTCGACCGAACCCACCGCCAAGGATGTGTTGATGCACCGTGACGTTGTCTTCGTCGAGGCCAAGCACGTGTGCCACCGCCGCGCGCGCATAGCCTGGCACCTGCGTGCCGGTCCACAGCTCGGCCCCATCGTTCGACACACGCACGGTGGCATTCATCGGCTCCATCGTGGCGTGCGCGAGGTACGGCGCTTCGTACGTAGCGTCGACGGTGCGTGACGCCGCCGCGAGCACCTTCTTCGCACCACCGAAAAAGCGCAGCGGCAGGCCGTCGTCGTTGCGCAGCGTACGGCGAATGTCTTGCAGCACGGTCACCGTCGATACGGCGCTTGCCTCAGCTACGGTTGCTGTGGCCAAGGCACGCGCCGCCTTGTGCGCCTGCCACCACGACTCGGCCACTACCGCCAGCGCCGGTGGGTCGCCGTAGTGGCTGCCAGGCAGCGACACGACCGCGCGCACACCGGACAGCGCACGACTCTGCGCCATCTGCGCGGCCGTCACCGACGGTGCCGTGGTGGCACCGAACGGACTCATGACCACGGCCGCATAGAGCATGTTGGGCAACGACACGTCGATGCCGTACGTCGCGGTACCGTTTGATTTAGCCGCGGAATCGAGACGCGGCATCGGTGTACCGACGACGGTAAAGGCGGCGGCCGCTTTAAGCGTGATCTCGGATGGCCGATGCGACACCGCGAGCGCGGCGAGTTCGCCGAAGCGCAATCGACGACCGTCGGCACTGATCACCGTGCCTTGTTCGGCGCGACAGGTTGATGCGGCCACGCCCCAGGTGGCGGCGGCCGCCGCGATGAGCGATGCCCGCGCCGATGCGCCGGCTTCGCGCATCGGCATCCAGCAGTCGCGCACACTCGACGATCCACCGGTCATCATGACGCCCAGCTCACGCGCGGTCTTGGCCATCATCCAGCGAATCCCGCGCACCAGCGTGCCGTCGGCTTCGGGGGCGAACGGCAGCCCCTCCACCAGTGCCGACACATTGCCGTAGATCTTATCGATCGGGCTGTACTCCACCCGCACGCGCGCCCAATCGCACTCGAGCTCTTCGGCCAGGAGCATCGCCAACGCGGTGTGCGCGCCCTGTCCCATCTCGGCTTTGGGCACCACCACGGTGATCGTGTCGTCGGGGGCGATGGTGAGCCAGCCGTTGAGCGCGACGGCCGTGCCGCCGGTATCGGGACGCGTGCCCCCGACGAGCCGCTGGCGCGGGGGGAGCAGCGCCCAGCCCAGAAACAGCGCACCTCCGGTACCCAACCCAGCCAGCAGAAAAGTGCGGCGTTTCATATTCTCATCGGCTCGGCGTCATATTGTTCTCTGCTCATGCTAAAGATGCGGTGTGACGCCCCCGCTGACTACTCCCCGCCTTTCTACGCCAGATGGCTGATGCGTTCGTCCATGATACCAGTGTTCCGCGCGTTGCTGCTGCTGACCACGTTCGGCTCCCTCGCGTGCGGTGAGAAGCCCGCGAAGCTCGCCGAGGCGCAAACGCTTGGCCCGAACGACATGCAGCTCGTTTCAGCAGACAACAGCTTTGCGCTGGAGCTGATCGGTGACTCCGTGCACGTGTACATGCCAGGAAGCCGGGTGAGCGTGCCGTCCACGTACATCGAGAACCTCAAGTACAGTGACGGCCGGCTGCGCTTCGATATTCGCGGGCTTGGGGTGCGGATTTTTGAAGTGAGCGATGGCACGGAGCAGGGCGCGGCGATCAGCCAGCAAGAGGCGCTGCTGTTCATCTCCGGCGTTACGCGCAATCAGGCGAAGCAGGAGCAGGTGGGAAAGTAAGCGCGGCCAGTTGGGTTACGAACTGCAGCTCAACATCGAACACCCGGCCTTGACCCTCGCCCACTCAGGCCGGCGCGCGGCGAAGTGCGCGAATTCGGGCTGGTCGTCGTACGGCCGGCGCATGACCTCGAGCAGCGTGTGCACCAGCGACGCATCGCCGTCCGTGGCGGCGTCGATGGCCTGCTGCGCGAGATAGTTGCGCAGCACATAGCGTGGATTCACGGCGTGCATCGCGGCACGACGATCGGCGGCGCTTCGGCCATGCTGCTGCACCAGTTCGTGCCAGCGGTGTAGCCACGCATTGAGCGCATCGACCTTGGCCTCGCGCTTGGCGTCGTCGTAGAATACGTCGCCCAGTACGCTGATGGGATGGTCCGCCGGCAGTGTGTCGCCGATGTTTCCCAGCGCGCGGAAGAACAGTGTGTAGTCGACCTCGGCTTCGAACAACAGCGCGAATCCTTCGCGTACCAACAGCTGCTCGGCCTCACCACGCGCTATAAAGCCGAACTTGGCCGCGTTCATCGCTTCGTACTCGGCCATATACACGTTGCCGAATCGTTCGAGGGCGCTCTGCAACGCGTCGCCCGTCTCAAAAAGTGGCGCGATGGATTCAGCGAGGCGCACGAGGTTCCACTGCGCGATGGCCGGCTGCTGTCCGAAGCGATACCGGCGCGTGCTGGCATCGGTGGTGTTGGGCGTCCAGGTGGGATCGAAGTTGTCGAGCCAGCCGTAGGGACCGTAATCGATCGTGAGACCAAGAATCGACATGTTGTCGGTGTTCATCACGCCATGCACGAACCCCACGCGCATCCAGTGCACGATCATGTGGGCGGTACGTTCGCACACCTCGGCAAACCACGCGACGCGGCGTTCGGTGGGCTCAGCGATGCCGGCCAACGCGGGAAAGTCGCGCGCGATGGTGAAGTCGACGAGCTGGGCGAGCAACGTGAGGTCGTCGCGCGCGGCGAGAATCTCGAAGTTGCCAAAGCGGATGAACGACGGCGCGACGCGACACACAATGGCACCCGGTTCCGGCGCGGCGTTGCCGTTGTAGAACATGTCACGCACCACGCGATCGCCGGTGGACACAAGCGACAGGGCGCGGGTGGTTGGCACCCCCAGATGATGCATCGCTTCGCTGCACAGAAACTCGCGAATCGACGAACGCAGCACCGCGCGGCCGTCGGCGGTGCGCGAGTACGGCGTGGGACCGGCCCCCTTGAGCTGCAGCTCCCACCGGTCGCCGGCGGCGTTCACCACTTCGCCCAGCGACATGGCCCGTCCGTCGCCCAGCTGACCAGCCCAGTTCCCGAACTGATGCCCGCCGTAGCAGGCGGCGTACGGAGCCATGTCGGCGAGCAGCTCATTCCCCCCGAATACCCGGGCAAACGCGGGCGAGTGCACGTCCTGTTCGGCGATGCCGACCAGGGCGGCGACCTCGTGGGCGTGGGCTACCAGCGCGGGGTTGGCCACGGGGGTGGGAGCGGCCGCGCTCCAAGCGGCGCCGAGTACCTGTCGGCGTCGAGTCGACCGGTCGGGGTCTCCCGGCAGTTCGTTTACGAAGCGATTGTCGAAGCGGAGAGTGTGCACCGGCGTAAGATACGGAAAGGCACCCGCCACGGGCACTCCGTGGCGGGCACTCCGGGCACCCGTTTTGTGTATATCCTCCACTATGTCTGACTTCAAAAAGCCCTCTGTTGACGAACTGGCTCGGACGCTCACGCGCGAGCAGTTCACTGTTACCCAGCAGTCGGGAACCGAGCCGCCGTTCCGTAATGCCTTCTGGGATCACCACGAAGCCGGCCTGTATGTCGATATCGTGAGTGGTGAGCCGCTGTTTTCATCGCTCGACAAATTCGACTCCGGCTGCGGCTGGCCGAGCTTTACCAAGCCGGTGGCGCCGCACGTGTTGGAGAAGGAAGACCGCACGCACGGCATGCGCCGGGTGGAAGTGCGGTCGAAAGACGCCGACTCACATTTGGGTCACGTGTTCGATGACGGCCCGCGCGAAGCCGGCGGGCTTCGCTACTGCATCAACTCCGCGTCATTGCGTTTCATTCCGCTCGAGCAGCTCGACGCGGAAGGGTATGGCGAATTCCGGCGGTTGTTCGTATGAGCGCGCTGCAGACCGAGGTCGCGATTCTGGCCGGTGGCTGCTTCTGGGGCGTGGAAGAGATTCTGCGCGCCGTGCCGGGCGTGCTCGACACCGACGTGGGGTACACCGGCGGCTGGCTTGAGCACCCGGTGTATGACGACACGCACGAGAGTGCCTCGGGGCATGCCGAAGCGGTGCGCGTTGTGTTCGATCCCACGGTGCTGAGTTTCGAGTCACTGCTGGAAAACTGGTTCTTCCGGCTGCACGACCCCACCACGTTGAACCGTCAGGTCAACGACGTGGGTACGCAGTATCGCTCATCGATTTTCTATACGACGCCTAAGCAGCGCGAGACGGCGGAGCTCGTGAAGGCGCGCGTGGCGCAGTCGGGACTGTGGAAGCGACCGATTACGACCGAGATCGCGCCGGAAGCCACCTGGTGGACGGCCGAGGGCGAGCATCAGGATTTTCTGCAGAAGAATCCGTACGGGTACAACTGCCATTACATGCGGTAGTTGCGATCTCGCCATTCAGCACCACCGCCAGCCGACCCAGGTGCTTGCTCCAGACGTCGTCTGGCCGATCGCCGTGGCCGCGGGGCATGGACGGCACGAGGCGGACTCGCCAGATTAGCGCACCGTTGATCGATTAAGCCCCCGCGGCGACCCGCTCCCCTTCTCCCGCTGAATCCTTCCATGTCCAGGACATTGCACGGTCGTGCCGCCTTGTTAGCGGCGCTCTCGCTCCTGTGTGCACCCATCGCGGTGCACGCGCAGGAGTTTGATAAGCTGCACTTCCGCTCCATCGGGCCCGCCACGATGTCGGGGCGCATTTCCGACCTCGCCATCTACGAAGCCAATCCGGCCATCTGGTACGTCGGTTCGGCCCACGGCGGCGTGTGGAAGACCACCAGTAACGGTGCGCTGTTCACGCCGCTCTTTCAGGATCAGGGGCTGATCGCGATCGGTGATGTGGCCGTGTCGCAGATTAACCCCGATCTCTTGTGGGTGGGCACCGGCGAGTCGAACAACCGCCAGAGCACGTCATGGGGCGGCGGGATCTACAAGTCGACCGACGGTGGCAAGACGTTCGCGATGATGGGGTTGCCGCAGTCGAAGCACATCAATCGTATCGTCATGCATCCCACCAACAACGATGTGGTGCTGGTGGCGGCCACCGGTCCGTTGTTTGGCCCCGGCGGTGAGCGTGGTGTGTACAAGACCACCGACGGTGGCAAGAGCTGGAAGCAGGTGCTCACGGTGGACGACGAAACGGGCGCGAATGAACTCGTGATGTCGGCGACCGATCCGAACATCCTGTTTGCCTCCACGTATCAGCGTCGTCGCACGGCCTGCTGCATGAACGGCGGTGGCCCCGGCAGCGCGTTGTGGAAGTCGACCGACGGCGGCGAGACGTGGGTCAAGGTGACTGGCACCGGATTCCCGACGGGTCCGTTGGGACGCATTTCGGTGGACGTGTTCCGGCAGAGCCCGAACATCGTGTATGCCACGGTGGAAGGCCCCGCCCCGTCAGCGCAGCGCGCCGGAGCGGCCACGGAAAACATGAACCCGGCACCGGCGGCGCCGGCCGCGCGCGGCGTCGTCGCGGGCGTGTCCGGACTGTACAAGTCGAACGATGGCGGCGCGACGTGGACCAAGCAGAGCAACACGAATGCACGCCCGATGTATTTCAGCCAGTTGCGCATCGATCCGGTGAATCCCGATCGCATTTACATGGGTGGCGTTGGCCTGCACCTGTCGCTCGATGGCGGCCGCACCTTCGAAACCGATGTGGCCCTGGTGACGCACGACGACGTGCACGGCATCTGGATCAATCCGAAAAACCCGGATCACGTGATCATCGGCAGTGACGGTGGTCTCTCCACGTCGTACGATATGAGCCGCACGTGGTCGTTCCTTCCCAATGTGCCGGTCGGCCTGTTCTACCATGTGAGCTTCGACATGGAGACGCCGTACAACGTGTGTGGCGGCATGCAGGATAACTACGACTGGTGTGGGCCGAGTGCGTCGCGCATGAACCGCGGCATCTTCAATTACGACTGGTTCCAGATTCTTGGCGGCGACGGCTTCGTGGCCATTCCCGATCTGCGTGACTCGCGCATCATTTATACCGAGTCGCAGGACGGCAACATGGTGCGTCGCAACAAGGTGACCGGTGAGTCGAAGGCGATTCGCCCCACGCCGCAGAACGTGGTGAACGCCACGGCTGGTGAAGCGTATCGCTTTCATTGGGACACGCCGCTCATGCTGTCGCCGAATGATCCCGGGGTGCTGTTGGCGGCGGCCAATCGCGTGTTCCGCAGCACCGACCGCGGTGACTCGTGGACGGCGATCAGCCCCGACCTCACGAAGAACGAGAAGCGCGACGACATCGTGACGATGGGCCTGAAAGGCAGCGACATCGCGATCTCGCGTAACGACGGCATTTCACAGTGGCCCACGATTGTGGCGCTGTCGGAGTCGCCGAAGCAGAAGGGCGTGTTCTACACCGGCACCGACGATGGCACGGTGAGCATGTCGAAGGACAACGGCGCTACGTGGCAGAACATCACGAAGAACCTGCCGGGTTTCCCGGCCGGTCACGCGTTCGTGTCGGAAGTAGTGCCGTCGCGCTTCGAGTCGGGCACGGTGTACATCACCGTCGCGAACTACCGGCAGAACGACTACGCGCCGTATGTGTGGATGAGCACCGATTTCGGCGCGACGTTCCGTGCAATCACGTCGGGACTGAACGGCGAAGTCGTGCGCACGCTCACCGAAGACACGCGCAATCCCGACGTGCTGTACGTGGGCACCGAAACGGGCATCTTCCTCACGCTCGATCGCGGCAAGACGTGGAAGCGGTTGAAGGCGAACTTCCCCACGGTGCGCGTGGACGAGCTCACGATTCATCCGCGTGACAACGCCTTGCTGGTGGCCACGCATGGTCGCGCGCTCTGGATTCTCGATCACCTCGAGCCGATCCAAGAGTTCAGCGCGGCGCAGAAGGCCGATGCGACGTTGTTCACGCCGGGCTCGTCGTTGCAGTGGAAGGCCAAGGACGACCGGAACGATGAGTTCTGGGGACATCAATTCTTCACTGGTGAAAATCCGCCCACGGAAACGGTGCTGCAGATGCACCTGAAGAAGGCGGTCACCAATCCGATGCTGCGTATCAGCGATGCCAACGGTGCGGCGGTGCGCGAGCTCGCGGTGCCGACGGCCAAGAACGTGGCGGGCATCCAGACCGTGTGCTGGGATCAGCGCGTGGAGCCGATCCCTGATGCCGCGCCGGCCGGTGCTCCGCCGGCTGGGGGTGCTGGTGGTGGCGGCGGTGGATTCGGTGGCGGTGGTCGCGGCCCGATCGCGGGGTTGCCCACGCCGTTGCCGACGATCGGTTATCTGCCGGAGAACCCGTGCGCGGCGGCGGGCGGTGCTGGCGCGGGTGGCGGTGGATTCGGCCGTGGCGGCGGTGGCGCCAATCAGGGTCCGCTGGTGTTGCCGGGCACGTACACGGTGGCGCTGGTGGTCGACGGCAAAACGGTAGCATCGAAGCCGCTCACCATCGTGATGGACCCCGAGGTGCAGCTCACGGCAGCGCAGCGCGTGGCCTACAACGCGCTCGCCACGGAGCTGCACAGCGCACAGCAGGCGGGCGCGGCAGCGGCGGCGCCGATGACGGCGCTCTTGGCGGAAGTGCGTAAGGCGGCAGCCAAGATGGATTCCACGCCGACGCTGGCCGACAGTGTGAAGACGCAGTTCGCGGCGTTCCGGAAGGACTTCGACGCCGTTCGGGTTAAGCTCGGTGCGGGTGCGCCGGTAGTGGCCTTCGGTCCCGGCGGTGGCGGTGGCGCGGGCTTCGGCTCGAACGATGCCAATGTGCTGGCGCGCCTGGGAGCGGTGAAGAGCGGCATGTTGGGCGTGTGGGAGACGCCGAGCGCGTCGGTGCAAAGCCAAGCCACGTCGGCCAAGACGGCGGTGGAAGCGGCGGTGGCCGAGGCGAAGACGCTCATGGCGCGGGCTCGCAGCATGCGTGCGCTGCTGGCGGCCAACGGCATCACGATGGCGGTGCCCGCCAATTAACCGGTAGCTACCGAATCGGCCGCGGGGGCCGTTTTTCTCCCCGCGCCCGTGCATACACGAGGGGCCGGTCCATGGCGGACCGGCCCCTCGTGGCGTACCGAACGTCCAGCCACCGCGTTACGGGCGCTTGGCCACCAGTTCGATCTCGACCGACGCGTTGAGCGGCAGCCCGGCCACTGCCACCGTGGTACGGGCCGGGAACGGCGCTGAGAAGCGCGTGGTGTAGGCGGTGTTCATGGCGGCAAAATTCGCCATGTCGGTGAGGTACACGTTGCACTTGATCACGTCGTCCATGGTCAGACCGGCATCTTCCACCACGGCCTGCAGGTTGTCGAACACACGGTGCGTCTGTGCGGTGACATCGCCGTCGATGAGTTTCGTGGTGGCCGGGTCGATGGGCGTCTGACCGGAGCAGTACAGCAGGTCACCCGCCCAGACGGCGTGTGAGTACGGGCCGATGGCGGCAGGACCGCGCGGGCTAAAGGCAGCAGAACGGGGCATGGGATGCGGGAGAGTGGGAGGTCGGTGACGCGTCGATCACAGATGGTATCGACGATTGTACCGCCGGGCGCAAGACCGGTCGACGAGCGGCCGATACGTGGGGTGATGCCCGCCTACGCCTGGCCTACGCTCTGGCCTACGCTCTGCGATACCGCCGCGCTGCCAGCACGCCCGCGATGAAGCCACCGAGGTGCGACTGCCAACTGATGCCCGCCTGACCCGGTGCGATACCGAGCACGAGGCCGCCCCAGAGTACGGCCACAAGCATACTGAGCGTGATGCTCATGAAGCTGCGCGCGTACCAGCCGCCAAGCAGCAGAAAGCCGAAGTAACCGAACACGACGCCGCTTGCGCCGATGTGGACGGAGCCGGGCGCGCCGAGCAGCCACGCCATGAGTCCCGAACCGAGCATCGCGAACAGGGTAACCGGCAGAAAGTGTCGCGCATCGCGCAGCATGACCAGCCAGCCCATCGCCAGGAACGGAATGGTGTTGGCGATGAGGTGCTGCATGTTGGCGTGCAGGAATGGCGCAAAGAGAATGCCGCGCAGCCCGGTGCG
>Ga0049082_10000164_pt1 | contig 16530 bp, 51 predicted proteins | sample GreLakmeHU45MSRF_FD_66718 | JGI IMG/M metagenome (GOLD analysis project Ga0049082, IMG submission 66718) | Freshwater lentic microbial communities from great Laurentian Lakes, MI, USA - Great Lakes metaG HU45MSRF | ecosystem: Environmental > Aquatic > Freshwater > Lake | place: Great Lakes... | reverse complement strand
AATGAGCCTAGCAATGATTATGAGGCAGGTGTAGTTCAATGGTCACAATGGGCATCAACAGGCATAGCTATTGCCCCTAGCATTGTTACTGCTAACTTATATACTGATGCACAAGCATGGTTTAAAGAAAATTTAGACATTACATTAGATGGGTTTATTCAATGGGAAAACAATTAATTATGAAAAGAATAATCATAGCCGTAGCCATAATAGCGACAATAGTTGCTATTTATTTAACTCAAGATAAGCCAAAACCTGAAAAAGCATTAGTGCTAGTTAAAGGCAAGTTTGCTTTTTGCGGTGCATCTGGGGCTGAGTTAACAGGCAGGACAATCGAAGTGCAAGGCAAAAAGTTCCTAGAGGGTAAATCAATATGCCCTATATTAGATGGCGTTTCACTAGCAAACGCTATGTTAGTCGGTAATCCATCTGTCACTCCAGATAGTACGGATAAGACTGTTTGGTCTTATTTCTGGTATTTTGATTCAGTAGCACAAGCACCTAGTTGGGATGTACTGCCGACAGTAAACCGCTCATTTGTGATAACTAAAACACAAGGGATGTCTAATATGTTTTGTATGCCTTGTAAGGTCTTAGAAGATAAAGTTAATGGCGTTACCTTAGCTGAGTGTTTGGGACCCTTAAACGAAGCCGCAGTACCATTGCGTAGGGCTTTAAGAGTAGTAGATGGTGAAACATCAATAACACAAGCACCAGAGGGTGCATCATATCCGGTAGGTACAATCATACCGGTAAATCAATTATGAAAATAGGAATCGCACATTATTACAAGCCAACTCCAGTTAAAATTAGAAAATTAGCTGATGGATTAACTGCCGTATCTGTGGCAGCAGGTAGCCTAGCTTTTGCTCAGGATAACAAAACAGTATCGGTTTTTATACTAATTACAGGCATATTGGGTAAGCTACTGTCTAACCTGTTTAGTGAAAAGTGAAGATAAAGGTAGTTAGGGAATTTTTTAGCGAAACAGAAACGCTTGGCTCTATGTATGTAGATGACAAGTTTTTCTGTTATACGCTTGAAGATTACGATAGGAAATTAAGTCAATCGCAGGATTTAGCATTTATTGTATCTACTAAAGTAGCAAAGCAGACTGCTATGCCTTCAGGCACTTATCGTGTAATATTATCAATAAGCAATCGGTTTAAAAGGTTAATGCCAGAGGTGTTAAACGTAAAAGGCTTTGCAGGTATTCGTATTCATGGAGGTAATACTCACGAAAATACAGAGGGTTGCATCTTAGTTGCTAAAAATAGATTTGTGAACAAAGTATCCACGTTTGGTAAAATACGTAATTGGATTCACGGCACGATGGAAAGCAACTTGATAAAGCAAATCCAAAAAGCAATAAATAAAAATGAGGTCGTTGAGTTGTCAATTAGTTAAATTGATTATAAAAAAACCGAGAAAACCAATAGGTGAATATTAGATTCTCTCGGTGCTATAAATATAAAACTAAATAGTCCTTTCAATTTGCCTTACTTTTTGTAAAAACCTATAATCAGTATCAATTAAGTTTTTTATTGCTTCAGCAGAATATATCATTGTAGAGTGGTCACGATTGCCAAACATTGCACCAATAGTCTTTAAACTCAAATTAGTGTATTTCCTTAGCAACCATATTATTATCATTCTTGGCTCTACAAATTTTCTTTTCCTTGACTTGGTGGTTAAATCATAATACTCAACCTTATAGTATCCACAAACAGCCGATATGATATTGTACTGTTTGTGAGCTACGCTAATGTATTTAGATTCTATTATCCATTTTCTTAATTTCACAGGGTTCAACCCTACTGCTATGTATGGATTCATGGCTTAGGTTAGAAGGGAAGCGAATTATCATCTGAATCATCAATTTGTATTTCTTCCTTTGGCTCTGCACTTGTCTGATGCAAGTCAAACTTCCATACGTTTAGTGTATTATAATACTGATTAACACCACTCTTATCTTTCCATGCTCTTCCTCGTAAGTTAAAGTGTACTGTAATGTCATCTCCTGCACGTAGTTCATCAAGCTTATCGCATACTGTTTGGTTTGCTTCAAACTTAACCTGTTCAGGGTATGTTGGGTTCTCTGCATACTCTACAATCAAATCTCTCTTTTTAAATTTCTCTGTTACTTGTTGTGTTTCGCCTATTGCGATTACTGTTCCTCTGATTTCCATCTTGTTTTAGTTTTGTTTTTTAAATTGTTAGTTATTATTTCTCTTCAATAAATAAATCCTTGATAGTCATAGGCTCGTGGTCTTTTAATTCTAAATAACAGACTAAATCCATTATACAGTTGTAGCTTAGGTCTGCCCAATGATGACATTCGTCAAGCTCCCTGATAATACCATCAACAGTATTTGGGTATAGCTCTTCGATTCTATCAAGCTTATACTTAACTTCAGGTTCAAGTGTTTCGATTAGTGGTTTCATGTTTCTCATTTTTTTTTATTTTAATTGTTTAATTTATTTTCTTTTTAAGTCTAATTCGTAAAGTTTACTTGTTGGCATCGTATGTATTTCTTCGTGGCATAACATACAAGATTGAATCCATGTACTTGTATCGTTGTAGTGAGTTCGTTTAGCACTACCTGAATACTTATGGTGTATGGTTGTTGCTACTCCTGTGCAACCCACAAATCGTACTCCACAAATCGGAAACATCTTCAAGTATTGCAATCTTAAAACTGAATACGCTGAATTTATCTTTGCTTGTTTATCAGAAACTTGCTTAATAGGTTCTCTCGCTTTAATTAGTGGCTTCTGCGAGGGTTTCTCTGATACATAGCAGTCTTTACACATACAAGGATTATCTCTTGTCTTAGCCTTCCATATTAGCTTGTTTGGATTGTTGCATATCCCACATACTTTTTTAATCATTATAAATCATTTAAAAATGCAAATTCTCCAAAATATTTAATAGCAGCAACATTATATGCTTTTGCTGCTTCTATTTCTGTATCAAAAGTTCCTAATTCTATATTTTTGTTTTCAAACTGTATTGAGGCAACGAACCCCCTGATTGAAACTCCCTTGTATTTTGATTTTGACATTTTTTGATTTCTCATACGCCTTGTATACTCAGCACGAATACATATTTTTAAATTTGACTTTTGATTATTTAAGCCATCATAATCAATGTGCATTACACAATCTCTTTTATTTAAAATCATTATTTGCCTTTGCATACAAATTGTACTTTGCTTTTTATTTTCAGCATTGTAAGTACTTCTTTGAGCATAAAATGTTCCATGACCTTTTTTTGTAGACCATTTGTATTCATTTAACGAATCAAAATCTTCATCGTCAACCAAAGCAAACTTTCCCTGTGTTAATGGTATTTTTTTCATGTTATTAAAATTAAGTTTCAAATAACACTCGTTTTGTGTTATTAAGGTAATTTTAGTTCATTTATAAATTTTGTTGTTCTAATACATAATCTCTGACTACTCGGTACACATCGGAAAACGCATATCTCTTATCTTCAAATCTAATCTTATAGCCTTTTTCGTTGATATTTACTTGCAGATTTTTGATGCTTGGGTAGTGTGTTTTGATTATTTCTTCGAGTAGTTTCTCTGTCATAAATTTAAATCTAATAGTGTGTGATGATAAATTAAAATAGCATCAGCTTCATTATCGTCATTACCTTCATATCCATATTTAAGCCTCGCTGCTTCAATCATTTTATCCTTGTTGGCATTACCTTTACCTGTGGCAAACTTCTTTACCTCCGTTGATGAAACTGCCTTGTAAGCGATGTTGTTCTCTTCGCAGAATGTTTCAATCATGGCAACCATTTTGGAAGCATGAATAATAGAATTTGCGTGCCTACCTGCAACCCTTTCATAAACAATTAGGTTTATCTGCTCTAATTCACAAACTTCTTTCAGTTTTGACCTAAATCGAAGCATCTTCATCCCAGAGGATTCATCTTTCTTAGTATTAAAATCCCATACTCCATAGGCATTTTTTGTTTTCCAACCACAGTTAGACGCTTGGTCTATTGCTAAAATATTAAATTCAATCATTGCTTCCTGGTCTTTTAACTAATTCTCCATACTCATTTAATTGTATTTTAAAGTATTGGTCTAATGCTTTTCTAATTACATAATCCCTGCTCTTGTTGGTTTTTCGTGCTTCTTTCTTGGCAAGATAAATTTGGTCATCCCATAGTATTGCTACGCTTCGATGTATATCCCTTGTAACCATTTTCTTTTGTTTAAATCTCTTTTCAATCATTTTTTTAATTTAGTGTAAATGTTCTCCATCCACTTGTTGTACTTAGATGTTTTAGGAAACGGCAAAATAACTATTTCCATTCCGTGTTCATGATACTTTACCTTACCATTTGGGTAGGCAGTATGCGTTATTGATACTCTCATAATTTTTAAATTTAGTCTGAACTGTCATATTTATAATAATATTTACAAATGTCACATTGAACGGTATTCTCAAATCCTCTTCTGTCATGAGCATACCTTCGTCTTGTATGGTTTAATTTTTTACAGTCAATTAATTCTTGTGGGGTTTTATCCCATGCGTTTTCCCAACCTAAAGATTTAAAGGTTGCATCTGCCATTTCAATAGATATGGCAGTTTCTTTCTTAGCAAGTTGTTCTTCTTGCATTTCCATAAATAGGTCTTTACTCATTATTTTAAAGTTATTGCTATATTCATTGCACCCAAAGTTATCGCTGGTGGGTTAATAATCTCTCCATCCATTGTAGCCATTGGCTCTGTTAGGGTTTTAAGGAATGTTTCTCGTGTTTTCATCTTTGCCTTAACATCATTAAGTAAAGCATTAAATTCATTCCATTGAGCATCTTCGCATACAGTAAAGTCATACTTGTCGGGGTTCTTCTTTTCTATAATTTCTGCATCGTACAATTTAAGTCCTCCCTTTTGTATTTGTTTACTTGCAATTATTGGTCTTAAATTAGTAACAATAGTATCAAAATATTCAGATGCTTTATTTGCGTATATAAAGGCTTCTGTTGCATCTATTTGTCCTTCCCTAATCTCTTGTATCACCCATTGCGATAAGTCTGTTCTTGTAGCTTTATTTGAGGTCAGCAAGTTGCCGAACAATAGCGATATTCCATTTTCTTCGTTTGTTTCCATTTTTTTTAGTGTTATTTATTAAAGCGTTTATCATACATTTCTTCTGCTCTATCCAATAAATCCGTTAAATCATAAAGATTTTGATAGCTTAAAGTAATATAGGTTAAATCCTCTGTATGGATTGTTACTGTTCCATCATTTCCAAATTCGCAATCCAATATATCTAACTCTGCATCAACTATTTTAGTAAGTATAGCATCTCCTTTTACTCTCAATTTGTTTTTTTGAGGGCATAGTATTTTTTCAATATCAATTTGTTTTTTTTCCATTTTTTTATTGTTTAATTAGTTTCCAAATCATTCTAATTGTAAATTCTATTGATATAAATGTAATGTATAGGCTAAGTATTACAACTGTTGTAACAATTATAGCTTCAATCAATTTACCAGCCATTACGCTTTTGCAGTATCGACCTTTAATTCTTCTCTTCTTGCACTAAGCAAAGCAATAATGTCTTGGTTTGCCTTTTCTACGTTGGTCAAGGAATTGAAATATCCTCCTAAGCCTACGGCACTTGGAATAGAATTAATAACAGTCTTATGTTCTTCCAATGTTATTTCAGATACTTTAACGCCTTGCATATTAGCTACTCTTTGTGCTTCTGTATCTTCCTTGATGCGTGTAGGTGCTTTAGTTATCACTCCTTTGGTATCATCTTTACGTTCAGAGTTGTCTATGTCATCTTCATCTGTGGCGATGTGAAAGTATTTCAACAAAAAATACCTCTCTGCATAAGTGTAGGCAGACCCACAACCCTTGTCCCAATCGTTTTGACCATTTGCACCGAACAAGTTTTCATCCTTCTGTTCGGTATCTGAATCTACCCATGTAAACTTCATCATTACTTTGGATAGGATTTCGGACTTGTTGCGAACATTTCCGGCCTTGTCGGTTAATTGGTAGTCTTGTCGTGTATTTTCAATAGATAGGACTTCTTGTTTGAGTAGCAACCCTAATTCGTTCATTAAGGGTTTAATTTCTCCTAAGACTTTATCTCCAGTTACGTACTTGTAATTATAGGTTGCTTTGTCTTTACCTAATCCATTAACTTTCTGCTGAATAATTAATAACTTTTGATAGATGTTTTTAAATTCTGTTTTCTTTTCCATTTTTTTAAAGTTTAATTTTTGATAATATAATTATTGTGAATATAAATAGTGCTTCTCCTATGCTTCTGAATACAGATATACAGATAAGTAGTGCTGATATTAGAAGCATCAAGCAAATGTTTATGGTGGTGTTGCTCCATTTCATGATTCATATCCCGACTATCTTAAATTTAGATTTGTCAGGATATAAACTTCCTTGCATCTTAAATGTTTTCAGTTCTATTTGGCATCCTGAATAGTACATAGGTCTTGTTAGTACCTTATCTCCGTACTTAACTACCCAATGGGTGCTTTTAGGTTGTTGCCTTACACTACCATACTTGGCGATGTAATTGAGGTTCTGCCAGCTACTCTGCATAGTTATCAGCTATTATCTGCTTTAGGGCATATTCTGCGATTTGCATCTTGATTTTTAATTCAGCCAATTTGTTTTCGTGGTACTCAATATCCCAATCCAGTCGTTTAATGTCTGCTAAGATTTGCTCTTTTAGTTTTTCGGTGTTTTCCATTTTTTTTAGTTTAAATTGTCCCAATTAATAGTAATTCCATGATTAAGGTCTTTGCATATCTTTTCTGCTCTGTGAATTTTAAGATGCTTCCTGTCGAAGAATATTTCTTCGGTTTCATCTTGCACCCGAATGATAATGGGGTGTGGAGTTAGTCTAACTTTGTAGGTAGCTTTCATTTTTAGTGGTTTAGTGTGTTTCAGGGTTCAAAGATAATAGTATTTAATTAAAATCAAAACACTATGTTAATATAATTGGTTAGAATAAGTGAATAGCACGTAATTATGATGCAGATTAAGACGATTGTGCCTATTAAAAAGTTCTTTAAAATGTTTTCATCTTCATCCATTTTCAATAAATCGTCAGGATAAATGGCTGAATTTTTCATCAGATATAAAAATGTTGCGAAGCCTGATAAAATCAATAAGATGATTACCGTTAATGCTTGTTGATATTCCATTTTAGTGCTTGATTATGTTTGTACATTCCTTAATACATTCAGCCAATGCTTGTGCATCCGTTTCTTTGCAGTCCGTTGAATTTTTATTTCTTTCGTGAAGCTGCCCATACATAAATGCTACCTTAAATACTTCTTGATAGAATTGCATCCTTTCATTCTCGTGAATACTTTCAAACACTATGTCAAGTGCTTGGTCGTGGTCTATGCCTATTTTTGATAATTCACGTACTGCTTTCAGCTTGTCACTCATGCTTCCAAAAAAATTTTCCATGTCATTTTTTTAAATAATAATATACTAATTTACAAATTAATGATATAAGATAAGCTACTCCGATTACTGTAATTGTAGCGTGAATGAATACGATTACTTTCTCATTGAAATTACTTTTCATCTCTTACATACATAATTGAAGCAAGTAATGAGCCTAATTTTTCGGGTTCTATTCCGTAATATTCAGCCATACTATCAATAGATAGCCAGTCGTTTACATATTCAAGGTATATTTCCTCAATCGTTCTTTGATTTAGTCGTGTGTTCATGATTTTAGTTTAGTGTGTTTAAAAATTTATCAATAGTTTAATAGCTTCATTAATAAAATCGGATATCTTTTTACCTCCAATAAGATAGTTTCCGATACTGTCATAAATATAGGCTCTAAATTCTTCGGTGGTCTTGTTGGTTAATTGAAATTCATTTTCATGCTCAAAAATGAAGTCTGTAATTGCTTTTTTAAGTTCTGTTTTCATGATTTTAGTTTAGTATATGAGGTTATAACAAATTCAAGCATATCATCTCCATTATCTTTAATAGCTTCTTTTATATCGGATTCATTTAATCCAAAGTAAAATATTTCATCATCATCTTCTGCATTATCATCGTAGCTACTTACTACGTAATCGCTAAATTCAGAATTATCATCTTTCCAATAGCCGTTAATTAAAAATTTCATGTTCTTTTAGTTTAAGTAATTATTAATTTCTATTAATTCTGATTCTGTTACAAATGCGTAGGATTGCCAACCTATTGCGTGTTCTAATAATTCGGATATGTGGTCTTTTTTTGTATCATACCCAATTATATCTCCATTACAGTCATTAATTAAGTCAGCTACCAATTCCCAATCTTCATTGATTACTGCTTCTGAAATGTCTTGCCCAAATGCTATGTTATATTTCATGTCTTTTAGTTTAAATTAATCCTTCTTCGCAAAATGATAAATAACCTCCATTGCCTCCAATTATCATGTGGTCTAATAACTTAATGTCCATTAGCTTTGCTGATTGTTTTACATTGTTAGTTATCTCTTTGTCGGCTTGGCTCGGGTATAATTCTCCAGAAGGATGATTGTGTGCTAAAATTAATCCCGAAGCCTTGCACAAAATAGCATCTTTAAGAATCAGGCGTATATCAACTACTGTACCTGCTATTCCTCCCTTGCTTTGTTGTTGCATCTTTATAATGGTGTTGTTTCTGCGTAGATAAATTACCCAAAATTCTTCGTGCCCATATTCCTCTAAAAATGATAAATTTTCGTAAAGTGCATGGCTGGATGTTATCTTTATTTGTGGCTCTGTTATTTTTCGTCTTGTAAGCTCTTTATAGGCTCTGTATTGAATTGAATTATAGAAGCTGGTAGTATCTTCCTTATAATTAATTAGCTTTAATAGGTCGCTATCTGACTGCGAAACGTAGCCGTATGTTTCTACGTTTTCGCAAATTATCTGTTTTGGTGTTTTCATCTTGTTTAGTGTGTTTAGTTTATACAAATTGCGTTAAATTTTTCTCCTTCTTCTTGAATTTCTAAATATCTATCATCTTCAATATTATTAATTGGTATTAAAGCTGGAATGCAATTAACTTTTTGAAATTCATTACCTTCGTCATCGTGTGCATAAATTACTTCATAATTCATGGCTTCAGGATGCAATGCTATTAATTCATTTAGTTCTTTTAAATATTCTTTTAGTTTCATTTTTTTAGTTTTTAACATTCTGCTTGAAAAGAACATTCTCCATTTTCTTTAATACAATCTCTTATTTGTATTCCCAATTTAAGGTCGGCATATTCTGATAATTCATCTTCTGTTATGTCTGCTTTTTTTAACTTTACATCATTATATGAATCATTTTCTTCAAAGAAATCTTCAATGATTTTAATTTTATCTCCTAAAGATTCTTCAATATTCTTTATTTCATCTTCTACATCTTCTAAATTATTTTCGCCAAACCAATAATCTAAATATGTTGGGTAATTTCCCGTAACTCCAAATCTATCGGCTGCATTACTTGATTGAACGGCAAACCAAAATTTGCCTTCAATATCTCCGTTATAATATCTTCCCATTTTTTTTGTTTTTAGTGTGTTTTTAATTAAGTTCAATTAAATCTAAATCGTTTTTTATCCGTATTGCTTTGGCTCTTGCCAATTTATAGGCTTTGGCTCTTGTACTTGCTTTTACCTTTACCAGCCTTGCTGGTTCGTGGTAATAATACGCTGAAAATATATAATCTTGCATCTGATTACAATTTATAGGTTTTCAACTGCTTTAATAATTCCATAAGTAATCCATGCAAATGTTATGCACGATAGTATCCATTTAAGGAAGTCAATTTTTAGTAGTGTTTTCATGTTGTTTTTAGTTAGTGTTTAATTAGTGTACAATTATCTATAATCTCATTCAATGGCATCAAGTACCTTTGCCCATTTCTTATGGTACTATAATACCCTTGTTGTTCAAATCTTTTAACAAAGTTGTTTAATGCTATCTTTGCATTTTTCATGCTGGTATGCACTTGCATATCAATGCTGAAGCCATCAGGGCTTAAAATTTCTATTTTCATGTTCTTATATTACTTTAAATTTAATTACTTCATTATCGCAAAGGTTAGCTAAAATCTCTTTAGCGTACAATGTAGCTTCTTTCTTGTTTGCAAATGGCTTTACCTTTGTAAAATGCTCATTATTATCAGCGTCAAGAAATTCGATTTTATAAATTTTATCTTTCATGTTGTTTAGTTTATTTTAGTAAATTAAAATTTCTTTCGTCATCGTGAAATATACATTTCAAAATAACATCCTTGTAATTTTCTGCAACTGCAAAATAATCGCCTCTAAATGTTAGCCGATAAATTTTTTCAGCTTTTCCCATAAAACAAAGGTTAAAATCATATCCCTTGTTTATTAAATAACTTTCAATTTTTTGTGTTTTCATGTGTTTAATATCTTTTTACTTTTAATTGTTTTGTTTTTATTCCGTTAATTCGATAAATTATTATATTTCCAGTATGGTTTAAATCTTTTAATGCTTCAAAAAATCTATCCCATCTTTTTTGATTAGGATTATTTTTATTAACATAACAGTTAATTGCACCACCTAAAATATCTCTATATCCGATTGTTTTCATGTGACTGATTTTAAGGCGTTTTAAGGCGTTTAATTTATTGGGTTGATAATTACCCTTACAAACATATTTGAATGTCTGCAAGGGTGTTTAAAATTGATTATAGGCTATTAATATGATAGTTCACGTTTTAAACAGTTTTCACGTTTAGATGTACGGAGTATTATCTTGTTTTCCTTACAATAATTCCATAAACTAAAAAACATACTTTTAGGGTCTGGTTTAATTAATTTAAGTCTTGATAATTCTTGCCCTGCCATGTAATATGAATAATCTCCATATCCATATTGAAACGGTAAAAAAATATTTTGCTGGTTTTCCATTCCAAAATTTAAAGTTATTTGCGAGGAAAAATAGCTATTGCCGTTTACTTTGTCAAACCATTCTTTGGATTGAATGTCGATTGTTTTAATTTTTAGTGTTTTCATGTCTTTAGGTTTATAAGGTGTTAAGGTTTAATTTTCTAAATTTATTTGTACTCCGATGTAAAGTATATAAACAGAATTCTCATCTGTTGATATATTTAATTGGTCGCATACTTCTTCCCAATATTTCGTACAAAAATCTTTTTTATTTAACACAATGTAGTTTGAATTAGGGTAAACTCTCCAATTTTTACTATATAACAAATCAATTTGTTTTTCATTAAGAAAATTAATTTTTTTCATGATATTATTTTTTAGATTAGTAGTCTATTTCGTTATCAATTATACTTTTTTCAATAAGGCTTATGCGTTCATTGGCTAAAAAAATACTTATTTCGTACCACTTGATTAAATTTTCTGAGATATGATTATCTTTAATGGCTTGTTTATTGAATCTCAATTTTTCTTTAGCTTTATTCAATTCATTCATTAATGCCTCTCGGTGTTCTTTGTTTAGTTCCATGTTTTTTAAGGTTTTATAAGTGTTAATCTAAATAAATCATATAACTTTCGTTCTCTAAAAATTGCCCCGATTTACTTGCATGAATATTTGTAAAAAATATTTGCTTTAAATTATTATATTCTGATTCGGTTATATTAATTGCAACAAATGGGCGATTGTTTTCAATACTTCCTATTTTTAAGGTAAATTTTTCCCCGTAAATAAGTAGGTCTTCTTTGTCGATTTGAATTTGCGATATTTTCATGTCTATTTGATTATTTAAATACTTTTGATAATTTAATGAGCGTTAACAGTCCTGAAGCGTTTCCAGTCAAGCATCCATTTTCAAAGGTTTTTACTGGTTCTACTTTTTCAACTGCAATCCAAACTTTTTTCATTCGTGCATCCAAATCAATGCCTAAATTCAAATAGGTATTTTGATAATTATACATCATCATTTTTATTCTATTTGCTTTTTCAAATTTGCTCTGCCAGATGACTAAATTAGTATAGTCGGGTCTTTGTCTTAATTGTTTTAAATTCATGATTATTTGATTAGTGTTTAAAAAATGGGAGGTTTTACCCTCCCGCTGGTTAGTGAATTAATTAACTTAATCGAGGGCAAAAATCCTCATCTTTGCTTTTTAATCCGTTGTAATCGTGCATGATTGTATCCTTTATTATTGTGGTATGCTCATTTTTAAATAAGTCATGCAGTTCAATTAATTTTTCTGAATATGGCTCTAATGTTTCAGCAATATCAAAAATGTACATATCATCGGGTATACTAGGTAAATGATACATTACAATTTCAAGCGTTTTTTGTAGGTTTTTCATGTCTATTTAATTAAAGTTAAATTGAATTCTTTAGCTACATAGTTAATATGTTTTTGGGTTGTTACACTCCACCAGCCTAATTGTTGCAAGGTGTTGCCTTGAATGGTCGCTACGTGCGTATTATAGCTATAAACATTTGAGCCGATTACCGACAAATTTTGATTGTACTTTTTCATTTGCTTGTTTTTTAGTGTGTTTAAACTGTTAAAAATATAGGCTCTTTTTTACTATCATTTGAATAAACATAAAAATTAGATTTTTCAAACATTTCCTGTAATTCATTTGCTCTTTTTTGTGCTTCTTCTTTGGTTGAATAGCAACCTTGTTGACCAATGTTTTCGCCTCTTTGTTCGATAACGAAATAATAAAATTTAGTTTTCATTTGTTTAAAATTTAGGTTTTTAAATAGTTGGCTTTACTCTGCATTTTTACGGACTTGTAACCGTTATATGAATATAGTTGCATTTAAGCCTTTTTTCGATTTGGGGGTTTTCTCTCTCCCTTATTACGAGCTTAGTTAATCCGCTAGCCGTTGCGTCGTTATATTAGTACCCTAACGAGGGAATGGACTGTTTGCCGTTCCCTTATAAAATAAATTATATGGGTCTGACTGCATACCTATTGCAAACTATTAAGATTAAGCCTTGATTACTCTATCCGTTCATCACAATACAATTTTAACTATAATATAATAGCTATTATAATTTGTAACAGTATTGTTACACTATATTACATAACTTGCTGGATATCAATACAATAAAATGATATTTAAAATATTAATAGTATTTATATACATTAACAAGCTATTAAATAGCTTTATCCATTACATGAAGATACTATACTAATATTATAGGGTATATAGAATTAGTATATATTAATCAGGCCATAAATAAAGCGTTTTAAGCGTAGTATATTATATTCCTTTATACTTATATCGGTATATATTCAAAAGTCTTTTAGAGGGTTTTATTTAAGGTTCTATGTATTACGTTTCTATCTCGTGCCGGTGGCTGGTGCTGATTTCTCCGGGTTGGTGGTGTGTTCGGGTTTTGGAGGGTTTTTGAGGTTTTGGGGTTGGTTTTATCCCGTACTATTTCCCCCAAATTAGTACGTAAATATCCTATTATTCAGCTACTTAACCAATCCAAAACAACCCGAAGCCCTTAGCCTTTTCCGTTCCATTTCTCTAATATTCTGGAGGTGCTGACAGGTTGCGAAGCTGGAAGCCTTGCGATGCTGGAGGGTGCCCCCATTATAGGGTTGCGTTTCTTTTTTTATTTTTTTTTGTGTAGGTGTGGGGGGATAGTCCCCGATAAAAAGATACGTAGAATACCCTTAGTCCCGCCTAAATATATATGCAGTACCCCGATAAACCTATACGTATTTATAATAAACCAATACGTATAAAGTACCCACCCCGATTGGTATATAGCCCACCCCTTTAATAGTCTACTAATTTGGTAGAGTATATAGTTCATATACCCTCATCTATATGTTGTCGATTGTTGCTAGGGTACGTTGCAAAACGATGTAAAGTATGACGATGTATGTTTGGGTGTGTATGGTAGGATTAATTAATGTAGTGTATAATACAGATTTTAATTATTGTAAATATGTGTGTTTTTATGTGTTTATTAGTGTGTTAGGATAGTTTTTATACTAAAGTAAAAATCAGTTAATTGACAGTAAAGCACTATAATCATCAAATGGTTGATAACTATTTACTGTCAATATATTGACAATATGATATAAAGTTGTATATTTGTTAAAGATATGGCGAGGATAAAAGAAAAACCTGATTTGGTTAATGTTGGTATAAATCCATTTAGTGCGGAGTTAAAGATTCGTGTAAATAGGAAGTATAAGGATGTTATTAATAAGTATGGTGATGCAGATAAGTTAGAGTCTGTATTTGAAAGTACGAGCCATACCAAGATGTTTGACCAAGCAGGTGCAAAGGCTTTGGTGTCCTCATTGAGTGTAAGGGCAAAGGAGTTGTATTTACATATTATGTACTCATTGGTAAGTGGTCAAGATATATTATGGATTCATAGGGATAGGTATATGGAGCTGTATGGTATAAAGTCTGTTAATACATTTAAGGATGCAGTTAAGGATTTGTCTGATAAGCTTCTTATGTACCCTCACGCTTCCCTAAAGGATGTGTATTGGATTAACCCACATTACTTTTTTAAAGGCAGTAGACAGAGTAAATATCCTAATAACTTAGTAATAGAAAAACAATAAATAACACACTTAAATAAAACATGAAAGCACAAGAATTAAGAATTGGAAATTACTTAAAAAAAGATGTAGTAGTAAAGATAGATGCAAAAATCATTTTTGATATTTGGATAGAAGCAGAAGACTACGAGCCTATCCCAATAACAGAAGAATGGGTGTTGAAATTTGGAGGTGAAATGTATGACTATTTAGTAGATGATGACGATGATGACGAAGAAAATAATTTTACGTTTATTGAATATAAATTAATATTAAAAAATAAGCGTTACTGTTATACTGTAGGCTCTTGTCCAAATGGTTTTTTTGATTTCTGTTTGTGTTTAACATGGCATCGTGACCCAATACTACTAATAACTATTAAATACGTTCACGAACTACAAAATCTTTACTTTGCATTAGAAGGCGAGGAGCTTATATATAACGAATTGATTATTGACTAATTATGAACTACAACTCAGACTTTAAATACGACCTGCTTACAGGTGTTCTTGATGGGGAATCGTGGGTGCATTCACTACTTGAAAACAAAAAGATAGAGGTAAAGAACGATGTAACTATCTCTAAAAGAACAGGTAATGTGTATGTTGAATATGAGTGTAGGGGGAAGAAGTCAGGCATCGCTACTACTGAAGCAGACTACTGGGTGTTTAAGCTATCAGGTGAACGTGCCATTGTCATTGGTACAGAACAGCTAAAGGGTAGACTTAGGGAGCTTGTAGCTAACGGCATGGCTAAATCAGGCGTTAAGGGAGGAGATAATAACCTATCTGTTGGTATATTGGTTAAAATAAAAGATTTAATATGAGCGAAGAATACTACGTTGTTTCCCTAAATGGGGACATGATTGCAATGGTTGATATTACGGAGGTGGAAATCTTTGATTCCAAGAAGTTTATTAAAGACTTGGTGGCCGATGGCTATAAAGTGCAATGCGTAAGCAAGGAGCAGAAAGATATACTACTACCTAAAGACATATCACTAAATTAATATGAAAACAAAACTAGAAATAGTAGAATTTTTGTGCAACAGCGGTGCAATTGATTTTAAAGAAGCGTTGATATTGCTAGAAACAGGGGGAGAAGTGCATGAAAAGACTGAATTGGTGGACAAAGAAGTTTCCTTAAATAGAAACATTGATATTGTGTATCATATTGTAAAATAATATTGTTTTAGTTAACTACATTTGTACATGAAACATGGTAAACCAAAGATGGGTATGGGTTTTAAGAAAGCTCAATCCATGATTGCAAGCAAGCAGGGCATCCCTATGAAGAACGCAGGAGCTATCTTGGCTGCTGGTGCAAGGAAGGCTTCAGCAAAAGCTAAGGCTAAGAACCCAAATCTTAAAAAAGTATTAATGCCTAAAAAGAAGTAACATGAAAAAAGACAAAAACCCAATCAAGAAAGCTTTGAAAGAAGTACCTAAACCCAAACCTATGAGAAGGGTTATGCTACCTGAAGTAAAAGTAACAGCACCAAGAATACGTAAGGTTGTTGAAGAAAGTGTAGGTCTATATCCTAAAGGTATGGCTTCTAAGCGTTCTGTGGATAGCTTAAAGAGAGTTGGGTTCGGTAAAGCTATTGGTGAACCAATCATCAGAAGAGGAGAAAGGGCTATGTACGGAACAGCCGCTAGTGATATAATTAAGAAAGCATTGAGAAGAAAGTAATGGCTAAGGTTATTTCTACATCAGTTAAGAATGTTAAACGAAGCAAGGTGTCAAGACCAGGCGTTCATTGTAAATGCAAATCAAGTAAGCTGAAATCAAGTAAGAATTATAAAAAACTGTATAAAAGTCAAGGAAGATAATGGAAAAGAACTCACTTTGGAAAAACATCAGAAACAAAGCCAAGCAGAATAAAATGACAGGAGCTAAACCCAAGAAGCCTACTGCGTCTATGTTGAAGCAAGAAGCAAAAATTAAAGCTAAAACCAAGAAATAAAATGAAACAGCCACCAAAAGTAACT
>Ga0049082_10000162_pt1 | contig 16555 bp, 15 predicted proteins | sample GreLakmeHU45MSRF_FD_66718 | JGI IMG/M metagenome (GOLD analysis project Ga0049082, IMG submission 66718) | Freshwater lentic microbial communities from great Laurentian Lakes, MI, USA - Great Lakes metaG HU45MSRF | ecosystem: Environmental > Aquatic > Freshwater > Lake | place: Great Lakes... | reverse complement strand
TGTGTTGATCAATTTGTTCACTATCTTGATGGGGAGATTTTTTCCCCCAGACCAAAGACGATTTAACGCGCGCATATTCATCAAAAAACAAAATCCTGAACTGCATTTGGAGTAATGTTTTTTTCAGCGCAAACATAATTCTCTGGTAAAGTTGATTTAGTTGACAAGTCTTGTATTTCTAGGGCATTTGGCATATAAAGTTTATTTAATTTTCACATTTATTTCTTGAAGAAATTTGATTTTTTAAATTTTTCCAATAATCTAATCTTTTAGTAATGTCCTTTTCAAATCCGCGATTACTTGGCTGATAAAATTTCAGTTCTTCAGGATTATTTTGATAGTTTTTTCGTAAAATTTCTGGTAAATATTCTTGTCCAGAAAAACATTCGTAGGTATCGTGATCATAAATATAATTTATTTTATCTTCTTTATTTCTATTGCCTTTTATTGTATCTTGGTTTTTTTTGTTATTATCTGTTAATTTTAATTCATTAATATTTTTTTCTAAAAAATGCTCTTGTTTATTAATTGCTTTAACATAAGCGCTATCGCAAATATGCATCGGCGGTAAAAGTTGCGTTGATTGTAAAGCGATATCAAATGCCCGCTGATGCGCAACATAGCAAGCATTTGATTTTACGGCGTTAGCGCAATAAATTGTTGCGTAGCTTAACGCATAATCACCTTCGGGACTGCCCAAAAATTGGTAATTTTGCAAGGCAGTCATCACCTGCACTATTGCATTTGGATCGGCAACTCCAATATCTTCGGTGGCGAATCGCGCGAGTCGACGAAAAATGTAAAAAGGATCTTGCTTGGCAACCAACATCCGCGCTAGATAATAAAGCGCAGAATCAACATCGCTTCCGCGCAGTGATTTATGAAATGCACTAATTAGGTTGAAATGAAAATCACCTTTTTTATCAAAATTAGGAGATTTTTTGGTGATAAATTTTTCTAATTCAAATTCATTTAATAAAATTTCAGTAAAATTTTTTGAAGAATTTTGCTCAGAATTTATCGAAACTTCTGAAGAGTTTTTAGAAGATATTGGAAGATTTTGCGAAGCTTGGGAAGAATTTTTCGAAGAATTTCTTGAGGAGTTTGTTGAGGAGTTTGTTTGAGAATTTTGCCCAAAATTTAGCCCAGAATTTTTTTCATAATTTTGTTTAGCAAAAATCTGTTCGCAAGCGTTGATCAAGTAACGCGCATCGCCACAAGCTAAAGATATTAATTGTTGACGAGCATCAGTAGTTAACAATAATTTTTGTTGTAAAATTTTTTCAGCTCTTTGCAAAATTTTTTCTAAATCATCGTCATTTAATTCTTGCAATTGCAAAACTTTACAACGCGATAAAAGAGCGGAATTTAAATGAAATGATGGATTTTGAGTAGTGGTTCCAACCATTATTATCAGGCCTTCTTCAATTACCGGCAAAAATAAATCTTGTTGCGTTTTGTTGAAATGATGAATCTCATCAACCATTAATAAAGTTTTTTTATAAATTTTTTTTTGGTTAATTTGCGCAAATAAATTTGACTGTCCATGATCTTGACGACCATCTTCATAAAAATTTTTTTCATTTTTTATGTCATCAAATATTTTTTTTAAATCAGCAACACCTGAAGTAATTGCCGAAATCATGATAAAATTGGCGTCAATTATTTCTGCTAAAAGTTTGGCGATAGTAGTTTTTCCAACACCTGGAGGGCCAAACAAAATTAGCGATGGAATTTTTTTTGACTGAAAAAAAACTTGTAAAGCACCATTATTTTCTAACAAATGTTGTTGACCGATAACATCTGCTAATTTTTGTGGACGAAGCAATTCGGCTAATGGTTTGTAAGGTAAATTGGGATTTATAATTTTAGCTTCAATTTCGTTTGCGATTTTTTTTTCCATTTTACTTACCATTTTTGCATAACTTCTTGCTTACCAAATTATTTTTTATCATTTTGTTTTTGACGAAATTCTTTAATTAAATTTACAATCGAATTAACGCCAATTCCCGACTCTTCTTGCATGGTTTCAATTTTATTTTGTTCAATAAATTTATCACTCATCACCATTTGTCGAAACTTACATTTAGAATTATCAAGCACTCCAAAATCATGAAGAAATTTTGCAACAACACTGCCAAATCCTCCGACTGTCCCCTCTTCAATCGTGATTAACAATTGATGGTTTTTAACTAATTCAAGAATTAATTCTTGATCAAATGGCTTTGCAAATCTTGCATCGGCAATAGTAATTTTTAAATTATGTTCATGCTGTAAAATTTTACTTGCCTGAATTACATTTTGTAAAATCGTTCCGTATGCAATAATTGCAAAGGTTTCGCCTTTTTGAATAATTCTTCCTTTGCCAATGGTTAAAATTTCTTGATCATCAATATTTATTTCTTGATTGGCTTCGCCTCTTGGGAATCGAATAGCACTTGGGCAATCATTAATATTATTAACGGTATTTAACATTTTTATTAATTCACAAGGATCACTGGGAGCCATTAACACAAAATGCGGTAAGTTAATTAAATATGCAATATCGAATGATCCAGCGTGAGTTGGGCCATCAGCTCCAACGAAACCAGCACGATCGATTATAAATCTTACTGGTAATTTTTGAATAGCAACATCATGAACAACTTGGTCATAAGCTCTTTGCAAAAAAGTCGAATAAATCGCACAATATGGCTTTAAACCTTCAGTGGCAAGACCTGCACAAAATGTAACGGCATGTTGTTCAGCAATTCCAACATCAAAAATTTTATCGGCATGAATTTTGGAAAATTCATCAAGTCCAGTGCCAGAAGGCATTGCAGCAGTAATTGCTAGAATTTTTTCATCATGATTTGCAAGTTGCGCTAATTTTTTTCCAAAAATTTTTGAGTAACTTAAAAATTGCGAATTAGCTTTTTGTTGCACTTTAGTTGTAACATCGAATTTGCTAACTGCGTGAAGTTTATCTTCGCTAGGCATCTCCTCATTCAAACCCCTTCCTTTCTGGGTTATGAGGTGAATTAAGATTGGATCACTGGCCTTATCATCGCGAATATTTTCAAGAATGGGAACTAATACATCAAGATTGTGACCATCAATTGGACCGATATAATAAAAACCAAGTTCCTCAAAAATATTTCCTCCCATCCACCATTCCTTGGTAGCTTTTTCAAATTTACGAGGAAATTTTCCAATTGCATGAGGAAGTTTATCAACAATTTTTTTGGAAATATCGCGAATTTTTAAATAGGATTTTGAAGCAACAAGTTTTGAAAAATAATGAGACATTGCACCAGTTGGAGGTGCAATCGACATATCATTATCGTTTAAAATTACAATTAATCGATTATCACTAAAAAACTCATCTTCGAGTGCACCTGCGTTATTTAAGGCTTCGTAAGCCATTCCTGCTGACATTGCGCCATCGCCAATAACTGCGATAACATGTGATTTTTCTTTTTTAAATTTTTTAGCTACTGAAATTCCCAGAGCCGAAGAAATTGAAGTGGAACTATGTCCGGCACCAAAAGGATCAAATTCACTTTCTGATCTTTTAGTAAAGCCTGATAAGCCTTCAGCTTGACGAATAGTTAACATTTTATCACGCCTTCCTGTGATAATTTTATGTGGATATGCTTGATGCCCAACATCCCAGATTAATTTGTCATCTGGAGTATTAAAAACATAATGCAAAGCGCAAGTAAGTTCAACAACACCAAGACCCGCCCCAAGGTGACCACCAGTTTTTGAAACTAAACTGATAGTTTCATGGCGCAATTCTTCAGCAATTTGTTTTAGCTCCTCAAGAGTAAATTTTCTGAGATCAGCCGGATGATTTACCTGCTGAAGTAAATTAGATTTTACCGAACTCTGGGTTGACTTAATAACCATATTAAAAATAAATTTGTGATTAAATTTTAATTTAAAAATTTGTTATCAAAACTAAAATAAATAGTAATTTTAAAATTAACACTAAATACTGCAAGCATGAAGATCGATTTTTACAATTTTTTACATTTACAATATTTGCGCATATGAATAGCATTTTTGAGAATTTAAATTTCAAGAAGGAGTTAAAGTTTTTATATTTAAGTTTTTTTCTTTTTGCTTGTGCATTTGGAATAAATTTAGTTATTTTTCCAACTAATTTAAAGCTACATGGAGCTGGTCCAGCATTAGTTGGAATTGCTTCGGCTTGCGAAACATTTTGGGCAATTATTGCTTCTTTTTTCTTAGCAAAAATCATCGCCAAATTTCGCCTCATGCATAGCTTAAAATTCAGCGCAATATTTTATGCTTTAGCAACAATTTTACTTTATTTTTATGTAAATTTTTGGATTTGGCTATTGCTCATTTCAGTGATTGGAAGCTGTTGGTTTATCTACGCAATATCACGTTTATCATGGTTAAATATTTTACTAGAAAATCAAAATCGTGGAATTGGCATCGGTATTTTTAGCATGATAATTTCACTTGGAGTTGGAATTGGACCATTGATAGTAAAGGTTTTAGGTGCCAATAGTATTTTTTCATTTTTGGCATCGGCCATACTTACACTAAGTTCTTTTTGGTTCTTATTGCCACTAAAAAAACTACCAAAACCACAAATCAATCCAAACTCAATAAGTTTAAAAACTTTCTTTAAAAATAATCCACAATGTTTTTTAGCAAGATTTTTTTTAGATTTTCAATCTTATAGTTTAATGAGTTTTTCAGTAATTTATGGCGTAGGACTCGGCTACTCCTTTGAGAGCTCCGGGCTATTTATTACCGCTTATTATGCTAGTGGATTTGTTGATTTAATTGTAGGAATTTTACTCAAAAATACTAAACCTCAAAAACTAATTAATATTGGCTTTGTAGGATGTCTTATAAGTTTTTTAATGCTATTAGTTTATCATGATAACTATTGGTTTATAGTTTTTATTTATTTCATGTTTGGATCATTTACCGCATGTATTTTTGTTGCAGTTTATAAAATGATGAATGAAGATTATGGTAAGGATATACTAATTTCAGCCGGTTCAACTTTTCAACTGATCGGAACCTCAGGAGCAATTTGCGGAAGTATCGTTGGAGGATTGCTGGGCGAGTTTATCGGCATTCAATGTTTTCCAATAGTTGCAATAATTGCTTGTGTAATCTATTTAAGTTATTTTATTTTTTATGAAAAAAAAGATTAATTCAAATCAAAAATTAAATAAAAATATTACATCAAATATAAGATTAGGCGTTAATATTGATCATATTGCAACCATTCGTAATGCTCGCGGAAATGCTCATCCTAGCGTAGTTGCGGGAGCAATTTTGGCGCAAAAAAGTGGCGCAAATGGCATTACAATTCACTTGCGTGAAGATCGTCGTCATATTCGTGATGAAGATTTAACAGAACTTAAGAAAGCCATAAAATTACCAATAAATCTAGAAATTGCTCCAACTCAAGAAATGCTTAAAATTGCTTTAAAAACTAAGCCAAATGCTGTTTGCATAGTACCTGAAAAAAGACGCGAAATTACTACAGAAGGTGGATTAGATGTCATAAAAAATAAACTGCAATTAGCGAAAATGATCACCAAATTTCATAAACAAAAAATTCGTGTTTCGCTTTTTATTGACGCTGATTTAAAACAAATTGAATGTGCTAAAAAAATTAACGCCGATATCGTTGAATTTCATACTGGTGAATTTTGTTTAAAAACCAAGAATGCTCAAAAAAAAGAATTTGCTAACTTAAAGAATTGTGCAAAATATGCTTATCAACTAGGTTTGGAGTGTCATGCTGGACATGGCTTAGATTACATTACTGCCAAACAAATTTCCCAAATAAATGAAATTATTGAATTAAATATTGGCCATTTTCTTATTGGCGAAGCAATATTTTTTGGACTAGATAAAGTAATAAAAAAAATGCTTAAAGCTATTAAAAGATAATAATATTTAACAGTTTATGTTTATATTAAATATTTTCTAAACTAATTTTAATTATTTCATTATGGCTATTGACCATAATTTCCTTGATATGATCGAGCGCATCACATAAATCTATTAACTCATTTTGTTCAGCAAATTGAACAAAATCAACTTGTCTTTTTGAAAAAAAACCCACTAAACTTGTTAAATCAAAAATTCCAAAAGCGTTAAATTCAACATTACCAAAAATTTTTATAATAGGCTCAGAAACATTGATATTATTGAATTTGCCGATCATTTCAATTAATTCAGGAATTAATTTTTTTAATAAGGATTTATTGAACAAACATTTTTTTGCATTAATATATTTTTGGATAAGTTCCTTGATTTCTTTATTTTTAAAAGAATGGGCAATTTCATAAGAATCTTCGATATTTTTAACCCCCCATCTCAAAAGTAATTTGGCAATTTCTAATAAATTATTTCTAGAAGCAATATCAAGAGAACTATATCCCTTAATATCGCATTTATTTTTATCAACACCGTTAATTAACAAAAGTTCGCTAAGCGCTTGAAAATTACCAACTACCGCATAATGCAATGGGGTCATATTCTGATTGTCATTAATTGTAATTGGATCCTTTTGAACACCAAGATTAAGTAGATATTTAACGATCTCTATTTTACCAAATTCACATGCAACATGAAGAGGGGTAAGTCCAAAACCAGTACGAATTTCTTTATCAACCCCAAGTTCAATAAAAATTTTTACAACTTTTAAATTGCCATAACGACATGCGAAATGAATTGAATGCCACTTTCTAGTTTCAACTGATGTTGTTGCATTGCGATCAGCATCTAAATTTATAAGGGTAGAAACAATATCATCACGAGAATTTATTGATGCATAATGCAGGGGCGTAAACCGATTCGCATCAAGAGTATTTACAGCTGCTACACCTGCGATATCGACAATCTTATTAACCTGCTCAATAGTACCAAATTTTGCAATCACATGCATAATATTGATTTTACTATCACTAAAAATTGATTCACAAAATGCGCGAGACATATCTGCGCGTAGTTGATTTTGATTTTCTACAACTTCAATAAATTCATCAATATCTTTTCTTATTTCTTCAAAATCATATCGCTGAATTTCTGGAAAATTTTTACGTAAAAAGTTGTTAAACTTAACATTCAACTTTTGGATTTGTTGCTGCATAAATTTTAGATTATTCTTAAAAAATTAAATATTACCTTTGAAAAAATTCAATCATCTTCCACGCGAATGCTGTTTTCCAGCTACACGATCTTTAGCTTCAACCATACTTACCCAAAATCCCTTACTGCCTTTTTTATTGAGCATTTGCGCTGATTGAATTAAATAAGTTAATTTTTGTCCTAAAATCATAGAAGTCCAGAAACCAATTGGTTTTACTATATCAACTATCTCAACTTGACTCAAATCTTGCTCTTTAGGTCTTTCAATGATTTCGTATTTAGGCAATTCTTGGCTATTTACCATATTTTTCATTTCTGACTTTATTTGCGAATGAGCTTTAGGAAGTTTATCTTTGTAAAGAATCAACTCCTCTTCTTCTTTTAAATTTTTTTGAGATTTTGGTAATATTTTTTTTAGATTTTTATATTTTTTATAAGCCTGATCAAACAAAAAATTAAGAATTATCCGTAAAATAATTATAGCAAATAAAACACAGGCAAATAGAGATGCCAAAAAGATTAGAAGGTTGCCATTGAAAATATAATTATTTAAAATCTCTTTAAACATTTTTATTATAATTTGTCATTGTTATCTAAGTCACATAATTGTTTTAACTTATTATAGCTCTCAACAAAGCCAATCAATGAATAAGTGTCAATAGCAATCTTACCATCATTGGCAATTGAGGTAATTATTATATCGGCATTTTTTTGCATTTCTTTGATAATTTCAATATCCTCATTTTTATCTTGCGACCAAGCGATAGTTTTAAAAGGAAAAAGATTAAATTTCTTTCCACCAAATGATATTTCGATATTAGCTGAATCCTTAAAAATAAATCCCGCTGAAGAACTAACTTCATCAATGTCATTTTTAACCTCGGTAATCATTAAATATGGCTCACCCCTTTTTAAATAATTACCTTCACGCTTGATTGGCGTTGATACAATATAACAGATATTTTGATTATTTCTTTTAGAGCGAAATAAACTCCAATCATGGAATCGCGTTAATAACTCCTGCGAATTTACGCTTTTAGTGCATAGCAAAATTAAAAAAGTAAAAAAAATTAACAGTTTAAATGAGCGAATCAAGGTAATGCGCGATTGAGTTTTCAAAATTTGATAACTTGACATTTTTTAACTATAAAAATATATTTTTAAAATAATAAATTTAAGTTAATCATCGTTTACAATTTTTCAAAGGAAAAAATAATGATAATTTAAAATTTTGGAAAATATTTAGCTTTACTTAAATTTTGAGATATTTATTTTATATTTAGTATTATCATTTTACTATTAGAGCTTGTAAGTCTAATTTAGAATTGCTAAACACAAAAAATCACCAATTAACAAAAAATTAATTTTAATGAAGCAACAAATATACTCAATTTTTATAAAATTTTAATTTAAAAATATGTCAAAAAAAGTTTTTGAAGAAAAAGATCTCGATAAATCAGATTCCAAAGTTGATTCTGAAATAAAATCCGAATCATCAATTACCGAAGATTCTCATGAAGAGGCTCACGAAGAGCATTCGCCATTGACTCAATTTGAAGTCAAAAAAATTGTCGATATAAAATTAGGAAAATATGATTTGAGCTTTACAAACTCAGCACTTTACATGTTTATCTCAACTTTTTTAATAATAGTTTTCATGCTATTTGCAACTCGAAAAAAATCATTAGTTCCATCGCGAATGCAAACATGCGCTGAAGGTCTATTTAATTTTATCAATGATTTAGTTAAAGGCAGTGTTGGAGATGAAGGGCGTAAATTTTTTCCATTAATTTTCAGCTTATTTACCTTCATTTTAATTTGTAATTTCTTAGGTATGACACCCTATAGCTTTACCTCTACAAGCCAAGTAGCCGTTACATTATCAATTGCATTATTATGCTTTTTAGTAATCACTATTTACGCCATTTCGCGCAATGGCTTAGGTGGATTTATTCATATGTTTCTTCCAGCGGGAGTGCCTTGGTGGATGGCTCCACTAATATTTCTAATCGAATTATTTTCTTTTTTAATTCGTCCAATAACTTTGTCAGTTCGTCTTTTTGCCAATATGGTTGCAGGACATGTACTTTTAAAAGTTATAGCAGGATTTATAATTTCATTGGGTTTTCTAGGAATTCTACCCTTTGCCTTTAGTATCTTAATGACTGGATTTGAATTATTTGTAGCTGTTTTACAAGCTTATATATTCGCAATTTTAGTTTGTGCATATCTAAGTGAAACAATGAAAGCTCATTAAAAGTTTTTTTTATAATTAATTTGCTTAAAAACTTTTTATTAATAAATTATTTATTATTGCTTATTTTTTTAATTCAGATTTGACAGTCTCATTTCTGTCACTTGTATTTTTTTAAGGCATTGCTTTAACAAAATACTTCCCGCTTTTATGGGGTAAATGAGAATTTTTTAACTTTAATTTTTTATTTTATGGAAATGATTGCATTAAAATTCATTGGCGTTGGTTTATTATCAATTGCCATGGCAGGAGCTGCGATTGCGATTGGCAATATCTTTGGCTCTTTTTTCAATAGCATTGCACGTAACCCATCGGCTGCTCCAAAAATTGAAAAATATATTTATATCGCCGTAGGTTTAGCTGAAGCAATGGGTATATTTGCAGTTTTACTTGCATTCCTTGTTTTATACACAAAATAATTTAGTAATCAACGAATAAGGTTATCCTTATTCGTTGATCTCAAATAATATTAATTCATCTTAATTAACAATTATTTTAATTTAATATTTTAAATTTTTCTAAAATTCAAAATATTAAATTAAAATAATTGTTAACTTAAAATATATAAAAAATTTTATGCCTCAGTTTGATTTTACAACTTATAGCTCACAAATATTTTGGTTTTCTATATGCTTTGCGATTCTGTATTTGGCAGTTTATTTTATAATAACCCCAAGAGTTCAAGAAATACTTGATAACAGAAAAAAAATGATTAATGGTGATCTATCTAGTGCGAGTAAAATAAACCACGAGATCGATAGCTTGCACACACTGATCCAAAAAAATAGCCAAGAATCGAATTCCTTATATCACGATAAAATCGAGTCTACGTTAAAAAAAATTAGCCATACCCGTCAAGAAGCAATTGAAAATTTAAAAAAAACCATTGATGAAAATAGCAAAAAATCTCGTAAAGAATTACAAGAATTAGTTATTAAATCTCAAAGAAATAGTGGTGAAATCATTAATGAAATCGCCAAAAATATTAAATCAAAAATTTTAAATTAATTTATGTTAAATGAAAAATTCTGGCTAGCTATTGCTTTTTTTTCTTTTGTAGCGCTTGTTATAAAATATTATGGTCCAAAAATTGCCAATGCTCTTGACAATAAGAGTAAATCTATTGCTCAGGACATTATATCAGCAAAAGAAGCTCGAAAAAAAGCAGAGGAATTGCTTGTGTTAGTGCAAGAAATGCAAGATAAGAGCATCATAGATGCAAAAAGATTAATACTTGAAGCTGAGAGTGAATCAAAAAACTTACTACAAAATGCTCAAGATCTTATTAATCAAGAAATTGCTCGCATGACACTCCTAGCTTCACAGCGTTCTAAGGCTGAAGAGGAAGCATCGAAGAGAGAAATTAAAACTAAAATTCTTCTCAGCGCAATTGCACAACTTCAAGAAAAATCAGCATTAAACGCAGATGAGCAAAATAAAATAATTGACAAATCAATTAAAAATTTCGAAAGAATTCATTAATTGTCAATATTATTTAATAATTAATAATTTTTTTAATATAAAAATTATTTTTAGTAATATTAAAATTTAAGAAAATTTATAATTTAAATTTACATCTTCAACAGTAATTTTTGCATTTAATTTTTTTATGCATGCCCTCCGCACTCTAATCTAGACTTATCGGCGATAATTTAATTTTTTAATTTATAATTATTAAAATCTTAAATAACTAATTTTTAATCGATAAAAATCCTTGCCAATTTCAAAAAATGCCTGACAATTGTAATATAATTTGCAACCGCTTTTTAACGAATAAATGTTATGAAATTTACCCTCTCTTCATTAAAAGAATATTTTGAAACTTCAGCCTCGCTTCATGAGATATGCGAAAAACTTACTAATATTGGTTTAGAAGTTGAATCAATTATTGATCAATCAGAAATTCTCGGTGAATTTAGTGTTGCCCAAATCATTGATTGTAAAAATCACGAAAATTCAAATAAGCTTAAAATATGCTCAGTGCGTATTGACGAAAAACTTCCGCCCATTCAAATTGTTTGCGGCGCAAGTAATGCGCGTAATAACCTAAAAGTTGCCTTTGCAAAAATTAATTCAGTAATACCCAAAAATCAAATGGTTATTAAAAAAGCCAAAATTGCAGGAATAGAAAGTAATGGCATGTTATGCTCGGCAAGTGAATTACAAATAAATGATAATGATTTTGGAATTATTGAGGTAGATAATAAATGGCCAATCGGTACCAAGATAAGTGAAGTTTATCAGCGTAATGACTCAGTAATTGAAATATATGCAACACCAAATCGCGGTGATTGTCTTGGTGTTTTTGGAATTGCTCGAGACCTAAGCGCTACTGGACTTGGTAAACTCAAAATAATCTCAACTAAAAATTTAGAAAATCATTTTAACTTTGAATTAAAAATTGATATAAATAATTACGAAGCTTGTCCTTTTATAGTTTATCGTCAAATAAAAAATATCAAAAATTGTCCATCGCCACAATGGCTAAAAGATAAATTAACAATGATTGGGATTAACCCTATATCAGCAATTGTCGACATAACAAACTATGTTATGCATCTAACTGCACAGCCATTGCATGCTTATGATAAAATGACAGTTAAAGGTAATCTTACTATTGATCTCCAAAAAGAATCATCAGAAATGATTGCCCTCAATGATCAAAAATACATAATTGAAGAAAATATTTTATCGATTAATGATGATGAAAAAATTCTAAGTATTGCTGGGGTAATTGGCTCAAAATCAAGCTCTTGTAGCAATGAAACAAGCGAAGTCCTCCTTGAAGGTGGAAATTTTAATCCTACCAATATCGCATATTCAGGCAGAAAATTAAATATTATCACCGAGTCTCGTCATCGCTTTGAACGCGGAAGTGATCCATATAATTGTGAACTAGCTATCGATTTAGCCTCGCAAATGATTCTTGAGATATGCGGTAATCAAAAAACCGAAATCAGCAATAAAAAAATTATCGGCAAAATTAATTCACCAAGAATAATTGAATTCGAGATTAATCACCTAAAAAAGTTAATTGGCATAGATATTCCAAAAAATATTATAGTTGAAATTTTAAATAAATTAGGCTTTGAAATTAAAGAACATGACAATAGTTTAATGCTTACAGTACCAAGCTATCGCAATGATATATCAATTAGCGTTGATATTGTTGAAGAAATAATTCGAATTTATGGCTTTGAAAATATAAATAACCAACCACTGGAAATTAATTATTGCGATAAATCAACAACTAACAATAGTTACAATTTAAAACCAACAAGAAATAATGACACTAATAATTATCAACAAAATAAAATAAGTTTTAATAGCTCTCAAAATCTAAATTATTACAGCGATCAAATTCGTTCAAAATTAATTTCTCGTGGATTAATTGAAACAATTAATTGGAGTTTTATTGAAGATAAAATTGTCGACTTATTTTGCAATCGAGATGAAAATTTGCTTCTGAAAAATCCTGTTTCAGTTGAAATGAATTACCTACGGCCTACTCTAGCAATTGGCCTTCTTAGTAGCTACAAAAAAAATTCTCTACGTAATTTTCAAAATTTATCAATCTTTGAAATTGGTAATATTTTTAAAAATAATCAAGAACAAAAACTATCGATTTGCGGACTCCGTGTTGGGAAAAATAAAGAGAATAATCACTATCGCGATGAGCGTGATTTTGATGTTTTTGATGTAAAAAAAGATTTATATGTTGCACTTGAATCATTAAATATTAAAACGTCAAACCTAGAAATTACTAATGAAAATCTTCGCTACTTTCATCCGCATCGCAATTCTTCGCTTAAATTAGGCAAAAATATTATTGCTAATTTTGGTGAATTACATCCTGCCATTAATCAATATTTTTCAATTAAACAGCGTTTAAATTATTTTGAAATATTCGTTGATGATCAATTTATCAGTAAAAAATTAAACGGCTTTAAGGCCTTTCTAGCAAATGATTTCCCGATTGTTGAAAGAGATTTTGCGGTTATAGTCGATGATGATTTAGCAGTTGCAAAATTACAAAAAGCCATTATCGATATTGATAAAAATTTAATTAAGGAAGTTAATATTTTTGATGTTTTTATCAACCCAGCAATTGGAGAAAACAAGAAATCAGTAGCCCTAAATGTTAAAATCCAAGATAATAAAACTCTAACTTCTTTAGAAATTGACGAGATAAGTAAAAAAATTATTGCAACACTTAGCGCGAAATTTAATGCAGATCTGCGCTCTTAACTCAATATCATAAAATAATCGCATTATTTGCAATTGATTTCAATAATTAAACAAAGCTTATATTAAAAATTTTTTAAAAATTTTTTTATGCAAGCAAGAAGGATATTTATCGATGATATAAAATTAATCTTTTTTTGAAATGATTGGTGCCATCTATTCAGCGCCCCATTAATTTTTCTTATTTGATGTATAAGAAAAATATGGGGTATAATTTTTTATTAAGAAGCTTCAGAGATATATTTTACTGCGCTTCCTACTGTTGTAATTTTTTCAGCAGCTTCATCAGGAATTTCAATACCGAACTCTTCTTCAAAAGCCATAACTAGCTCAACTTGGTCAAGACTATCAGCGCCTAAGTCATCAATGAAATGTGCACCTTCGTTAATTTTTGCTTCCTCTACACCAAGATGGTTGATAATGATTTTTTTAACTCTTGTAAAAATCTCGTTATTATTAGTCATAAAATTTATTGTTAGTTAATAGGAAAATAATTGATCAATGATCATTTATTCTTTCAAATTTAATTTTAAATTTGTTTAAAGTTAAATTATATAAATTTACCTTCTTTTGATGACTTTAACAATGCCATCAAAAGAAGGTAAATTTTATTTTTTTTACAAAAAATAAAGCTAATTACAGAAAATTAAATAGCAAATAAAAAAAATATAATTAGTTATAAACTGTTGGCAATCAACGCGCTATATTAATAAAAATGACAAATTCAAAATTATTTTTCAAATATTATTGAGTAAATTTTAGCAGTAAAGATAAAAATAAAATTAGAATTATTGCAAAATTGCCATCACCTGTTTTTTTCCACCCATTAAATTTTTTTGATTAAAAAATGGTATGCTTCCTAAAAAATTTTCAAGAAATTTTTTTTTATTCTCAATAATTTCAATTTCACGAATTGCGAGTTTTTTAACGTCAATTTTTTTTGTTGTAAAATAATTTAGAATATCTTCCTTACCACCAACCTTATCAATAAGTCCAGCTTGAAAGGCTTGACGTCCGGTAAAAACTCTACCGTCAAAAATTTCTGTACGGAATTTTTTATTAAGTAAATTACCGCGACGCTCTTCAACTAATCCGCTAAAAAAACGAAATGAATCTTCAATAGATTCCTTTATAACTTTATCAACAAGTTGATTTGATTTTTCAAATGGCGATGGACTTCCTTTCAATGGCGATGATTTATAAGTGTTAAATTTTACTCCAACTTTAGAAGCTAAATCAGTAAACTCTGGGGATTCCATTAATACTCCAATCGATCCCGTTAAAGTGCCGTTATGAGCAACAATATAATCACTAGCGATTGCGGCCATATAAGCACCTGAAGCTGCTGCAGAATACATTAGAACTCCTATTGGTTTTTTATTGTTAATTGCCTTCAATTGATTATAAAGAATTTCACTACCAACAATTTCACCACCAGGGCTGTCAATATTAACGATTACTGCTTTAATAGAATCATCAGTGGCGATATTTTCTAAAATTTTATTACGAAATTCATTATTAAAAATTGCCCCTTCGATTTTTATCGAGGCAATGTAATCTCCTTCGATTACATTTCTCGATAAATCAAATCCAAAGATTAATTTAAAAGACACTAACAATGAAAATACGCCCAGTAATAATGCGATATTTTTCCATTTATGGACTTTATTTTTAAAATAAACTAACCCTGCAAGATTATCTGAAAAATTCATATCGATAGATTATAATTCTTGATTCTTAAAAGATTCGAAGACATTTCCAGCGATATTACCAATGGTAGTTCCGCTCGATGCTTCAGAATAAATATGAGCTTCTTGCTCTTCAATTTCCATATCTTTAATCGATAAAAGTAGTTTTCCACTAATTTTATTAAACATTACCACTTTGGCTTCAAGTCGATCACCCGCTTCATATTTTTCAGTTTTTTGATCTTGTTTATTTTTAGAAAGATCAAGTCTTTTAATAATTGCTTTTAATCCTGAATCGAGCTCAACTTCCAAGAAATCTTTTTTAACGCCAATAATCGCGCAAGATGCCACCGTTCCTTCTACGACCTTATCAAGCTCAGCTTGGAAATTTGGATTATCAAGTTGTCTAATGCCAAGCGAAATTCTTTCTTTTTCATAATTACTACCAAGAACCATAACATTAATTTTATCGCCAGCTTTAAATTTCTTTTGCACTTCTTCTGTAATTCCATTAGGCGAGATATCAGAAATATGAACTAAGCCATCAACTCCGCTATCAAAACCAACGAACAATCCAAATTCAGTAAAGTTTTTGATTAAGCCTTGAACAACATCGCCAACTTTATTTTTTTCAGAAAATGCCTGCCATGGATTTTGCTCGCATTGTTTCATGCCAAGTGAAATTCGATGATTTTGTGAATTAACATCAAGAACCATTACTTCAACTTCTTGACCAACATTGATAAATTTATTTGGACTAGAATTATTTTTTAACCAACTCATTTCCGAAACATGCACTAGCCCTTCAATGCCCTGCTCTATTTCTACAAATGCGCCATAGCTTGTAATATTAGTAACTTTACCTTTAAGAGTTGATCCAACATTATATCTTTGGGCAATCGATTCCCAAGGATTTTGTTGCAATTGCTTCATGCCTAAAGAAACACGCTTGGTTGCTTCATCATATTTGATAACTTGGACTTTAACTTCTTGACCAATTTTTAACATCTCTGAAGGATGTTTAATTCTACACCATGAAATATCAGTTAAGTGCAATAAACCATCGAAACTTCCAAAGTCAATGAATGCACCGTAATCAGTAATATTTTTAACAATACCGTCAATTGCATCTCCGACTTTGATAGTAGATAAAACTTTATCTTTTTCAATATTTCTTTGACTTTCAAGAACAGCCCTTCTAGATACAACGATATTACCGCGCACTTCGTCAATT